>RCNI01001371.1_pt1 | contig 13187 bp, 11 predicted proteins | sample 2041151 | NCBI WGS metagenome assembly RCNI01 (sample SAMN09708214, study PRJNA481090) | feces metagenome | isolation source: feces | place: Antarctica: Albino Rookery | reverse complement strand
AACGGATGTCATCAGTGCTGCCATATATTCAACCGGATAATAATATTTAAGGTAAGCAGTCTGGTAAGAAACCACTGCATATGCAGCCGCATGAGATTTATTAAAGGCATACTTTGCAAAATCGATCATATCATCATAAATCTTATTTGCTGTCTTTTCATCAATGCCATTTGCGATACATCCAGGAACTCCATTTTCTTGATCACCATGAACAAAAATTTCACGTTCTTTCTGCATCACATCTGCTTTTTTCTTAGACATTGCTCTTCTTAAAAGATCACTTCGTCCAAGTGTATAGCCTGCAAGATCACGTACGATCTGCATTACCTGCTCCTGATAAACAATACATCCGTACGTCGGGGCAAGGATTGGTTCAAGTTGTGGACAATCATATGTGATCGTAGATGGTTCTGTCTTTCCTTTTATATACTGAGGGATAAAGTCCATAGGTCCCGGACGATATAAAGCGATACCCGCGATAATGTCCTCCAGACAGGATGGCTTTAATTCCTTCATGAAACTTTTCATACCAGGACTTTCTATCTGGAAAATACCTTCGGTTTTTCCTGTTCCAATATAATCAAGGACATTCTTATCATTGTAATCAATAGTATCCATTGATAAATCTGGTGTTTTTTTCTGAGCCATAGACACTGCATTCTGAATAACCGTCAACGTACGAAGTCCTAAAAAGTCCATCTTTAAAAGTCCCAGTTCTTCTAATGTAGTCATCGTAAACTGTGTTGTAATGGTTCCATCAGATGCTCTTGATAATGGCACATAGTCATCTACTGCTTTCTGGCTGATCACCACTCCTGCCGCATGCATAGAACTATGTCGTGGCAGGCCTTCCAGACGTCTTGACATATCGATCAGATATTTAACCTGTGGATCCGTATCATAAGTCTTACGAAGTTCCGGATTCATGTTCATGGCCTTGTCTATCGTAATATTAAGTTCCGTAGGAATCATCTTGGCAATTGAATCCACAAACGCATATGGCAGATCCATAACTCTTCCTACATCCCGAATGACTCCCCTGGCGGCCAGTGTACCAAATGTAACAATCTGTGCCACTCTGTCTTTTCCATATTTACGAACAACGTAATCTATAACTTCCTGTCTTCTTTCATAACAGAAATCAACGTCAATATCTGGCATCGAAACACGTTCCGGATTTAAGAAACGCTCAAACAGAAGCTGATAACGGATTGGATCTATATTTGTGATCTCAAGACAATATGCAACGATACTTCCTGCCGCTGACCCTCTTCCTGGTCCTACCGCAATGCCATGTTCTTTTGCATAGTTGATAAAATCCCATACGATCAGGAAATAATCAACATAGCCCATATTTTTAATAACACCAAGCTCATAATCCAGACGTTCCCGATGCTCTTCTGCTTTTTCTTTATAATGCTTTTTAAGTCCACTGTCACAAAGCTTATTTAAATATTCCCATGATGTCATACCATCTGGAACATCGTATTTAGGAAGTTTTGTAACTCCAAATTCAATCTCAACATTACAACGATCTGCTATTTTCTGCGTATTTTCCAACGCCTGAAGAGCATATGGAAATACAGAGGCCATCTCTTCTGGAGACTTGACATAATACTGACCGCCTACATAACGCATACGATTTTCATCTTCTAATTTTTTTCCTGTCTGGATACATAACAGAATGTCATGAGCCTTTTCATCTTCTGCATATGTGTAATGTACATCATTCGTAGCAACAAGATCGATGTTTAATTCTTCTGACATTTTAAGGAGCTGCTGATTTACAAGAGCCTGCTGCGGGATACCATGATCTTGAAGCTCTAAAAAATAATTCCCTTTTCCAAATATTTCTTCGTATTCAACTGCTTTTTTCTTTGCTTCCTCGTAAAGACCTTTTGTAAGATATCTTTGTACTTCTCCTGCAAGACATGCACTTAAAGCAATAATCCCTTCATGATACTCTTTCAGAACAGCTTTGTCTACTCGCGGCTTGTAATAATACCCTTCCGTAAATCCTTTTGAAACAATTTTCATAAGGTTGGCATATCCTTCATTATTTTCTGCAAGGAGAACCAGATGATAATAACGGTCTTCTCCACCTGTTATCTCTCTGTCAAATCTGGAATTTGGTGCAACATACACCTCACAACCAAGAATAGGCTTAATCCCCTGCTTTTTTGCCTCACGATAAAAATCGATCACGCCATACATAACACCATGGTCTGTGATCGCAGCACTATTCATTCCCAGTTCTTTCACTCTTGACACATATTCTTTTATTTTATTTGATCCATCCAGAAGGCTATACTCTGTGTGGACATGTAAATGTGCAAAATTCATGCTTCACCTCTGCTGTCTGTAAAGATAAAAAGGGCGGTCCCACCAGAGACTACCCTTATATACATCCTATACTGTTACGCTAGCTTACTCGCCTGTCATCATAAAATTGATTAATCTGTCAGTATCTTCTTTTTCGTATGCAAGAATCTCTAATTCTGGGATTTCTCCATTTGAAAAAATATTTGCCATAGAAACGTACTGAGAAAGTTTAGACTTAAGATTCAATCTGTCTCCTTCACCTGTTACTAATTCTACTTTTCCTTTGCAACTATCAACCACCTTAAAAAATGCATCTATATTTGTTATATTCTGTACTTTCATAAATATAATCCTCCTTTTAGACTTTTATTTTGCCTACAGCTTCATTATATCTTATTTTACGTAGTTTGCAACATATTTTATTAATTTTTTTTCATCTTAATACTATTTTCCAGTATCTCGATTTTGCCTTCTTTAAGCAGACGTCCAACTGCACGTTTGAACGCAGCTTTACTCATATTTAATTCCCCTTTGATCAGCTCTGGAGCAGCTTTATCTGTGAATGGAAGTACCCCATGATTATTCTTCATGACTTTTACAAGATATTGTGCATCTTTATCCATCTGCTGTGGAATTTTACCACGGACACTTAAATCTAATTTTCCGTCTTCTTTTACATCTACAACTCTTGCATCGATTACCTGTCCAACTTTCAAATTACCATAAGCATCTTTTTTAGGAATCAGAGCAGAATAGCAGTTATCTACAGCTACGAATACTCCAAATTCATCACTTGTATCATAAATTATTCCTTTTACTTCATCGTCCTTTTTATATGGTGAATCTGTTCTAAGAAGATGATACACCTTCATTGTGGCGCATAATCTGCTGCTTTTGTCAACGTACAATGTAACAAGACAGGAATCACCTTTTTTTACTTTCGCTGTCTGTTCTTTAAATGGGAGAAATAAATCCTTCTCCAGACCCCAATCCAGAAATGCTCCCATACGGCCTGTATCGGCTACTGTAAGTACCGCAAGTTTTCCCAATGTAACTTTGGGTTCATTTGTGGTGGCGATCATTCTGTCCTGTGAATCTTTGTATAAAAAAACTTCTATAGGATCCCCTGTTTCTATATCATGTGGAACCTGTTTCTTAGGAAGAAGCACACGCTCGGTGTCACTTCCAAGATACACTCCAAAATCTACTTTTTTAACAACAGTTAAAACCTGTTTCATTCCTAATTTCATTGATTAATCTCCTCTGTGTTTTCCCCTACTTTGTAAGTATAACTTGAATTTCAGGATTTAGCAAACTATTTCTACAATGGCATACGGTCTGCCCTTTGTATCTAAAAGTCCTGCCACTATACGATTCTCTTCCACTGCGATTTTCGGACAGATCATATCTCCTTCTACTGCGGATTTTACATATTCTACTCTTAATCCCACTGGTTTTACATCTTCGTTTAACAGTTGAAATACCATTTGTATATAACGACAGTTATTTACATGCCCATTGGTATCAATGTGCTCTTTTCCAACCTGGATCGGCGGACATTCTTTCATATTCTCTGGCAGATCGATTTTCCTGCTTTTCTCCTCCATTGAAAGTGGTTCATCTTTCGAATAAGGCCGAATATCTTCTGGTGTGATTTTTGTAGGTCTCATCCTTTTGGTATCCATAAGCACCCATATGGAATCTGCACGTGCAAGCACCTCGCCTTCTTTGTCTTTCATATAAAAATTTCTCTTTGCACACAACCCTTTCATACCTGTTGCCATTGTATATGTCGTAATCTCTTCTGCCAGTTTAGGAAGTCTTAAAATCTCAATTTGCCAATAAACAATAATCCATGCTCGATTCTTCTCTTTTAATGTCTTTATTCCCTGACCAACTTTCTCTGAATGAAACGTACTACAATCTTGAAAATAATTAATAAGTCCCGGAATTGTCAACTCTCCATTCTCACTTGTTTCACTGTAACGAACCCTACTATCAAAAGAATACATTTTTTTCCTCTTTTCTATAATTCAGTATAACCTATCACTCTTTTTTATCAGATAAAAAACTATGTTCCATAGTGATCACACATTCATATCGTGGATCGATCTCCTTTAATGTTCTAATCAGATCATTTTTTATTTGATTTCTTTGTGTTTCACTATAAACGATTGGAACTACCATATCAAATATAAGATTGATCTGTTTCTGTCCTTCTACCATTCTAAAATCATGAATACTACAATCTTTGTCGATGGAAAGCAATGACATATGTACCTGTGATTTTATTTTTAGAATTTCTGCATTTTCTGTTTCTACAGGATCCATATGTGCCACAAGAAAAACACCTAATTTTTCTTGTGCATCGCGTTCAATCTTATCTATAATTTCGTGAGAATACTCAATATCAACATTATTGGGCACTTCTGCATGGATAGATGCCATACTTCTATTCGGTCCATAGTTATGTACAATAAGATCATGTGTCCCCACAACACCTTCGTAACTTTCCACCATTTCCTTAATCTTTTTATATAATTCCGGATCGATTCCTGTTCCAATCAGTGGTTCTAACGTATCTCTTGCAATTTCGATGCCTGCCCACATGACTACTAAAGAAACACCAACCCCTATAATTCCATCAATATTAATATCCGTAATCGCATAAAAAATAATAGAAAGAATCGTTGCTGATGTAGTGATCACATCTCCCATAGAATCTGTGAACACTGCCATCATTACTTTGGAATCTATTTTCTTTCCTAACTTTCTATTAAAAATACCAAGCCACAGCTTCACCCCAATAGAAAGAAGTAGTATGATTACAGAGACAATCTGAAAATTCAATACTTCTGGTGATTTGATCTTTCCGATAGAATCTTTCAGGAATGTGAATCCTACCTGTATTACAAGAAATGAAACAACAAGAGCCGCTATATATTCTGCTCTTCCATGACCAAATGGATGATCTTCGTCAGCTGGTTTTTCAGCTACCTTCACCCCGACGAAACTGATAATAGATGATCCGGCATCAGAAAGGTTATTAAATGCATCTGCCATAACGGAAACACTATGCATGACAAATCCAATTGCAGCCTTCACCACAAACAAAAATATATTGCAAAAGATGCCTACCATACTTGATAATACTCCATATGATGTACGAACAGACACCTTATCTACATCTTCATAGTTTTTTATAAAATGTTTTATCAGAAATTCTGTCATTTTCTCCTCCGTATCGCATGATATCCAGAATCATCTTTTTAATTTTTCCCAGATATACCATTTTATTTTAAAGTTCGAATTCACTGTTACGTTCTCTTGTGGATTAACTGCATCCATAAATCCAAATTTAGGGTAAAGCACACACCACCAGTTATGTCCTTTTGCCTTACCAATCTCCAACCTTAATGTTTCATAATTTCCTGCCGGAAATACAATCCCATTTATCTGACGATCTGAAAAATAGCAGGTAATAACCGCTCCATGGACTGATGTGTTTATTCCTTTTTCTCTCAGAACCTCTTTTGCAATTTCTTCTACTGTATCAACATGCTCTCTTACCCAGTCTTTTGCTTCTTGTATCTCCATATTTTCAGGCATATTTTTTAAAAAATAATCTACAACAGCTTCTTTAACCTGCAGTTTTAACTGTTGATCTTTCTCACTGTCACTGTTTGCAATAACATGGAATCGTAAAACCTGTTCCGCAAGTGTCTCCTGCATCTTCGAGTATCGCAATCGTTCAGTTCCAATAAAAAGACTTCCTACAAGTATCAGTGCAGACAATATTGTCAATAGTCCCACAATTCTGACATTATATTTATCTGTTTCTTTTCTATACATATGTAAATACCTCCCAAATCAACTGTATGATATGGGAAGTATTTCCAGTTTAATACATTCTATTCATCTTTGCTACGGATAAAGTCAACCACTGCCTCTTCTTGATTTGTAATATGTCTTTTTGTGATGTCTGCAGCAAGCTCTACATCTCTATTTTCAATTGCAGAGATCATTTCATCATGCTCTTCTACTAATTTTCCATGGAAGCCCTTCTGTTTTAAATATTCTACACGATATCTATACATCTGCTCTCTCAAATTATTCAAAAGCTGAATCAGCTTATCATTCCTTGTTGCTGTATAAATAACATCATGAAATGCTACATCTGCCTCTGCTATTCTGGTAACATCCTCGCTTCCTAGAACACCTTTAAAATCTTTGGCTGCTTGTCTTAATTTTGCAATCCCTTCTTTGTCTATTCTTTTACATGCAAGACATACTGCAAGTTCTTCCAATGCCCCACGCACTTCCAGAACATCTCTTAAACTCTTTTCACTGATATCCGCAACTTCTGCTCCTTTCCTCGGAATCATGAGCACAAGTCCTTCCAATTCTAGCATACGAATTGCTTCGCGGATTGGTGTTCTACTCACCCCAAGCTTATTTGCCAGTTTAATCTCCATAAGTCTTTCGCCAGGCTTTAATTCTCCCCGAAGAATTGCCTGTCTTAATGTATTAAACACCACATCTCTTAAAGGGAGATATTCATTCATCGAAAATTCAAATTTAGGCTCCATTCTTTTCCCTCCTTACTCCATGAATGCTTGTTACATACACTTGTTTTGCAAGTCCACTTTTCTTTATCTTTTCCTGCGCTGCCTTTGCATGTGCTCTTGACTCAAATAATCCAAAAACTGTAGGACCACTTCCACTCATCATGGCATTTAATGCTCCTTCCTTTTTGATCACGTCTTTAATCTTTTCAATAACCGGATGCATCGGAATCGTAACATCCTCAAGCACATTTCCCATAGACTTTGCTATCTTATGAAGATCCGCATTTTTAAGTCCTTCTATCAATCCGTCAATATCCGGATGCTCCACAATCTCTTTAGAATCCAAAGCTTCGTAAACTGCCTTCGTTGATACGCTGACTGAAGGTTTTGCGATCAACACTGTACATTTTGGCATGGCAGGAAGATCTGTAAGCTCCTCCCCGATGCCTTCTGCAAGTACAGTCCCACGCATAATACAATATGGAACGTCTGCTCCTAATTTCACGCCCCTTTCCATCAGCTCCTCTTTCGATAATCCAAGACCAAACAGAATATTCATTCCATATAATACTGCTGCCGCATTGGAACTTCCGCCTGCCATTCCTGCTGAAACTGGAATATGTTTATTCAAAAAGATATGCACACCTTCGTGAATATGAAATTCATTTATCAACATTTTTGCCGCTTTAAACGCAATATTATTCTCATCTGTCGGAAGGAAATACAAATTTGTCTTTACTACAATTTCAGGATCTTGTTTACGTTCTATCTTTACATCATCATAAAGATAAATAGACTGCATGACCATTCTGACATCATGATAACCATTTTCTCTTTTTCCAAGTACATCCAAACCCAGATTGATTTTAGCAAGTGCTTTCAACTCAATGCTCTCACGTCGTTTTGTCTGTTTCATTCTGTGTTCTCCTTTGTATTCTGTATACATTGTACTTTAATTATAACTATTCTAGCCTTAAAATGCAATCTATTTACACAAAAAGAGAAGAGAATACTGTCATATTCTCTCCCCTTGATCATTATAATAACATCATGCTTTCTTTAAAAATCAAAAGTTTATCCCCTGGCTTTAACACCTCCGATTCAAGAGTATTTACCTCTTTTATTCTATCTACAGTTGTCATGTACGTTTTTGCCAGTTTCCACAATTCATCTCCTTCCTTTACAATGTATCCGGTAATTCCCGGACGCTTCTCTAATTCTTCCAATGATATAGGAGTAAATTCCACATCCGTGATCACCTTCATAGGCACAGGCTTTCGCAAAAATGTATCAAATGCGATTACTGCCTTAATCTCTACCGCCTCACTTCCGGCAGGATTTACCGACAACTGTTCTACATGATAAGAAATATTGGATAAGACATTATCCGGCATAGACGGGCATTCCAGGACATAGGAAAATGGAACCATTCCATGCCAGCTTCCAAACGGCATTACATCATCCGATTTTACATATAAAAATTTCAAATGAAGAATTCCATCGATCAAAATCCCATTTTCTGTTTTTTCCATATGGCCTATCTGTACACTTCCCTCGCTGTGACAAATCTGCAGCACATCTGATTTTATTTCAGGTAGTCTTAAACGCTCTGTAACTTTGCACTTGGAGTTATTCTGTATCAACAATTCTTCATAAACTGCCTCTCTTGTTTTAAGTGTTGTCTTTTCTTTCAATGAGTACATGTCTTCAAGAAGTTCAATTTCTTCTTCTTTATAAATGTTCATTCTAAGATTCAATGTAGACTCAATGCCAAGCACCCGCATTTCCCCATCTTCGTCCATCCGGACATCGAAAACCGGATCGGTCAGACTACTTTGGACATAAAAATACATACTTTCATCAATATCACTACACTCTATTTTCCCCTCATAAGGAACTGTCTGTTCAATCCAGTCTGTTTTTTCCTCTTCGGACTGATACATACAAAACACAAGCACTTCACCTTTTATGCGCACTTCATTTTCCGCCAGCCTTATTTCTAGTTTTCTGTTACTTATGTCTGTGAGAAGCAAATGACCGATACACTCTTTTGTACCTGGCAAGACAAGTTCTTCCTTAATTCTATAAGTGTCTTTTTTAGAAGTATGTAATTCCAGAAGATTGACTTTTTTCATTTTTTTGTAAACATTCTCTGTATCTTCGATTCCTGTTGTTGTTTCTTCATCCTCCATTTTTTCCTTTCCTAGTTCCAGCTCAATAGTGGCACGCACACTTAATTTTCTGGAATGTACAAGACCTGGAGTAAATTCCGTCCGAAAATTTTGTACAAAACAAGTTTCTCTTTCTTCCTTCTCCACATAGACCATTTCGTCAAAAGAAATATTTCCTTCCAGCACCGCCGGCTGCGGATCTTCTGAAGCTGTCACATACAAAATCTGATAGTAAAGCTTTCCAGACACACATATATAATTTTCGACCGGTCTTACTTCTTCTACTTTAACTTTTGCACTGCCCTGGATAATCTCTTTTACATCATCTTTTGTATCTGGCACATTAATATCTTCATCAATATAAAACTGATCAAATGTCCTTTTTCCTTCTCTTGTATAATGTATCTGTTTTTTTAATAACTCCATTCTTTAAAAACCTCCATTAATTAAATATCACTCTTTTCCCTATATCCTCTATCTGAATCACGATATATGGGTACGTTTCAATTTTCTTTGTTTTTTCTCCTTTTTCCGGGCCTTTTAAATCTGTTTTGAAATGGATTGTTTCTTGTGTTTCATACAATTTTTTTATTTCCACACTATATCCTGTTTTTGACTTTTTCCCATACCCTTCTGCAATGTAGGTTTTCCCTCTGTCTGTATAAGTAATATGAAAAGGACTGTCTTTATTCTCGCTGATCACTTCCTTTAATTCTTCTGGAACTTTTTCTTTGTTAATGACTGTAAATTCCAAATTTTGCTTTTTTCCTTCGTCCTGTATCTTACTGATACACCCACTCAATATCAGTACAAATGAAATGCTCATGAGTATGACCTGATACGAACTGTGCCTTTCTACTCTCATTTCAAAATCCTGTGGTATATTTTTCTCTATAAGTCTATGAAAGCTACTTATGGAATATTCTTCTGTTTTGTGCTATACTGTTTGCGTATAAATGCTTATAAGAATAAGAGGAGAAAATAATATGAGTGTGCAGAATCTTACACTGCTGACAGACCTGTATGAACTTACAATGATGCAGGGTTACTTTGAAACTCAAGAAAATGATACTGTTGTATTTGATGTTTTCTTCCGTTCAAATCCAAATCAGAATGGTTATTCTATCATGGCCGGACTTGAACAGGTCATCGAATACATCAAGAGCCTTAATTTTTCATACGAAGATGTAGATTATTTAAGAAGTCTTGGTATTTTCACCGAAGACTTCCTTCAATATTTGAGTGGATTCCACTTCAGCGGAAATATTTATGCGATTCCTGAAGGAACAGTCGTTTTTCCAAAGGAACCTGTTTTAAAAGTCGTTGCTCCTATTATGGAAGCACAGCTTGTTGAGACAGCAATTTTAAATATCATTAATCACCAGAGCCTGATTGCCACAAAGACAGCCAGAGTCGTATATGCGGCACAAGGAGACGGGATCATGGAATTTGGCCTTCGCCGTGCACAAGGCCCGGACGCCGGACTATATGGTGCAAGAGCAGCCATGATCGGAGGATGTGTAGGTACTTCCAATGTCCTTGCTGGAAAACTTTTTAATGTGCCGGTTATGGGAACTCATGCGCACAGCTGGATCATGAGTTTTAAAGACGAATATACTGCGTTTAAAGAATATGCCCGTCTCTACCCAGATGCGTGTACTCTTCTCGTAGATACTTATGATACTTTAAAATCAGGTGTACCAAATGCAATCCGTGTATTTCGTGAATTAAAAGAACAGGGAATCCATCCAAAATCTTATGGTATTCGTCTAGATAGCGGAGACCTTGCTTATCTCTCTAAAAAAGCAAGAAAAATGCTTGATGAAGCAGGTTTTCCTGATGCTATTATCGCAGCTTCTAATGATCTTGATGAATTTCTCATCCATGATTTGAAAGTACAAGGTGCAAAGATTACTTCCTGGGGTGTTGGTACAAATCTGATCACCTCAAAAGACTGCCCTTCTTTTGGCGGAGTCTACAAACTTGCTGCGATTCAGAATGCAAATGGTGAATTTGTTCCTAAGATCAAGATTTCTGAAAACACTGAAAAAATCACAAACCCAGGTAATAAGACCATTTTCCGTATATACGACAAAGAATCCGGAAAGATGCGTGCAGACCTCATATGCTTTGTTGATGAAACATATGATACTTCAGAGGATCTTGTACTTTTTGATCCAAATGCCACATGGAAAAAGACAGAACTTAAAGGCAGCACTTATACAATGCGCGAGATTTTAAAACCAGTCTTTATCAATGGTTCCTGCGTATATGATTCTCCAGATGTTATGGAAATTGCCCGCTATTGTCAAAAGGAAAAGGATACTCTCTGGGATGAGACAAAACGTCTTTTTAATCCTCACAAAGTTTACGTAGATCTTTCTCAGAAATTATATGATACAAAAACAGAATTGTTAAATAACGCTTATTCTAAAGGAGATAGTAAATCATGAAAATTATAGTTTTAGCCGGTGGGCTCAGTACAGAGCGTGACGTTTCTCTTTCATCCAGTGCAGGAATCTGCAAGACACTGATTGAAAACGGACATGACGCTTTCCTCCTCGATGTTTTTATGGGATTACCATATGACAAAGACCATCTCGAGGAAGTTTTCACCCTTCCGGGACACGGCCTTGAAATTGCCAAAAATGTAAGTACTGCAGAACCAGATCTTGAGGCTGTAAAAGCTTCCCGTCCTGACCAGTCTGCCTCTTTCCTCGGACCAAATGTTGTTGAACTTTGTAAAATGGCAGATATTACTTTTATCGGTCTTCATGGCGGTGAAGGAGAAAACGGAAAACTTCAGGCTACTTTCGATCTTCTTGGAATCAGATACACAGGCCCTGATTCTCTTGGCTGTGCTGTTGCAATGGATAAAGGTCTTACAAAACAGATCTTTTTGCAGTCAGGTGTCGACACACCTGATGGTGTCTGCCTTCACAAAAATGATCCTGAAAAATCATTAAAAACACTTGGGCTTTCTCTCCCGGTTGTTGTAAAACCTTGCTCCGGAGGATCTAGTATCGGTGTATATATCGTAAATTCCGAAGATGAATATAAAGACGCTTTAAATAAATCATTCAAATACGAAGATGAAGTTGTTATTGAGACTTATATTAAGGGTCGCGAATTTGCATGTGGTGTGATCGATGGTGTTGCTCTTCCACCTGTAGAAATCATTCCGAAAACAGGATTCTTTGACTATGCAAATAAATATCAGGCTGGTGCTACTGAAGAAGTCTGCCCTGCAAACATTAGTGAAGAGATTACAAAACGTATGCAGGAACTCACTGTAAAAGCCTTCCAGTCATTAAAGCTTAATGTATACAGTCGTGCTGATTTTCTTCTGGATGAAAATGACAATCTCTACTGCCTTGAGATGAATACTCTTCCAGGTATGACTGCTGCCAGTCTTCTTCCAAAAGAAGCAAAAGCTGCCGGCATCGAGTACAATGAATTATGTGAACTTATCATCCAAAAATCTTTAGAGGCACGATATCAGTAATGTAAGGAGTACACTATGAAAAATATGACTTTAAAAGAAATTACTGCTGCATGTGGCGGCGTTTATTATGGCAGTCCAAAATTTCTTTCCAAAGAAGTTTCAAGCGTTACGATCGATAGCCGTAAGATTGAAAAAGACAGTCTGTTTGTTGCCATTCGTGGCGAACGTGTAGACGGACACCGTTTTATCCCACAAGTAATGGAAAATGGAGCTTTATGTGCTCTTTCGGAAGAACAGTTTGAAAACTCTGAGTTTTCCTATATCCTGGTCGATTCTTGTGAACAGGCTTTAAAAGATATTGCCGAGCATTACAGAACTTCTCTTGGAATAAAAGTTGTAGGTATTTCCGGAAGCGTTGGAAAAACAAGCACCAAAGAAATGATCGCATCAATTCTTGGCGAGAAGTTTAATGTATTAAAAACAGAAGGAAATCTCAACAACGAGATTGGACTTCCACTGACTGTTTTTAAAATACGACCAGAACATGAAGTTGCGGTTCTCGAAATGGGAATCAGCGAATTTGGCGAAATGGAACGCCTTGCAAAAGTTGCTCGTCCTGATATTTGTATTATTTCAAATATTGGATACGCCCATCTTGAAAATTTGAAATCCAGAGAAGGG
>RCNI01001370.1_pt1 | contig 13197 bp, 10 predicted proteins | sample 2041151 | NCBI WGS metagenome assembly RCNI01 (sample SAMN09708214, study PRJNA481090) | feces metagenome | isolation source: feces | place: Antarctica: Albino Rookery | reverse complement strand
TAGTAAAATATATTAGTATTACTATAACAGTAATAACAAGAACATATTATATCTATAATATATCAATTACAAAATATGTTTTTCTTAATGTTTTTACAATTAGAAAAATATTTATTGATTTAATATAGACTTAGTGATTGCAGGCAGCATATGATTTGATACTTTATAAATATGTAACTATATAAACAAATAAGGTATTTTTATTTACTTTTAACTACTAAATACTATCATTTTAATTATTTACCTGCTGCTTTTTTTAATTCTTCTAACCGTTTTGTAAGTCTCTCTATATTTTTTTGGTCTGCAACACTTACTGCTTTATTCATACTATTATAAGCCTGTTTATAGTAACCTGTTTTATAATAACACTCTGCCTGTATTTCATAAGCACTGCTTAAAAGCACTTTATTATCCACTGATTTTAATCTAGACACTGCTTCTTCTGCTCTAGCCCCGCATTCTTCATACTCTTTTGTATGGTATAAAGATAATGCCATATCGTATACAAACTCTGCTGCTAATTTACTGTCTGATAAATTAACTGCTAAATCGTAGCCTGTTGCTGCTGCAGGATATAAATCTTTATACCGTTTTCCTAATCTGTAATAAAGGGTTGAAAGGTTATAAAGAAGTAAAGATGTTTCATCATCAATTATTTCTAAAGCTGCCAGCTGGTAAGATTTATCACCCTGATACTTAAAACTGCCACTTTCAGGCATATAAGCTAATATTTTTTTATAGATTATGTCTGTATTATCTATTGCACCGTTTTCTACTGCCACAAAAAATGACTGCTCAAAATATTCTCTTGCTGCATCAGGCCTGTGTAAATCTTCAGAAGTAAGCCCCAAACCGTTTAACCCAGGCACTAGTATATCATTATATTTTCTTGCTCTTGATGTATCTACCGCTCTGCCAAAATAAAACATAGCTTTTGAGTAATCTTTATGTTTTCTATAATATTCCCCATAAATTATATCACATGATGATAATATTTTTTGGAGTTTTAATTCTTCTGCGTAAATAATTGATTTATCACAGTTATTTTTTGACAATGTGGAATGACCTGCAAGCCTGTTAGTTTCTGCAAGCCCGTAATATAATACTGCCTTATCTTTATCTGATAAATCTGCATACATTAGTGCTTTATTATAATAAGATTCTGCCTCTTTCACACTGCCTTCAAGCCGTGCCGCTTCTGCTGCATATGTTAAAAGTGTTGGTATATCATATAAATTATCAACTTTTTCTGCAAGGGCAAGGCTTACCAAAAACCATGCTTTTGCTTGAGAATATTCTTCAAGCCCTCTATATGATAAACCTGCATATAAAGCCGTCCGAAATCTGCCAGATATATCTTTAGCAGCATTTTTCTTAGCCATATAATAGGCTTCTTCAAACATAGGGGCTGCCTCTGTAAAATTATTTACAGAATAAAGCTCAAATGCATCAGATACTGTAGTATCTAAATCTGCACTATATAAATTATACGGAATAAATATAAGTAATAATATTATAATCTTTTTATACAAAATAACCCTGCTTATTATTTATTAATTGATACTGGTTTACTAAAATCAATTTTTTCCTTTGATTTTTTATTATCTTTATCTTTTTTCTTTTTATCTTTCTTATTTTTTTCTTTACTGTCTTCTTTTTTATCTTCTTTATTTTCTACTGTTTTATTATCTACAGTAGTATTATTATCGGTAAACAAAAAACCTTGAAAACCCATTGTGCTGTTACTGCTGTTATTATTCACATTATTAACAGGCACTTTTATCATTGTGGAAGGAGTAGTAAATGTAACATTTGGGAACATATTTTTTAAATATGTAAGTTCAATCACATCAGGTTCTTCATTAATTATTAATTCCACCTGAGAAGTGCCGTTACCTGGGTAACATATTTTTATTTTTTCTATTTTATAGGCAAAATTCCACGCATTGCCTAAAGTGTATAAATCACACTGAGGGTCATCCATATTTATAGATATACCCATGGATATAAGGTATGCTTTTACAGATGCTCTATCTCCTACTTTAGATGATGATAGTATTTTTATATGTTTTTGTGCGTTTAATTTATTAATAAACTGCTGTGCTTCAAAAAAGCCCATATCAGCTGCGGACTGTATTTTTGCAAACCCTTTATTTTCATCCTGCACTGTGCCTTTGCCTGTATATTCAAGCAACCCTGTATAATATACAGCTTCGGGAATATCGTAATTTGCAGCATCTTTAAATAATAAATATGCGTTTGCGTTATCTTTTGGCACACCGTTACCAAATACTAATGCTTTTGCGTATTCTGTTTTAGCAAAGTTGTTACCCGCTGCAATGGCAGATTTAAGCATAGATACAGCATCTTTCATACCTGCCCCGCTGCCGCTATCCATAATCACTTTTGCAGTGCGGTATTTCATCATACTGTCGCCCATTTCTGCAGCTTTTTTTGCCCAGTATAACCCCTGCTCTATACTGCCTCTTGAAAGCAGTAAAGATCCTAAAAGAAAGCATGCTTCCACGTTTTTATTATTAGCATAAGTTACTAATAGTTCTATAGCATCGTTTGTTTTACCTTTTGATATAAGCTGATTAAATTCTTCCCGCCATGGTGAACTGTGGATTGCAGCCATAGAGCCACGTCTTGAGGGCCTGTCATCTATCATGGTAGAAATAGCCGGGTTTTCATCACTAACATATTCGTTCATAGTGAAAAAACCCTGGGCTTTTATATACATTTCTGGTGTAGTTCCAAATTTATTAGGAAGTTTTGCATCTGCACCTGCTTCAATTAATAAACCTGCTATTTTCCTGTGTGAGTTGGTTACAGCAGACATAAGCGGGGTATATCCAAATTTATTAACTGCGTTTACTGATGCTTTATATGCAATAAGGATACGGACACACTCAATATAACCACCGTCTGCAGCTAAAAGTAAGGCAGTATTACCCAGCCTGTCCCTTGAATCCACATCGGCACCGTTATATAAAGCGTTTTTCACACTTTCACTGTCCCCAACAGATGCTGCTTCTAAAAGCTGAGTATTAAAAAACGGTTCCACAGCATAAGATACCCCTTGAAAAACAGTAAAAAATATAGTCAAAAACAATATTACTTTTATATTCATATCCACTCCGAATTGCATGAATAAGATTATTCTAATTATTTTTAGTGTTTCAAATAAATATTATTTGAAATAAATTAGCTTAATAATAAACCTGTTATCTTAAAACAGCACCAAACTCTTTTTCTAATTTTTTCAGTATAATATCTATAATCGGATTAATATCATCATCCCTTAATGTTTTTTCCATATGAGAAAAATTAATGCGGACAGCTATACTTTTATAACCTAAGTTAATAGGTCTGCCCTCAAATACATCAAATACTAAAGCACCTGTAATGACAGGGTCAATATTTATAACAGCATTAATAATATCTGATACATTCACTTTACTTTTAACAATTAAAGCAAGATCACGTTCAATTGATGGAAAACGTGAAAACTTTTTATATTTCATAGTTGATTTTTTTGCTTCGTTTATATTATAGCTTTCTTCAATAAGTAATGAAAAATCAATCTCTGCTATATAACAGCTTGATTTTATATCTAAAATATCAGTAATATCTGGGTGCAAGGCACCTATAAAACCTATAAATTTATTATTTAAATATAATGCTGCAGATTTTCCAGGGTGTAGAAAATGTATATCTTCTGCCCTTTTATATTCTACTTCTACATTAAACTTTTCAAAAAGATTATCAAGGCTGCCTTTTACGTAATAAAAAGTATCAAGTTTTGGCATATTAATCCATGATACATCATAAAAATCGCCTAATACACCAAGAGATAAATGCAGTTTTTCATCTGCTAAATTTGATTTACCTTTTGATTTATATACTGTTGATAATTCAAAAAGTTTTATGCTGTTATACCCTGTATTTTTATTAGTCTGTAAATTTTTAATAAGGGAAGGAAAAATATATGTTCTCATCCATGCCATATCTTGACTAATAGGGTTTAAAAGTTTTACAAAATTACTATCATCTTTTTCAAAAATAGATAAATAGTCTGCACCTAAAAATGAAAAGTTTAATACTTCGTTATACCCTAAATTTTCCATAAGGTTGCGTGCTGTTCTGCTGTATCTAACTTTTGGGCTTTGTATGTCTATTTCGCTGTCTGTATGTGGTATAGAAACGCCGATTTTATCATAACCCATAATACGTGCCACTTCTTCTGCTATATCACATTCTTTTGAAATATCGTTACGAAATGTTGGTATCTCTGAAATAAGGTTGCCGTTTTCTATTTTTGTAGATATTAAAAGACGGTTTAAAACATCCGCCATTTCCTGCTCTTTAAAATTAGTGCCTAAAAGTTTGTTTATACGGTTAGAAGAAGAAATAACTGTATGTTTTTCTGCTTTCATACTGTTTATACCTTCTGCACCTTTTAGCACAACTCCAGAACATATTTCTGCCATTAAATATGCAGCATAATCCATAATATGTTCTACAGCACCATAATCTATACCCCGCTCAAAACGGTAAGAAGAATCAGAAGAAAGCCCAAGCCTTTTTGATGTTTTACGAATGGAAGACGGCTCAAAATAAGCACATTCTAATACAACAGTTTCTGTATCATCCATAACAGAAGTATACTCGCCACCCATAATACCTGCAATTGCTAAAGGCTTAGAATGGTCTGCAATAATTAACATATCTTTTTGCAGTTCATACTCTTTTCCGTCTAAAGCTGTTATTTTTTCATTATCTTTTGCATTTCTAACGATTATACCTTTATCTATATTTCTAATATCAAAAGCATGTAAAGGCTGCCCCCATTCCATAAGCACATAGTTAGTAACATCTACTATATTGTTAATAGGCCTTACACCTGCAGAACGTAATTTTGCCTGCATCCATAAAGGTGATTCCCCTTTTTTTACGCCTTTAATAATACGTGCATAATATTTAGGACATAATTCTTTGTTTTCTACCTGTATTGATATATAATCTGATGTTTTTTCATTTACTTCTTTTAGCTGATATTTAGGAAGTTTTAAAGGCAGGTTGAATACTGCTGCTGCTTCTCGTGCTGTGCCTATTACTGAAAGCCAGTCAGGCCTGTTTGGGGTTGCGTTAAACTCTACAATAGTATCGTTTGTGCCTATAATACTGTTAATATCTGCACCAAGTGGTGTATTTTCAGGCAGCACCATAATGCCAGAATGTTCATCTGTAAGCCCCAGCTCTCTTTCTGAGCATATCATACCAAAAGAATCCACCCCTCTCAGCTTAGCTTCTTTTATTTTAATATCACCTATAACAGCACCGATTTTAGCAAAAGGCACTATCTGGTTTTCTGCAACATTTGAAGCACCGCATACCACCTGATATTCTTTTTCGCCGTCAAAAACTCTGCATAAACTTAATTTATCTGCATTAGGGTGTTTTTCTTTATGAATAACTTTAGCAGTAACCACATTGTTTAATGCTGCTAATTCATTAAACCCTTCTGCTTCAAGTCCTGATAAAGTTAAGCCGTCTGATATTTCTTTATATGTTTTATCTTTAAGGTCTACATATTCTTTTAACCAGTTTATGCTAATATTCATTATACCACCTAGAATTGTTTTAAAAATTTAAGAGAGTTTTCATAAAAAAGACGAATATCGTCTATACCGTATTTTAATAAAGCAATACGTTCTATACCCATACCAAAAGCAAAACCGCTGTATTTTTCTGTATCTATCCCTACATGTTTAAATACTTCAGGGTTTACCATACCACAGCCTGCTATTTCTATCCAGCCAGTGCCTTTACACATTCTGCACCCTTTACCACGGCAGTGGACACATCCCATATCCACTTCTGCAGAAGGCTCTGTAAAAGGGAAAAAACTGGGACGCAGCCTTACATCTAAATCATCCCCAAAAATACGGGAAATAAACAGCTTTAATGTGCCTTTTAAATCAGCCATGGTTATGCCTTCATCTACCACAAGCCCTTCTATTTGGTGGAACATTGGGGAGTGGGTCTGATCGTAATCACATCTATATACTGTCCCCGGTGCTATAATTTTTATTGGCGGTTTTTGGTTTTCCATAACACGCACCTGCACAGGAGAAGTATGTGTTCTTAAAACAATATTATTTTCGTCTATATAAAAAGTATCCTGCATATCTCTTGCAGGGTGTGATTTAGGTAAATTTAAGGCTTCAAAATTATGGAAATCATCTTCTATTTCAGGCCCCTCTGCCACCATAAACCCGGCAGAAGTAAATACGTCTACTATTTCATCATATATTTTTTTAACAGGGTGCAGCGAACCTTTTTGAAAAGGATAGCCAGGAAGTGTTATATCTATATATTCTTGAGAAATAGCCATATCTTTTAAGGCTTTTTTTATACTTGCAGATTTTTCATTAAATTTAGCATCAAATTTATTTCTAAGCCCTTGAATAGCCTCGCCCATTTTAGGACGTTCTTCAGGAGATAAAGAGCCAAGCACTTTATTTAAAAGGCTTATTAACCCTTTTTTACCCATATATTTAATACGCACATTATTTAAATCATCAAGCGTTTCACTTTTTTCAATTTCTTCTTCAAATTCAGAAGCTTTTTTTAATTCATCATTATCCATTTTTACCCTTAAATTACCTTAGAATTAATTAATATTACACTACATTATATGCTATTTTGTTATATTTTGCAATATTGAAATACATAAATATTTAATTTAATTAAAGAAATTTACTAATACCCAAATAATAATTTTAGTTCTACAAAATATTTCAAATCACCGTCTGTTTTAAGGCTGTGAAGTTCGCTGTGTTTTGCGTAAAAGAAAGGAACGTAACCGCTGTATTCCACCCCTGCTTCTATTCCTAACCCTACATGCTGTTTTTTAAATAAATATTCATAGCCCAGCATAAGCAGTGCTTTATAAGCAATAAGCCCTTTTGAACTATCATATTCTAAGCCTTTATACGTTGCTGTGCTTTCTTTTACTTCTAAATCGCCAAACCCTAAGTTTACATTAATACCAAATATTAAACCTTTATATAAATCCTGTTTCATATCATAGAAAAAACCGCCGCTTCTTGCTACTGTCATAAGCAGTGTATTTTTATGTGTTGGATAGTCATCTCCCGGGCTTGTTGCTCTAGGGCTTGTAGTTTCATCGTAATAAACACCAAAATAAGCGTGTTCTGAAATAGAAGGTTTTAATACAACAGGGGTATCTAAAAACAACCTGACATTCCAGCTTTGAGAGTATACATTAATATTAGAATCAGGCTGTGCCTGACTGCCTTTTATTAAAACAGATTTTTTAACATGAAAATTACTGCTGATACTTGAATAACTGCCGTCTATACTCACTTGAGATTTATATTTAAAAAAAGGTATGGAAAACCCCAGTGGCAGTTTAATATAATAATAATTATAGTTTTGGTTTGTATTGCCGTTATAAATATCGGGCTGATTAAATATAAACCTTGAGTCTTCTATTTTTATTTCAGGGGAAAACTTAGAACCACCCATAAATTTTAAATAAAGACTGCCATAAGGCACATACGGCACTTTTTGTTCCATAATAGAAGGGTCTACTGCAAAGTAATGAAAACCATACAGCCCCCCTGCAAGAGATGCTTCTATATACAGGTTATCCCTGCCCCATACATTTGATGTGGACCACCTGTTTTTCATAGCAAGTTTTACATCGCTGTATAACCCTTGATCTTTTGCCTGCAGGTTAAGATTAAATTTTAACTCTTCCCTTGGTGGAAAACCAAAATCTCCCATAAAGGTGTTTTTATCATTGATTTTTCTATCAGGCACTATTTTTGACGGAATAGATTTTTTCTTAGTTTCATTATCCTTTTGCACTATAGTTTTATTATCTGTTTTATTTTTAGATACACCACTACTGTTCTGTGCAAAAGCATAGGAAAAAGAAAAGAAAACAATAAATAATAATAAAGTTATTTTATTTATTTGTTTAATACCCGCTCCCTGACAAGATTTAAAAGCTGCCTTGCTTCCCCCTCAATATAAAGGTCTTCACAATAAACACCGTCTATTGTTTTAAAAAACCCTTTACGGACTACAATTTCATCATTTGGAAATTTGCTTTCTAATGCCTCTTTTACCGCATCTATTACCTGCGGCAGCATTTCTTCCCCGCCTGATTTATCAATTGATAAATTTAATTCTATATACATATTTCCCCCTAAGTATTTATTTTTCCATTATGTACAAATAGGCTGCAAATTGTTTAGCAAGTCTGCCGCTTCTGCCGCCTCTATCAATAGCATAGCTTTCCGCCATTTTTTCCCATTCATTAGGAATAGATATTTTATATTTTTCTAAATACATTTTAACTATACTTAAATATTCTTCTTTCTTTAAAGGATAAAACCCTATGGAAAGCCCAAACCGTGCCTGTAAAGAAGTCTGTTCGTTGACTTCATCTCTATTATAAATATCTCCAGTATCGTAAGCAGCACTTGTAATCATATGACGTTTATTAGAAGTAGCTGCAAATATAACATTATTTGGTTTTGTTTCAAGGCCGCCTTCTATGGCAGATTTAAACCTTCTATATGCCTGATCGTTTTCCTTAAAAGAAATATCATCAAAATATATGATAAACTTTTTACTGCTGTTTTCTCTAATAATACTGTATAGATTATAAACAGCACCAGCATGTTCATCCATAAACTCAACAGTTACAAGCCCTTTATCTGCATATTTTAAAGCAAGTAGCCTTAAAAGAGTAGATTTACCGCTGCCTTTTTCACCCCACAAAAGCATATTTAAACTTGGGGTTCCTGATATAAAAGATAATACATTTTTATCAGCTAATAAAACATTATCAGTAACAGCTAAAAGTTCACTTAATGTAATATCATTTTCTATAAATGCTTTTTCAAGTTTACCGTTTATATACCTGTATGCAAAGTGGTCTATCATAATTTCTCCTATTTGAAAATAGAATAAGGCGAATAATATATATTTTTTACAATTTTTACAAGAGAAAAAATATCATTGTGGATTTTGTATCGTTATTTTAACACAAAGTTAGACAATGTGTAATAATTATCATTGATTTTTTATAACTTGTATGATTTACTAAATCATATCAGATTTGTATAACCACGTTTTTATTTATGATTAAATTTAGTGTTAATTTTACCATAAAAGGTGATCTATGATAGAAGATACTCAGTCTTTACCAGATAGTATTGTAGAAAAAATTAAAAAACAACATTTATTTGAATGTTTAACAGCTGATGAAATAAAAAGTTCCATAACCCGGTTTGAAGAAATACATATATTAACGGGAGAACTGGCCTTTAGAAAAGGGGAACGTTACCATAAAGGTATATATTTTTTACTTAACGGGGAAATAATGCTTACCCGTCCTAATTCTAAAATAGAAGTATCCTGTTGCAGCTGCCCTGTGGGGCTTTCCACATTTTTAGGAAAAACGATGTATACTATGAACGCAGTTGCAAAATCAGACTGTGATTTATTATTTGTCCATGAGTTATGTATCTACAGGCTTATGGAATTATCAGATGATTTTAGAAGTAAACTAATAAAAGATATTCAGTTAAGGCTTACCCAGCTTGATAACTGTTCCAGTGCTTTTTTAATGCAGTCAGTTAATCAGACGGTTTCAGGGGTTATGAGTTCCCCTGTTATATCTATTCAGACAGGTAAATCTGTAGTGGAAGCTGCAAATGTTATGGCAGAACATAAAATAAGCAGCCTTTTAGTAGTTAATAGAAAACAAATTGTAAAAGGGCTTTTAACAGTTACAAACCTTACAAGGAATTTTCTTACTAACCTTAATAACAATATGAACCGTCAGGAAGTGGAAAACTATATGGATATAGAACCTGTTACTTTCCCCCCTGAATTTCCCGTGGTGGAAGCTTTAAACGAACTGCAAATTGCAGGTAAAACCCACGGTATAGTTATGCAAAACGGCAGGCCCTCAGGTATTGTATCTATACACAATATTTCTTTAATGCTTTTTGAAAACTCTCACCTGTATTGTGCACATATTGATAATTTAAATACTTTTGACGAGCTTAAAACTGCATTTAGTCAAATATTTAGAGTGGCAAGAACTTTAGCCACATCATCAAGGGTATCAAGAGAAGCGTTAACTGCACTTTCTTCTATCCATAAAGCAATACACAGCAAAGCATTTCAGCTTACAAGTGATGAATTTAAAAAAGAAAAAGGGTTTAAACTTTCAGACCATTCATACTGCTATATGCTTTTAGGAGCAGGCGCCCGTGGGGAAATGGACCTTAGACCTCAGATAAATAACGCATTTATTTTATCTGATGATATGTCTGAAGAAGTGGAAAATATGTTCCATGAATTTGCATCCAGATACCACGAAAATTTGGTGGATATAGGTTATTATCCACACAACAGTAACGACGATGTTATGACGATTAATATAGTGTTAAAACATTCTAAATGGATCTCTGTAATAGACAGCTGGGCATCAAAAAGTAATAAATCAGATGACAGATATGCTTTTGCTATGCTTTTAGATTTAGCAGCATTAGAAGGCGATATTATGCTCGCATGGTCGCTGCGTAACCATATTCTTAAAAAAGCAGCAGACAGACCTGCCATATTAACATCACTTATAAAACAATCAGCAGCAATAAAAATACCTGTATCTCAATTTGGTTCTTTTATTGTAGATAAAGATGGAGACCATGCAGGTATGATTAACCTGAAAACCCAAAGCCTTTCATATATTATAAATATAACTAGGCTGCTTTCTATTTATGCAGGTATTACAGATATGGGGACAATAGAAAGAATTGAGCATTTAGAACGTAAAAAAATTATTCCACAAGAAATAGCTTCTCAAGCTATTACAGCTTTTGACACTATTACTGAAACACTGATTAATGAACAAATTAATCAGTCTATTAATAATCAAAAAGTAACAAGCTGTATTAACCCATACTCACTTTCGCTTTTTTATCAGGAAAAATTAAAAAGAGCTTTACAGTTTGCAACCATTTATACAAGTTATGGTGTAAAAATATTAAATGAAATATAAAGGATAAGTATGAAAGATATTGATTATTCACAACAGAGATTAGTAGTATTAATAGATGCAGATAACGCATCCCCCACAATCACATCAGGACTTATGGCAGAAATAGCAAAATACGGCACAGCCCATGTAAAAAGAATATACGGCGACTGGACAAGCCCAAATTTAAAAGGCTGGAGGGAAATACTTTTAAAATATGCACTGCAGCCTATACAACAGTTTGGTTATACAAAAGGCAAAAACTCAACAGATTCCGCTATGATTATTGATGCTATGGACCTGCTTTATACTGATAAATTTGACGGATTCTGTATAGTATCAAGCGACAGTGATTTTACACGGCTTGCATCCCGCATAAGAGAAGGGGGTTTAAGTGTGTATGGTTTTGGAGAATCTAAAACACCAGAATCTTTTAGAAGTGTATGTGATAAATTTATTTATACAGAGATTTTACAGGAATTAGATGATGAAGTAGATAACGGAAACAGTAATAATAAAGATTCTAAACAGCACGCACCAAAATCTACTAACGAATTAAAAATGGATACAAGGCTTGTAAACCTGTTAAGGTCTGCTGTGTTATCATCTATGGATGAAAACGGATGGGCATTTTTAGGGGAAGTTGGGCAGCACATTACAAAACAGTCCCCTGAATTTGATGCCAGAAACTACGGCTATGCAAAACTAAAAGATTTAGTATATGCAATAGGGCTTTTTGAAATAGATGAAAGAACAGACCAGCGGGCACCAAATATTAAACAAATATACATAAAAGATAAACGAGCAAAAAGACTTACAATTGCAGATTAATATTATAAAAACTACTACCCCATTTTAAAAAATGGGGTTTATTTATATCCTTTGAATAAAATAAAAATTATACTTGCAAAATTAATAAGAAAATATTATAACCATTATCACTTAATAAATAAGGACGGATAATAAATTGGCTAGAGATTATTATGAAGTGCTTGATGTGTCAAGAGATGCATCAGAGGCAGATATTAAAAAAGCATATAGAAAATTAGCTTTAAAATATCACCCTGATAAAAACCCTGATGATAAGGAAGCAGCAGAGAAATTTAGAGAAGCAGCAGAAGCATACGAAGTGCTTTCAGATCCTGATAAAAAATCACAGTATGATAAATACGGCAGAGTAATGGATGACAGTATGGGCGGATTCAGTGCCTCCAGTGGCAGTATGTTTGATGATTTATTTGGAGATGTTTTTGGTGATTTCTTTGGCGGCGGTTCATCAAGAAGAAATAGAAACAGACCTGCAAAAGGTCAGTCTATAGAAATGTATGCAGAACTTACATTTGAAGAAGCAGTTTTTGGAGTAGAAAAAGAAATAAAGGTTAAGAAAAGCGAGAACTGTAAACGATGTAACGGCACAGGTGCAGAACCAGGCGGCATGAAAACATGTGAAAAATGTAACGGTCAAGGTGTTTTCGTGCAGCGTAACGGTATTTTTGCAGTGCAGACTACATGTCCATCCTGTGGCGGCAGCGGTAAAGTCATTAAAGAGCCTTGCACAGAATGCCATGGTGCAGGCAGCCATACTGTAGAAAAACAAATAAAAGTAAAAATACCTGCAGGTATTAATGACGGTATGATAATGCGTGTATCTGGGGAAGGTAACGCAGGAATAAACGGCGGCCCGTCAGGAGATTTATTACTTCATATTAAAGTAAACGACCATAAAATCTTTAAAAGAATAGATAACGACCTTCACTTAACACTGCCTATTACAGTATTTGATGCAATACTTGGTAAAGAATATGAAATAGAATTAATTGACGGCACAAAAGAGATTATAAAAGTTAAACCAGGCACACAGGTTGGAGAACGTATTGTTTTAAAAGGTAAAGGGGTGCCTTTTGTAAAAGGTTATAATGTTGGTAATCTTTATGTAGACCTGCATATATTAATCCCTACCCACTTAACAAAAGAACAAAAAGAGATTTTTGAAAAAATGCGGGAAGAATCAAAAGAAAACGATATGTTTAGTTCAAAACTAAAAAATATATTAGAACGATTTAAAGAATTTATAAACGGTAATAAATAATTATTTTAAAAGCTGA
>RCNI01001369.1_pt1 | contig 13205 bp, 13 predicted proteins | sample 2041151 | NCBI WGS metagenome assembly RCNI01 (sample SAMN09708214, study PRJNA481090) | feces metagenome | isolation source: feces | place: Antarctica: Albino Rookery | reverse complement strand
ATCAACAGCCTTCTCACCGACGGCTTTGCCGAGGAGGATCGCACGCTGCTGATCTGCTGTGAGGAGGGTGAGGAGGAGTATCCTCCCAACGCTCTGAGCAATGTGTTCACCGTGAAGGTGGACAACCAGGAGGATCTGACCCCCGCCTTCTTCAAGAAGATGGAGAAGCTGTACCGCCCCAAGCAGGTCCTCATTGAGTACAATGGTATGTGGCTCATCGAGCCGCTGTACCGTCAGGGTCTGCCCGAGAACTGGATCCTCTATCAGATCATGCTTCTGGTGGATGCCAATACCTTTGAGATGTATCTGAACAACATCGGTCAGCTGATGATGGAAAAGGTCATGAACGCCGATTTGATCATCTTCAACCGCTGCACGCCGGAGCTGCGTGCCTCTCTGCGCAGCCGTAATCTCCGCATGGCCAACCGCCGCGCCGAGATCTATCTGGAAAATGTGGACGGCACCAGCGAGGAGTACGCCACCGACGATATGGCTCCCTTCGAGATCAAGGACAACCAGCTGGATGTGCCCGACAACGACTACGGCATCTGGTATGTGGATCTGATGGACAAGCCCGACCGCTACGAGGGCGTGACCGTGCGCTACAAGGCCATGATGTGCCACTCCAAGAAGTACAAGGGCGTGGACTGCCCCGGTCGCTTTGCCATGGTCTGCTGCGAACAGGATATGCAGTTCCTGGCGCTGGTGTGCGTCGGCGAGGGCATGGACAAGTTCAAGAACCGTGACTGGGTGGAGATCGAAGCCACCGTCAAGACTGAGCAAAATGATGCTTACGACGGCGTCGGCCCCGTGCTGTATGTCAAGAGCGTCAAAGCCTGTGAGAAACCTCAGCAGGAAACCGTTTCCTTCTAAGGCCCCCTTCGCTATATCTATTAAAAAATCCGAAGCCTTGCGGCTTCGGATTTTTTTATTGGTCGGTCATCTCCACCTGTACCGCATCGGCGCGGCGCAGCGCAATCAGCGCCCCAGCCACCCGGTAAGCGGTGGGATCGCCAAAAACGCTCCGCTGAACGGCGGTAACGGGCTGACCCGGAATGAATCCCAGTGCCAGCAATCGCTCCCGCCCAGCATACTCTCTCGCTACTCCGCTCACTCGGGCCGTCTGTCCCAGCCCCAGCCCAGCCAGTGTTTCCGCCACGGAACACCGCCCCCTTTCTCCCCAGTCTATGCCGGGAAGGGGAGTGCGGACACAAAAAGCGCCGCCCGCAGGCGGCGCTTTTTCATGCAATGCCAGAATACGCTCCCTTACAGCATATCGCCGCTGAAGCTATGGGGCAGCAGCTCGCCAAAGCGGAAATGTTTGGCCTCGCCCTTGCCGTTGAGGCAGATCACTTCAAAGTCATCTGACACAAACTCCCGCAAGACCTGCCGGCATACACCGCAGGGAACGCAGTAATCCTTGCGTCCGGCAATGACAATGCGCTTGAAGTCCCGGTAGCCCTCGCTGACTGCCTTCACCACAGCGGTCCGCTCGGCGCAGATGGTGGGGCCGTAGGACGCATTTTCAATGTTGCAGCCCGTAAAAACCGTGCCGTCGCTGCATTCCAGCGCAGCGCCCACCGCAAAGTGGGAGTAGGGGATATAGGCCCGGTCCAGCATGGCAACCGCCTGCTGACACAGTTCTTTTTCAGTCATAAAATAGCCCTCCTTGTTGAAAAATCCGGAGAAAAAGGCGGCAGAGATTCTCTCTGCCGCCTTTATTGTAACTTGAAACAGGGAATGCGTCAAGGGAAGAACCTTCGTTCCGGAAACTAAGCGTGAATAGCTTGTCATAGGACAGCTCCTTTGCTCCTATGAGAGTGCAAAAAGGCTTGCCCCTACTATTTAACTCAATTCTGCCTGCCCGGTATAGAGGTGATAGTACCGCCCCTTCTCCGCCAGAAGCTGGGCATGGTCGCCCCGCTCGATGATCTCGCCGTGCTCCAGCACCAGAATGGCCTGGGCATTGCGGACTGTGGACAGCCGATGGGCGATGACAAACACCGTGCGGCCCTCCATCAGAGAATCCATGCCCTTCTCGATCAGCTTCTCCGTGCGGGTATCAATGGAGGAAGTGGCCTCATCCAGAATCAGCACCGGGGGATCGGACACCGCCGCACGGGCAATCGCCAGCAGCTGCCGCTCGCCCTGGCTGAGGCTTTCGCCGTCTCCGGTGAGCACCGTGTCATAGCCGTCGGGCAGGTGGCGGATGAAGGTGTCTGCGTTGGCCAATTGAGCCGCCGCACGAACCTCCTCATCCGTGGCATCCAACCGTCCATAGCGGATGTTATCCGCCACAGTGCCGGTAAAGAGGTGGGTATCCTGCAGCACCACGCCCAGCGACTGACGCAGGGAATCTTTGGCAATGTCCCGGATGGGAATGCCATCATAGGTGATGGTGCCGGACTGAATGTCATAAAAACGGTTGATGAGGTTGGTGATGGTGGTCTTGCCGGCGCCGGTAGAGCCGACGAAGGCGATCTTCTGTCCGGGCTTGGCATAGAGGGAGATATCGTGCAGAACCGTCTTGTCCGCTTGGTAGCCAAACACCACATGGTCAAAGCGGACATCGCCCCGCATTTCCGTCAATGTGCCGTCCGGGTGTTTCCAGGCCCAGTGCCCGGTGCGGCACTGGCTTTCGGTAAGGGTGCCGCCCTCTTTGCTGACGCAGACCAGCTCCGTTTTGCCTTCATCCTCCTCGGGGGCCTCCTCCATCACGGCGAAGATGCGCTCGGCACCAGCCATGGCGCTCAAAAGCACGTTCACCTGCTGGGAAAGCTGGGCAATGGGGTTGGACACCTGCTTGACATACAGCAGATACGCGCCCAGCGAACCGATATCAAACACGCCGCCAATGGCCAGCAGTCCGCCGACGCAGCAGGTGACCGCATAGTTGATCCGGTAAAGATTGCTCATGGCGGGCATCATGGACGAAGCGTAGGCCTGCGCCGTGGTGGCTGCATCCCGATAGGCGAGATTCAGCTGGGAAAACTGCTCGATCGCCGCTTCCTCGTGGTTAAAGACCTTGATGACCTTCTGGCCCTCGATCATCTCCTCGATAAAACCGTTGACGCCGCCCAGAGCTGCCTGCTGCCGCCGGAAATTGGTCCGGCTGCGACCGCCGATGGTTTTCACCACCAACAGCATCAGCCCCAAAAAGACCACCGTGATCAGCGTCAGCGCCCAGTTGAGGGCGAACATCATGCCCAGCGTGCCCAAGAACGTCAGCACGCCGGAGATGACGTTGGCGAAGCTGTTGGAGATCATCTCCGAAACCGTGTCGATATCGTTGGTAAACCGGCTCATCAGATCACCGGAGGCATGGGTGTCATAGTAGCGCAGGGGCAGCTTTTGCAGGTGGGCAAACAGATCCTGCCGCAGCTGCTCCACCGTGCGCTGGGAAATACGCACCATAATGCGGGCGTAGGCATAGCTGGCAGCGGCCACGATGAGATACACCAGGCCCATCAGCACCAGCATCCCCAGCAGGCCCCGGAAATCGCCGGGGAGAATATAATCATTGATGATGGGCTTGAGCAGATAGTTGCCCGCCACATTGCCCGCCACACTTACCAGCAGGCACAGCAGGACCACCAGAAGGCTCAGCTTATACCGGGCGATATAGCCCATCAGCTTGCCTGCCGTGCCCCGCAGATTCTGGGGTTTCTGAAAACCATGGTGCTTATGACCGCCATGGCCGTGGGAACGCTTCTCAGCCATCGATGCTCACTCCTTCCTGCTGGGATTGGTAGACCTCTTGGTAAATCTGACTGGAGGCCATCAGTTCTTCATGGGTGCCTGCGGCACTGATCTGCCCGTCATCCATGACCACGATCAAATCCGCGTCCATCACCGATGTGATGCGCTGGGCAATGATGATCTTGGTGGCCTGGGGCAGCGTCTGGCGCAGAGCCTGACGGATCTTCGCGTCCGTTGCCGTATCCACCGCCGAGGTGGAGTCATCCAGAATCAGAATCTTCGGCTTGCGCAGAATGGCCCGGGCAATGCACAATCGCTGCTTCTGTCCGCCGGAAACATTGGTGCCGCCCTGCTCGATGCGGGTCTGATACCCGTCGGGCATGGCTTCAATAAATTCATCGGCACAGGCAATGCGGCAGGCTTCCCGCAGTTCCTGGTCGGTGGCATGGGCGTCACTCCAGCGCAGGTTGTCGGCAATGGTACCGGAGAACAAGGTGTTCTTTTGCAGCACCACCGCGCAGGCCTCCCGCAGATGCTTCACGGTATAGTCCTTCACGTTGTGACCGCCCACATACACCGCGCCCTCCGTCACCTCATAGAGGCGGGGAATAAGACTGGTGAGGGTGGTCTTGGCGCTGCCGGTGCCGCCGATGATGCCCACGGTCATGCCCGAGGCAATTTCCAGGTTAATGTCGGTGAGGTTCCAGGTTTCCGCCTGCTTGTGGTATTTGAAATGCACATGGTCAAAGCGGATAGAGCCGTCAGGAACAGTCAGCGCCGGGTCGGCCGCAGCATCGGTGATCTCCGGCTGCTCCTCCAGCACTGCCACAATCCGGCGGGCGCAGGCCACCGAACGACTGGTCATCATCATAATCATAGACACCATCATCAGCGACATCATAATGTCGGTAATATAGCTGACGAAGGAAATCAAATCACCGCTGCCCATCCATCCTTGGTAGACATAATGTCCGCCCAGCCACAGCACCGCAATGATGGTCCCGAAGACAATGAGCATCATCAGCGGGAAGAACAGCACCACAAAATTGGACGCCCGCTGTGCCGTCTGGCGCAGGTGGCGATTGCGTTTGCTGAATTTCTTCTGTTCTTCTTCCTCCCGGACGAAGGATTTCACCACCCGGATGGCATTCAGATTCTCCTGCACCACCAGGTTCAAATCATCCGTGGCATTCTGCATGGTGGTAAACATGGGGCCCACCTTTCTGAGGATGCTCCCCGCCACAATGACCAGCACGGGGATCACCACCAGAAAAATCTGGCTCAGCCGCAGGCTGATGGTCACCGCCAGCACCAGCGCCGTCAACAGCATCATGGGGGCCCGGACAAAAATCCGCATGCCCATCATCAGCGTCTGCTGCATGGCCGCCACGTCATTGGTCAGACGGGTAATCAACGACGCTGTGGAAAAGTGCTCAATATTGCTGAACGAATACTTCTGCACCGCCTCATATTCCGCCTGCCGCACCTGGGCACCGAAGCCCATACCGGCTTTGGCCGCCAAAACGGCTGCACCCACGCCGCAGAGCATGGCTGCCAGCGCCATGAGGACCATGCGCAGTCCCATGCTGAGAATATAGGTCCGGTCCCCATTGGCAATACCGATATCCACAATGTCACTCATCACCAACGGCAGCATCAGCTCCAGCACTGCCTCCCCGGCAGAGCACAGCACGCCCAGCACGATATAGGGGCGGTAACCCTTGGTATACGGATATAGCTTACGAATCATAGGTTGTTCTCCTCTTCCTCCTCCAGATTTTTGACCATGCGGAGCAGATAACTCTGCATGGTCGCCAGCTCCTCCGGGGTGAATCCCTTCTCCATCTGGCGGCTGACCTGATGGAGGATATCGCTGAAACGGTCTGCATACTGCCGCCCTTGTTCCGTGGGGGTCAGCACCCGGCAGCGGGCATCCGTATCCGAAGTGGTGCGCTGCACCAGCCCCTTTTCCTCCAGACGGCAGACAATGCCGTTGACGGTCGAGGGCTTGACCATCAGGAACTGTTCCAGATGCTTCTGGTTCACCTGCTCCTGCGCACGGCACAGGTAAATCAGCACATGGCTCTGGATGGGGGATATATCAAATTCACGCAGCCGCCGGTCCATCTGTTGGATCATCTGGCGACGGCAATAGCCAATCAGCGGCCCGAAATGCGTCGGCCACTGCGGAAAAGGCACGTCCATGGAAATCTCCTCCCGAAATTACTTAGTATCCTAAAAATTAGTACACTAAATAATATACCCATCGTGCGCCGACGTCAAGAGGGAAGCCCCTGTGCCGCTGTAAACAATCTATGAATGATTACTGCGGAGCGTTGACACGGAACAAGCCATCGCGTATGATAAAGCCAGAAAGAAAAATTGCAACGATTTTCTTATCTCCTCTTATCTTACACGGGAAAAGCGGCCGAATCTTCGGCCTCTTTTCCTTTTTTGTTTTTCGGGACAGTGTCTGCCGCTGGTTTCTCTCCCATTCGTACAAAAAGAGGCCCCCAGAACTGACAAGTTGTAGAATTTCCTCCTTGCAGCCATTTCTTTTCCAAAGTTGGTGCATTTGTCACGGACTTGTAGAGCGAATCTGTTATAATAAAACCAACATTCATACTTAAAGGAGGAACATCTATGGATCGCAAAGTTTTGGAGAAAATCAACTACGGCGTGTTTGTACTGGGTACATCCCTGAACGGGAAGAATATTGGCTGCGTGGTCAACTCTTTCTCACAGGTCACCAATAATATGCCCCAGAAGTTCACCGTTACCCTGAACCGTGACAATGAAACCTGCAAGGCTCTGCTGGAGACCCGCAGCTTTGCTGTGACCATGGTGGGCAAGGACTGCCCCAAGGAGCTGGTCAACCTGTTCGGCTACAAGTCCAGCCGCGTGGCTGACAAGTACGCCGATTACGACACCCAGACCGATTCCCTGGGCAACCCCTATATCACCGAGGGCATGGTGGCGCAGGTCAGCTGCAAGGTCGTGGATACCATGGATGTGGGCCGCTACGTTTTGTTCCTGTGCGAGGGCGTTGAGGGCAAGATCCTGGGCCAGGGCCGCATGATGACCGTGGACGAGTTCCTGGGCAAGAACGAAACCGCCACACCTCCCACCGCCACCGTCTACCGCACACTGGAAGAAGTGGGCGGCTGGGTCTGCCCCTGGTGCGGCTATATCTACACTGGCGAGACGCTTCCCGACAACTATAACTGCCCCCTGTGTCGCTGCCCCGGCAATCTGTTCACCCGCAAGCAGCCGGAATAAGCCGCCGCTTACAAGACAACTATGCAACATAAAAGAGACCGCCTGTGGGCGGTCTCTTTTTCTCTTTTTATGGTGGGGGCAGTTACTCAAACAGGCTCACCTGATCGGGCAGGTCAGCCCGGCCGATCTGCCGGCATTGGGCGGTATGTTCCCCGGTCAGAAGCTCTGTCACCGCCATCTTGCGGATGATGTTCTGCACCGTGCTGTCCAGAGCCGTGCCCGGGCGATAGTCCGCCGGGAAGATGAAATCTACCCGCCCCCGGTGCAGCAGCTCTTCCACACCCGGGCGATTCTCCGACTGGTATACCGCAATGGCCACGCCGCCGTACGTCCGCATCATCTTCATGCACGGCACATCCGACAGGCCATCGCCAATGTAGATCATATTGCGGAAGGGCACCCGTTTGCTGTCGTCCGGCATGGAGGCGTTCAAGTCCCGGTCATTGGCTACATCCAGTACGCCCTTATTGATGCGAAAGACGAACTGCGTTTTAGCCGTGAAATTAACATCCAGCTTGGGCCACACCGGGACACCGGCGGCGTCATAGTAAAATTCACTGGCATAGACCTTCTTGAATTCGTGACTGATGCCGGACCCTTCGATGATTTCCCGCAGGCCCGAGGAAATCACATAGTGCTCCACGGTGACACCCTGCTGCTTTCCGAAGGCATTGATCCGTGCGAACCACTCCCGCACACCGGGAAACAGCTCGATGGAGCGGCCCTGCGCCACCAGATCTTCCCGGCTCAGCGGCAGACCTTTCTCCCGGCTCTTGCGCAGCATGGTGTACATATAGGCCAGAATGCCATCCATCTGCTCCCGCTGACCGAAGGCGTTGGTCTCTTCCCAGAAGGCCGCCGGTTCCATCCCCAGCGAGGGAATGAACGAATAATTCTGCATATCCTGCGTGCAGAGTGTCTTGTCAAAATCATACAGCAGGGCGACGATTGGCTGTTCCATCGATGCACACCTTCCTTTCCGATAGCAAAAAGCGGCTCCAAAGAGCCGCTTTTCTTCTTACTTTTCGTTGCCGTAGTTGCGGCCAAACTTCAGTTCATCCAGATCCAGCGTAGGGAAGGGGGGCACCTTAATGGTGGACTCCGTTTCCTCGCACTCCGGCTCTGCCACAGGGTCTTCGCTCACAGGTTCTTCAGCGGGAACACTCTGCTCTGCCACAGGCTCCTCGGCAGGAGCGGGCTGCTCCTGTGTGGGTTCCTCGGCACAAGGTGTCTCTTCCTTGGGCTCCTCCGTCTGAGGGGCCTCTGCGGCGGGCTGCTCAGAATAGCTCTCCGCCACAGCCTCCTCAATGGCCTCTGCGGTTTCGCTGACCACATCCTCCTTGCTGTTTTGCAGCAATTCCATATCCATCTCAGGAAGACGGCGGAAGAACTCCGCCTGCTGTTCACACAGTTCCCGGCTGCGGCGGACAAAATCGCTCAGTTCTTGCTGGGCCAGTGCCCGACGCTGGTGCAATTCTTCCGTTTCGCGCTTCATGCGCTCCAGCTCGGCCTCGTTCTCCAAACGGGCCTTGTCCAGCATCTGCTCCTTCTCTGCCTGTGCTTCCTGCACCATCTGAGCCGCCATGCGCTGGGCCGCCAGAAGCGTAGAACGCATGGCTTCTTCCGTCGCGCGGTATTCCTCCACCTTCTCGGCCAGCACTTTCAGCTTGGCCTTCAACGTGGCATTTTCCTTATACAGTGTGGTATAATCCTCGGTCAGTCCGTCCAGAAAGTCATCCACGGCAGCCATCTGATAGCCGCCGAAGGATGCTTTAGGAAAAGACTTATCGCTAACTTCCTGAGGTGTGAACATGAACGATCCCTCCGCTTTCTCTCTTCGTTTTACAGGTACAACCCGTTATTCTCTAATTCGTCAATCAAATCGCCCATAATGTCCACAGAATAGGGCGTGATGATGTAGGTATTGGCAGATACCTTCTTGATCTTGCCCTCCCCGGCATAGGCCACGCCGGACAGGAAGTCCACCAGACGGCGGGCAATATCCTTATTCGTGGATTCCAGGTTCAGCACCACCGTACACTTTTCGCGCAGGTGGTCGGCAATTTCGGAGGCGTTTTCAAAGCGCTCAGGCTTCACCAGCACCACCTTCAGCTGGGTGGTTGCATGGATATTCACCACTTTGTTGCGGCGCTCCTCTGCCCGGCGCTCTTCCCGCCGGTCTTCATTATAGCTGGATCTGCGGGGACGGGGCTCTTCCACGACCTCGTCATCATACAGCTCATCATCTTCATCATCATAGGGGTGAATGATCTTTTTGAATTCGTCCATCAGGCTCATTGGATCGACCTCCTGCTCTTTATTTATGATAGTTTCGCTGGCCAAAAATCGCAGTACCCACCCGGACCATGTTACTTCCACAGCGGATGGCATCTTCAAAATCGCCGCTCATGCCCATCGAAATATATTCCAATTTATTATCATATATTTTCGCGTTTATGTCAACATAAAGAGCATGAACTTTCTCAAAATACGGGACATTTCCGTGCTCTTCCATCGCCACAGGGGGAATGGTCATCAGCCCCCGCACCCGAACGTGGGGCAGGGCTTTGGCAGCCTCCGCCGCCTCGTGAATCTCCTCCGGGGCAAAGCCGCTTTTGGCCTCCTCGCCGCCGATGTTTACTTCCAGCAAAATATCCTGCACGATCTCCTGCCGGGCCGCAACCTTTTCGATCTCGTTGAGCAGGGGAAGCGAACCCACTGACTGGATCAGATCCACCTTGCCCACCACCTGCTTGACCTTATTACGCTGCAGATGGCCGATGAAATAAAGGGGCTTGCCCTCATAGGCGTTCTGGTCCAGCTTGCCGGTCATCTCCTGCACCCGGTTCTCGCCCAGGGCATCGATCCCAGCGGCAATGGCCTGCTGGCAGATCTGCGCATCATTCATCTTGCTGGCACCCACCAGCGTAATATCGCTGCCACTGCGACCGGTCTCCCGGGCGGCAGCATCCACGCGGCGGCGAACCTCCGCAATATTTTCAGCAATTGACATATTCCCATTCCTCCTCGTTATTTTGTACTCTCACGCACCACTTTTCCGTCATACAGCTCACTGGCGGTGACGATGACCTCATCGCCGGGACGCAGGATATCATCCCCACTGGCGCCCTCCGCTGCCCGGACCAACGTATAGCCATTGCCATGATAGACGATGTCCACCGGCTTGAACCTAGCCTTCATGCCTACCAGACAATACACGCCGCCCTGTCCCGCCTGCTCCTCGTCCAGCCGCAGGGCCGTGGCTGGGACACGCAGGCCATGATAGCTGTGGCGAATGACCTCGGCCTGGATGGACCGCAGCTGTGCCACTTGGGAAATATATTCCGTCGAGGCCCACACCACGGCACACTGTCCGTTCTCCGGCTGACTGACACTGTACACCCGGGCGGGAGCATCCAGCTCCAGACCCTTGGCAAAGCGCAGCGTCACCCGGTCACCTTTATGGAACATTGCCGCCTCTTCCTCACTGAGATTGGCCGCATAATACCAAGTGTCGCCGTAGACCAGCTTGCCCACGTCCCCTTGATCATTACCGGGCCGCACGCTCTTCAGTTTGGAGGGCATCAGCCCTTCCAGAAAGGCAGGGGTCAGCACAGACTCATATCCGTCACAAACAGCGGAATAGGTGCCGCTCCGTTTTGCCCGCACCACGGTGGCATCGGACAAAGAGCCTTTCAGCTGACGGATCTCCTTCTGCACCGAGGTGATTTCCTTCTGGATCTCCGTGCCGGAGGAGTAAGAGTGGCTGCGCTTGAGGATGTTCCCCTTCAGGTGGGAAATATTCTCCGAGGCGGTGGTATAGTTGCCATCCGCCACATCACTGCGCAGTGTCAGAAGGCTGTCATTGATGGCACTGTCCAACTTCAGGGCCGCATCCGGGTCCAGATAGGAGCGCAGTGCAAACTCCAGCTGCTCCAGCTGCAGTTCCTTCTCCTCAATGGCCTTGACGGTGTCCAGTGCACCTGCGCTGTTGTAAGCTGTGGCCATCACCTGATGGGTTCCGACACGCTCGCCTTCCCGCAGCTGATGTACCAAAATACCGCTGCCCAGATGAAACCGCTCCTCATCCCGGATGATCCGCCCATCCGCCTGCACCGAGTCCTCCGCCTGCGCGGGATAGACCACGGTATTGGCCAGCGGGTCATTGAGATATGTATAAATCTGAATGCCGAAATACAGAGCCACGGCACACAGCACAGCAATGGACAGGATACGGAACATGGAGGATGTGGATTTCATGAAAATACCTCACAAGGAACGGGTGCCGACTAGGCCTCGTCCTCCTGCAAGGGGAGAGGCCGCAGCGGCACAATGGTGGAAATGGCGTGTTTATAGATAACCTGCTGACGGCCCTCGGTGTCCAGCACCACGGTGAAGCTGTCAAAACCGGTCACGGTGCCCCGCAGCTGAAAGCCATTCATCAAAAAGATGGTCACGGGCATATTCTGCCGGCGAGCACGGTTCAGGAAGATCTCCTGCAAATTATATTTTGTCTGCATATCGTCTGCTCCTTTATATCTTTGTACGGACGATGTGCAATCTCGTCCGCCTGGAATTATCCTAATCCCATGGCGGTCAAGGTTTCTGTCGCAATTTGTAAAGCGCGTGGGAAATCCGGCTCTTTTCCCCACCGAATCCAATGGATCTCGTGGTTGCGCCGCAGCCAGGTCAGCTGGCGTTTGGCATACTGGCGGGAGCGGAGTTTGACTTCCTCCACCGCCTCCTCCACGCTGGCTGTGCCTTCTTCCACTGCCAAAAACTGCTTATAGCCAATGGCTTGCAGGGCCGTGGCATTCCGGGGAATCCCCGAGTCCAGCAGCGCCCGGACTTCCTGCAAGAGGCCCTGCTGCACCATCTGATCCACCCGGCGGTCGATCCGCGCACGCAGATCCTCCCGGTCCTCAAAGTCCAGACCGATATAAACCGCGTCATATTTGGGCGGCAGCAGCTGGGTCCGGCGGTTGTGCTCGGTGATGGTGACGCCGGTTTCCTGCCAGACCTCCAAGGCCCGCAGGATACGCTTTTCATCCCGGACATGGAGCCGTTCCGCCGCCGCAGGATCAATGGCCCGCAGTTCTTCCAGCAGTACGGCGGCCCCTTCCTTTTCCAGCCGTGCCTGCAGCTGGCGGCGGATCTCGCCGTTTTGACTGCCGGGGGCGAAGGTATTGCCCCGCACCAGCGCATCCAGATAAAGGCCGGTGCCGCCCACCAGAATGGGCAGCTTGTCCCGGGAAAGGATCTCCCGGATGCAAGCATCTGCCGCTTCGGTAAAGCGGGCCACAGACCAGCTCTCCCCGGGGTCAGCCACGGCAATCATATGATGGGGGACACCGTCCATCTCCTCCGCCGTGGGGGCAGCGGTACCGATGGTCATGCCGCGATAGATCTGCATGGAATCCACGCTGACCACTTCGCCGTGGAAGGCTTTGGCCAGTTCCACGCCCATTTTCGTTTTTCCCGATGCGGTGGGTCCCACCACACAAACAATTCTCGGGGGCATTTGATGTCTCCTCTCACTTCATTTTCAACACCCCGGTGGAAACACCGGGCTTTGGTTCTGCTCTTTTTCTATAACTATCGCCAAACGGGATTTACGCCCGCTTGAACATCTTCTCGATTTCGTACTTGCGGACTTTCATAGCCACCGGGCGGCCATGGGGGCAGTAGGCAATCTCTCCGCTCTGCACCTTATCCACCAGCACCTGCAATTCCGCCGGGTCGGTATTCATGCCGGCCTTGATGGCGCTCTTGCAGGCCATGGTGTGCAGCAAGTCATCCCGGGCGCCTTCCGGATCAGCCCGCTGCACCAGCAGCTTTCTGGCCAATTCCTCCAGCGTCGCCGGGGCATCCCCAGGCAGAATATCCGCCGGGATCTCCCGCACCAGCACCGTGCCATCGCCGAAGTCCTCACAGGCAAAGCCAAAATGACGCAGCGTCTCGCTCTGCTCCAGCACAGCACTGTATTCCTCGCTCTCCAGCGTCACGGCCATCGGCTCCAGCAGAGGCTGGGCCATCAGCGGCTGGGGATTGGCCTTGAGCGCATTGAAGCGAATCCGCTCGTGAGCGGCGTGCTTATCAATGAGCCACACATTTTCCTCGTCATCCTCGCAGATGATATAGGTTTTCAGCACCTCGCCCACCATACGCCACGGAGCGGGCCGGCTGTCCAGTACCTGCTGCTCTGTGGGCTCTGCGGGCAGTTCTAC
>RCNI01002359.1_pt1 | contig 13207 bp, 7 predicted proteins | sample 2041151 | NCBI WGS metagenome assembly RCNI01 (sample SAMN09708214, study PRJNA481090) | feces metagenome | isolation source: feces | place: Antarctica: Albino Rookery | reverse complement strand
TTCAAAATAGTCCGCAACCGGACTTTTTGTATTATAGTCCCATTACGGACTATTGTCAAGGGCTTTTCCGGGGTTTCTGTCATACTGAATACTCTCTGTCATCCCGAGCGCGCTCTGTCATCCTGAGCGCCAGCGAAGGATCTTTAAAAGATTCTTCGGTCACTTCGTTCCCTCAGAATGACATTGGGGCAGGATTCTCCGATCACTTCCCTCTCTCAGAATGACATCGGGGCAGGATCCTCCGATCACCTCTTTCTCTCAGAATGACTCTGGGGCAGGATTCTCCGATCACTGCGCTCCCTCAGAATCACAGACTCCTTTGACAAGCAAAATCGGATGCTCCCTATGGAAGCATCCGATTGAAAATATTTATTTCAGATCCCGTCCCAGATCACAGGTGTAATGGAACTGGATGTCGTCCCCCTGCTGAACTGCGTACCGACTGATGCCGTAATTCGGGAACCAGCCGTTTACACAGTATGTCCAGCCGGACTCACTGCCGCAGTCAAACTCATAGAGGTTGCCAATGCCCTTAATGTAGGCACTGTTGTACATGGGGGTGAAGTTGGTATCCAGGTGGATTCGGCGGTTCCGTGTCTCTCTTTGCAGCACATCAAACACGGATTCGCCCTCATAGAAGACCACCTCTGTCTTGGGCAGGATGATGCCGTCTGCGGGTACCACCACCTCTTTGCCATCGGCCAGGTCTCCCATATTGTCCAGGATCTTCACGCAGGAGATGGTAAGATAGCAGGTTTTTTTGCTGTTCTTATCAATCTGGGCATCCTCCGGCTCCACAGGCTTTTGCTGGCCCTCGGGGATGGGGTCGGTGCTATACTTGTCCTTCTTGACCTCCTGGTACTTGGAAAAGTCCTGGGTCTGGCCGGTTGCATCCGCCACATCGAAGCCCTCGTCCGCCTCTGTCGTCTGGGCAGAAGTGGGCTCGGTCTTCTCCTGGGTGGGAGCAGAGCCTGTGCTCTGCTCCGTTTGGGTCCCTGTCTCACCGGGTTTGGGGTCTAATGTCTCTGCTCCGCAGCCTGCAAGTCCCAAAGCAAGGGTCAAGCACAGCAGCAGGGAAATCAGTTTATTCACCTTTATGCTCCTTTCGCTTTCTGAGGGCTACGATGACCACAGCGCCCACCAGGACTACAATGAGGATGGGCAGCCAGACAGCAGCTGCAAAAGTACCCTTCTGCTGGGTCTGTTCGCTCTGGGTGTTCTCGGCAGAGGGCTTGGTTTCCGGCTGAGTCTCCGGCTGGGTCTGCTCCGGTACCGCCTCCTTCTCCTCCAGCTGGGCGATGGTCTTTCCGCTGGCCTTCTTTGCCAGGAAGTACTCGCCGCCCTCCTGGACGATGAACTGCACCTTACCGTCTGCCACCTGCACACGGCTCACCAGAACCGCTCTGCGCTGCTGGGCATCGTACCGCAGCAGCAGGTACGGGCCGTCTTCCAGTGCGGTATCCTTCTCCACCATGATGGGGCAGGGGAACGCGCCGGTGTGGGCAAAGCGGAAGATCTCCGGATTTTCGGACAGCTTGCGAATTTCCTCTTCGTGAAGGCCCTTGTCCATCAGCTCCACATTCAGCTCTTCTGCCTTCACAATATCCTTGCCATGGACGGACAGCACATACTTGCCGCCGCTGCCCATGGTGTCTCTGATCCGCAGAATAAGGTCTTTGCCCTGGATATTTGCCAGCTGGTTTGCAGAGACCTTACCGTTTACTGCGGTGGCCTCTACCACATTGCTCTCCTGCTGGGCGGCGTTTCCGCCGGGTTTTCCACCGGGCTTGCGCAGAGCCTTCAGATCTTTTTCGGCCTTCTCCAGCTTGGAGAGGTTGCCGATCTGTTCCTTCTGCTGCTGGGTGAGCCGATCGTAGGCCGCACGGGCAGCCTCCACGGCCTCCTTATCCCCCCTGGTGATGGTCTCGGGCAGGGCGTTGATGGCATCCACAACCGCCTGGATGGCCAGCTTTTCTGCCAGAGTCCGCTCTGCTCTTTCCAGCATATACAGGTTCAGCACCAGCTTCTGCTGATGCTCCGGCAGTGCCTCATAGGCCTCCCGGGCGGCTTTTACAGCCTGCTGGTCTTTTGCGGTGATGTCCACCGGCAGGTTCTTGATCATAGCCATAACGCTCTGGGCCGCATCCAGATCCGCAAGATCCCTTTCGGCCTTTTCCAGCTTAGACAGGTTGCCCACCAGAGCCTTCTGCTCCTGGCTCAGGGCATTGTAGGCATCTCTTGCCGCCTGGACGGCCTCTCTGTCTCCCAGGCTCACCGTATCCGGCAGCCAGGAGATGGCGGTTTCCACCTTTGCCGCCGCCTTCCGATCCCGGATGGCGGTTTCCGCACGGATCAGCTTATCGATGTTCTTTACCTGTGCCTTCTGGGCATCTGTCAGCGCCTCATAGGCCGCTCTTGCTGCCTGCACAGCCTTTTCGTCCCGGAGGGTAATGGTCTCCGGCAGGCTGTCGATGGCATCCATAACCTGCTGCACCTTCTGAGCGGACAGCAGCTCCTCCAGCTGCTTTTCCGCATTCTGGAGCTTCTGCAGGTTTGTGACCTGCGCCTGCTGCTGTGCATCCAGCAGCTCATAGGCAGCCCGAGCCGCCTTAACGGCCTCCTGGTCTGCCAGGGTGATGGGATCGGGCAGGGAGTGAATCAGCTCCATAACACTCTGAGGATTTGCAAGGGCCTTGAGGGCAGCCTCTGCATCCTTGAGCTTCTGTAGGTTTGTTACCTTAGCCTGCTGGGTCTGGCTGAGGGCATCGTAGGCAGCTCTTGCGGATTGCACCCTGTGGGCATCTGCCAGTGTCACGCTCTCAGGCAGAGCGTTAATAGCATCGACTACCCGCTGCACTGCCAGGATTTCTTCCAGGGCCTTCTCCGCTTGCAGCAGCTTGTCCAGGTTCCGGACTCTGTCCTTCTGGGCATCCGTCAGAGCTTCGTAGGCATCCCGGGCGGCCTTTACCGCCTCTGCATCCTCTGCGCCTACCGTTTCGGGCAGGGCCTCGATCATCTCCATGACCTTGGTTGCCGGATCTGCAATCGGGCCTGTGCCCTTCAGATCCCAGTAGCTGCTGTCTCCGTTCAGAAACCGCTCGTAGGCACAAAGGGCCTGCATGGCCTGGGTCGTTGCCATCTTGTCCACTTGGCCGCTCTTGGTGTGCTGAAAGCCCTGTCCCTCTACCATATAATCAGCCAGGACAGACATGATGTTTTCCATCTCGTCACCGAAGCCCGCCTGCACCAGATCTCTGTTCAGCACCGCAAGGGTGATGATGATCTGTGCGATAGACTCCGCATTGCCCAGATTCAGATTCTTCTCGGTGGCTGCGGCCAAATAGCCCACGCCACGCTCCACAGCTTCTGCAACCTCCGGCTGCCCCTGGTAGCGGGCCAGTGCCTGTAGGCTCATGGCTGTGGTATCCACGCCGGAGCCGCCGGTCTTATCCAGGCCGAATCCGCCGTCTGCGTTCTGATAGGTGAGCAGCTCCGCCACTATCCGCTCTCTGGACCACTTCATGCCCTCGGCAATGGGGGTCTCGTTCATGTCGAGAGCAATCAACGCCCAGGCAAGGGAGTTACTGCCCTGCTTTGTAAGTGCGGGGTGGTTGCAGATCCGCTCTACCAGATTGACACCGCCCACATCGGTGATGTCTCTGCCCATCACATTCAGCGCCAGGATCACTCTCTCCACTTCGGTGGCCAGAATGTCGGACTTCCAGGAGCGCACATTGGTCTCCACATCGTCATAGTAGCGCTGCAGCTGATCCTGGGGCAGGCTCACACCGGCCCGGAGCAGGGTGAAGATGGTCCACTCCTCGCCGAAGGAGTAGCTGTTGTTTGCGTTCAGATAATCGGTTGCGGCCTGCTTGCCGGTTTCGACTATGAACTTGGGAATGTCAAATCCCACAACACCCTCGCCGTTTCCGTTTACGGTAATTGTGAGCACCACAGGCTTTGCGCCGCCGCTGGTGTCCACAGGGGTGCCGGTCGCCACTACGGTTCCGGGTCTCAGAGCCCTCACCTCATACTTGGTGGAGGCCACCCAGTTGCCGTCGTCGGGGCCGCCGGTGTCCCGGATCTGCATCAGTGCATCCGGGCGCTGGATGGATACGATTCCCTTTTTGTCAAAGGTCCAGGTAAGCTCCGGCTCCGTGACCTGGTGGTCGCTTCCCGGCTGACCGTGGAAGGTAAGGGGCAGGAACTGCTTGTGGCCCTGCTCCAGAACGATGGGCTCTGCTGGGCCCTCCACCTTGGACAAGGGGTTTAGATAGTAGAATGAAACCTCACTGGAGCCGGTTACGGTTCTGCCGTTGTCGTAAATGCTGGCGGTAAAGGTGACCGTGCCGCTCTTTTTGGGGGTGTAGGAGCTGTTTCCGTACTCCGCAATGGAGCTGTCACTGGATGTGACAGAAATATTGTCCCGATAGCTGGCGTTGCCCGGCTCCACGAAAACCGTCTGGGACAGGGAGATAAACTGCCCGGAACCCATGGAGTTTCTGTAGTGGATGGGGATTCTGCCGCTGATGGCGGGCCTCACCCCGGTGATGGGCACATACACGGAGGTCAGTGTGACCGTCACGGAGACAGGGTGCTCCTTCTGTGCCTTTTCTGTAACGGTGAGCTTACTGGTGCCGGGCTTTAGGAAGGTAAAGGCACCTGTATTGTAGCTCGTCAGCAGAATGTCCGGCTTTTCTGCCGTCAGTGTGACCAGATAGCTCGGCAGCGGCTCAAAATCCTGAGCGCCCACATATTTTGCCTCGACCTGTATCACTTTATTTTCAGCGCCCTGCACGGTAGCAGACCCGTCGATGATCTTGCCGTCCAGCTTCAGCCGCAGCTGCTCGATCTCACGGGAGGCGGAGATGACACGGAATTCCGCTGCCAGTTCCCGGCTGCCGTCGGCCTTAACCTCCGTGGCCCGTACAATGCCGCCGCCGTCATAGTACACGCTGAAAGAGCCGTCCTCCATCAGCTGCATGGTCTGCTGATTGGATCTGTCGTCACAGCTCCAGAGGATCTTGCTGCTCTCGGGTACGCCCTTAAGCCGGAAGGTACCGGCAAAGCGCAGGGTGTTGGTAAGCTGCGGGGAGAGGATCAGCTTGGCATCTGTCACTTCCTGGACCTGATTGTCATGCCAGACAAACTCGATCTTATAGCGGTTGTTGCTGCCGTCGATCACAGGAGCCTCGTGATCCTGTCCGAAATAGGGATAGCCGTCGGTGTTCCGTCCCCAGGAGATGCCGAACTGGCCCTTGCCGCTGTTCAGCTTCTCCACAAAGCTCTGGGAGCGCAGCTCCTCGTCACCTACGGCAGAGCAGTTGATGAGATTTTCAAAGGGGGTGATATTCTCAACGGTGTTGGATGCGGACCAATAGCAGTTGTGGAACTTGCCGCTCTTGTAGCCGTTGGTGTTGCGGTGGTCGGAGGATTTCTGGAAGAACACGAAGGCGCCGCGGCGATTATGTCCCATGGTGAGGCAGTTTGCCATTAGGCCCCCTTCCATCTTCATCACAAAGCCTGCGGAGTGCTGACCGACGACCTCACTGATACAGTTGACGATCATGCCGCCTCTCAGCTTTTCCGCATAGGGGGCGATCTCCTGCCGATCGGTAAAGCCGCCCTCTACCCGGATCCGCAGGTTCTGCACCACGCCTGTCTCAAAAATGGTGGAGAACACATAGGTGGGGCTGCGCAGGGTGATGGTGTGGCCGTTGCCGTCAAAAACGCCTGCCAGATCTCTCGCCCAGAAATTGCCCTCGATCACAATATCCTGCGTAAGCTGATAGTATTTATCCCCATCGGTGCCGCTGATCTTGGAGAAGTCCCCCTGACTGGAAATGGGGATCACACCCTCCTTGGGCAGCTCCACCGGGAAGGGCTCCCGCTCCTTTTTGACCAGGCCATCTATGGCAGCCCGGAGGGCCTTTTCCGCCTCCCCTGCCTCCTTCTGGGTGGCATCCAGCTTTTCGTATATGTTCTTTGCCTCCGTCAGGGCCTTCTCCAAGGCGGCCCAGCTGTCGGGGGTGTAATCGGTTTTCTTTTTATTCTGTGCCTCTTTGATGACAGCTTCCAGAGCGGTCTTGTCGCAGTGCTCCGGCTCTGTGCCGCCGGGAACCAGCTTGGGAAGTGCGCCCTCTGCCGCTGCCCAGAGGTAGCCGCCGCCCACATTGGTGGCGTTCAGCAGGTCTACAAAGGCAGGCTCCTTCATTTCAGAGGGTTTCTTTTTGCCGTTGCTGGCATCGTCCCGGTTCCAGCCGCCGCCGGCACCGGCACCGGATACATTACTCACTGTAAAGTAACAGTTTTTGATCACAGCGGGATTCTGTTCCTTATCGGCGATACCGAAGATGCCCCGGATCTCCGTAAAGCCCCAGTCGCCCAGGCCGGTACCTGCAAAGAAGCAGTTATAGATCTTGCCGCCCTCTGCATTGCCGACCAGGCCGCCCACATTGCCAAAGCCCGGTTTGATATCTACGGTAACGCCGCAGTTTTGGATCATGCCGCCGGGCAGGCTGCAAGCAATGGCACCTGCATCGCCGCTTAGGTTTGCAGTACCGGCTACCAGCAGGTTCTGCACCTTACCGGTAACGGTCTGCGCCAGGGCCTTGCCGTTTAGCGTAATGGTGTGGCCCTTGCCGTCCAGAATACCGTCAATTTTACTGATCTGCTGCTCGGCACCGAGAGTGATATCTGCCGCCAGCTCATAAGTAACACCTGCCGGGATTTCCGTGGGCAGCTCCTCTGCCTTGGTGATCTGGGGGTTCTTCTGCTCTGCCTTTGCAGACAGCACAGGGGTTTTGCCTTCGCTTGCTGCCCAGATATAACCGGTGTCTGTGATATCCGTATTGAGAAGCTCCACAAATTCGGGAGTCTTCATTTCAGACAGCTTCTTCTTGCCGTTGCACTTATCGTCCCGGTTCCAGGAATAGCCGCCGCCTACATTGATACCGGCAGTGTAGTAGCAGTTTTTCACCTGAGAAGGTGCGCCGTCATTGCCGGAATAGCCCATGATGCCGCTGATGACCGTAAAATAGTCCGGACCCATGCCGCTGCCGGTAAAGTAGCAGTTGAGGATCTGTCCGTTTTCACTGCTGCCTACGATACCGCCCATGAAATTTCCGCCTTTGGGACTGCACTCTACAGAGCAGCTTACATTCAGCACCTTGCCGCCGCTAAGCTGGCACACCACGGCGCCTTCATTTTCATACACTTCGGCGGTACCGGCTACATTCAGGTTCTGAACGGTGCCGGTAACGGTCTTTGCCAGAGGCTTGCCGTTTACTGTAATGGTGTGGCCCTTACCGTCCAGAGTACCGGCTACCACGCCGATCTGCTGCTGAGCATCCATGGTAATGTCCTGGGTGAGCACATAGGTGCTGCCCTGGGGGATGCCCTTTGTCAGCTGGTCAGCGCTGGAGACCTCCACAAGGCCCTCTGCCGCCTGTGCCAGCAGTGCGTAGGGATCCGATTCTTCGGCAGCAGCCGCCTCCGGCTGCGCTGTCTCCTCTTCGGAAACGGTCTGCCCTGCCGCAGGCTCCGTCGCCTCCGTCTCGGGAACCGTCTCCACTGCCGCAGGCTCTGTTGCCTCCGTCTCGGGAACCGACTCCTCTGTTGCCTCCGTCTCCGGGAGCGTTTCCGGTGCTGTCTCTCCGCTGCCCGGTTCAGAATTCACATCCACTGTCTCAGCGGCTGCAATCTCCTCTGCGCTTGCGGAAATGGGGGTAAGGGGTGCCGCCTGCACCAGCAGCAACAGTGCCAGTACCAGCGCCATAATCCGATAACCCACATGCTTTGTGTTTTCCCGTTTCATAGCAAAACTCCTTTTCTAAGCGTTTTCTTCCGTACACGACAAAAGCCCTCTGCTGTGAACAGAAGGCTCTCGCAAAAGGGCTGACCAGTACCGTACAGATCCGGCAGGCTGCCCTTCGTCCTAGAATAACCTCTATCTATGCAAATGGTCTGTCTGTTGGATCGTCCGTATCACAGCGGGAGTGACCGTACCGGAATCCCACCGATTTCCCGTATGAGGCTGCCAAAGGCCGCACCCACCACGCACATTTACATCGGATTGACACAGGGCATCGGAATTCCGCTCTCCCCGCATCTACCACAAGTATAGCAGACACAGGGGGCAAGTCAATCTTCTTTTCCCTTTTTCCGCCATTTTTACACATTTTTATAGAAATTTCCAATTCTGTGGCGAAAAATGTCATCTGTTTCGGCTCTTTCCTGTATCGGACCGGGGGCTGCCCTCTGTAAAAAGCCCTCGGAGTTCAAAAAACCGCCTGATTTTCGGAAAATCAGACGGTTTTTCAGTCCCGGCATGGGCAGGTCATACCTCCAAAATGCCGTATTTTTTCTTGATGCGGCTGAGCTTTCGCTCCATAGGGCCAGCCATCAAAAACAGGAAGGTAACCGTGGCTACCCCGTGGATCAGATTGAAGCTGGCGCCGCTGATGATCTTTGCAAGCAGTGCGTTTTTCTCAACACCGCCCACCATATTGATCACCGAGGAGAAGTCCATAATAAAGCCATAGATGAAGAAGGTGGCAAGGCCGCCGTAAGCACAGAGGGCGATCTTGTGGACACGCTTATTTTTCCGGGGCCGTTTGGGCGGAAACAGCAGTCCGGCCAGAAAGCCGATGATGCCAAAGGCAAACATCTGCCAGGGTGTCCAAGGGCCTTGACCAAACAGGAAATTGGACACAAATCCGGCGGTGGCTCCCGTGAGGAACCCGGCCTCCGCTCCCAGGCCGATCCCGGCGATAATCACAATGGCTGTGGTGGGCTTAAACTGGGGCAGCATGAAAAACGCCCACCGTCCCACCACTGCAATGGCGGCCATGACTGCAATGAGCAGCAGCTCTCTTGCCTGGGGCTTTCGATCCTCGAAGACCATGGCAAAGGGCAGCATGGACAGACACACGATGCAAAAGCCGATGAACACGCTGCTGCGGTCATTGAGAAAATAGATGCCGAAGAAAATCACCAGAGGAATGGCAACCAGAATGAGGATCAGCGCCACCCAGGTGCGCCGCCCGATCCGGCGGTCCTCCCGGACAGTGCGCTCGATGTAAAACTCCGGCTTTTCCTCCCGGTCGATCCGCAGAAGTCTTCCGGCGGCAGCCAGCAGGAACACCGCCCCCAGCATCTGGGCATAGACCCACCAGGTCAGCTGCACAAAGCTCTGAATGGTCATATTGGGAAAGCTGTTGGGCCGCCCCATCCGCTCATTGAGAAAGGCGTTGGCCCCCATCACCAGCGCAAACTGGGCTGCATTCCAAAGAAGCTGGCAGGCAAACACCGCCCGCACCGGGATGACGCTTTTCTCCCGTTTCCAAACCACCAGAACCATTTGCAGCAGCAGGGCTGCGGCGATCACAATGCCGGCCAGTTTCACGAACTGCCCCATACGGGAGAGCATGGTGATTTCCTCCGGGCTGAGAGGAGGCATTTTGAGGTCTCCACCCGTCTGTACGCACTGCTGGACACTGGAAATGCATCCATCCATCTGAAAAATGCTGTAGGCAGGCTTCAGCCGGGAGTATTTCAGCACCGGAATGGAGATCCAGGGCTGAAACAGCTGTCCGATCACGCCGAAGATCCCCACGTAAACCGGCATCAGCATCCGGGTATCTAAGCCTAACGCTTGTTTTTTTCGCATTTTTCAATCACATCCTTTACAGTCACCGCATCCGGGAACAGGGTTCGGGCCATACGGTTTGCGGCGGTGGTGTAGAAGCTGTTTCCGGTGAAGAACTCCCGGGCGCCCCGGGCGGTGACAATGCCGCCGTCGAAGAACATGGCGCAGGTATCCCCGTAGGCGGCGCAGAATTCGATATCATGGGAGACCATGACGATGGTGATCCCCTGCTTTTGGAGCTTTTGGAAAATCCCTGCCAGTTTATATTTATAGAAGCCGTCCAGACCCTTGGTGGGCTCGTCCAGCAGCAGGATGGTGGGCTCCAGCAGCAGCACCTTGGCAAGGGCCGTCCGCTGCTGCTCGCCGCCGCTCAGATCATAGGGGTGCATACTAAGCAGATGGCCGATTTCCGTATCTTCAATGACCTTTTGGAGCTTCTGCTGCCGCTGCTGCTTATTCATAAGCCCGGGCAGCATCTCCTCCAGATCCTCCTGCACCGTATCCCGGACAAAGAGGGTCTGGGGATTCTGGGGCAGAACACCCAGAAAGTGGTCAAACAGCTCCTTATCCCCGATTTTCCGGATATCCTTACCCCCCAGACGGATTTTTCCCCGGTAGGGCTTGTGGATGCCGGAAAGAAGGGACAATGTGGTGCTCTTGCCTGCGCCATTCCCCCCCAAAATGCAGTAAAGCTCTCCCCGCTTTACCTGAAGGGACAGGTCTTTTACAATATCCTTCCCCTCTTTTTCATAGCGGAACCAGACCTCCTTGGCCTCCACGATCACATCCCGGCTGTCTTTTTCCTTAGGTTTGGGCGGTTCCGTTTTTTCCGGCTCCGGCTTATAGTACTCCTGCAGCCAGTTGCGCCCCTCGCAGACCGTCAGCGGGCAGGTGCCCAGCTGTCCGGTGGCGTTATAGATCTGCACGGGACTGGGCATGGCCAGAAACAGGTCATCGTCCGCAAGAGCCTTGCCCACCAGTCTGGGCTCGTCATAAAACTGCCGCTTTCCGTTTTCCAGCACCAGCACCTTGTCCGCCATGGGGAATACCTCCTCCAGGCGGTGCTCAATGATAATCACCGTGATGCCCAGATCCAGGTTGATCTTCCGGATGGTGGAGAGAAACTCCCCTGCCGCAATGGGATCCAGCTGGGAGGTGGGCTCGTCCAGCACCAGCACCTTGGGCTGCATAGCCATGACAGATGCCAGGTTCAGCAGCTGCTTCTGACCGCCGGACAGCTCCTCCACATTTTTGTGGAACCAGTTCTGGATCCCGAAGAAGCTGGCCATCTCCGCCACACGCAGGCGGATGGTCTGCTGATCGCAGCCCAGATTTTCCACCCCGAAGGCCAGCTCATGCCAGACCTTGTCGGTGACGATCTGGTTATCGGGGCTTTGGAGCACATAGCCGATCTGGCCGGACTGGGTACGCATGGACACCTGCTCCAGAGGCTGACCGCAGAAGAGGATCTGCCCCTCCCGCTTTCCGTAAGGGGTCAGCACCGTTTTAAAATGCCGCAGAAGGGTGGTCTTTCCGCAGCCGGACTTGCCGCAGATCACCACAAAGTCCCCTGCCTCAATGGTCATATTGAGGTGGGAAAGGGCCGGCTCCTCCGCTCCCGGATAGGTAAAGGTTAAATCTTTGATTTCAAATAATGCCATTTTATATCCTCAATCACATTCATCAGCACCGGGAGCAAGCAGAGCATCCCGTAGCACACATAACAAAATACCGCACCCGCCGTGAGGTCGTTCATCACAACCATGGGGTAATAGAGAAAGCGCACCGTCTTCGTGGCAATGCCCGCAATCACCGCAAGGCCCATAAGCCCCATAAAGCCGCACAGGAGCTTGTCCCGGCTGTCGAAACGGTAGATGGAGAAGTTCACCCGTCCCCGCAGGCCGTAGCCCCGGGATTTCATGGAATCGGCTGTCTCCACGGAGTTTTCCAGGGCCCAGGTGGTCATAATGGACAGGATCTTCATGCCGTGTCTGGCACGGGCCGCCACATTTCCGTTGGTCACATCCCGTCCGATGCACTTTTGGGCATTGGAGACCTTCTCGATCTGGGTTTTGAACTTGGGTACAAACCGCAGCACCATGGACAGCACCAGAGACATGGCGGGAATGGCCTTGCCAAACAGGTAAATGAATTTATCGGAGGTCATGACCTCCTGATAGCAGGAAAACCAGTTGATGACACACACCAGCATGGCTCCGGCTCCCAGACCGTAGAGAATGGACTCCAGTGTGAGGGGATTGCCTGAGGGCAGATAGGTGATGAGGGTCACGCCCTGATGGGTAAACAGGGGATTTACAATGGCTGTGATGAGAAACATGGGGAGCATCAGCCAAAGGGCCGTTTTCAGAGCCTTCCAGTGGCTCAGATAGATATAATACGCCATGCCACCCAGACAGGACAGTATTAGGAAAACCGGGTGCATCACAAACATGGAGCACCCGATCACCAATACAAAATACAGAAAGTTTACAGCTGGGTGGCAGGCGGCAAACACGTCCTGCCTCATTATGATTGCACCGCTCCGTGTCCGCCGATATCCCGTCCCAGATCGCAGGTATAGATGATCTGCACCTCGTCTCCGTTCTGGGGGACATAGCGGCTCACGCCGTAATTGGGGAACCATCCGTTTACGCAGTACATCCAGCCGGAGCCGGAGCCGCAGTCAAATTCATACAGATTTCCCACACCTTTAATATAGGCGCTGTTGTACATGGGCGTAAAGCTGGATTCCATGTGGATCCGGTTAGCCATGGTGACCCGCTTTAAAATGTCATAGACAGATTCTCCGGCATGGAAATTCACCGCAGTTCTATGCAGCAGCATGCCATCGGCAGGAACCAGAACCTCTTTGCCTTCCTTCAGATCACTCATGTTATTGAGGATTGTTTTGCAGGAAATACTCAGATAGCAGGTAAATGTCTCTTGCTTGTCCACTTCCATTTCACCGGGTTCCACAGGCAGCTGCTGGCCCTCGGGTACCGGATCTGTCTTATATTCATCCTGGCCGCTCCCACTGCCATCACTGATGGGAACTGTGGCGGTCTGCCCTTCCCCGGAGGAGGGCTTCTTGGCCTCTGTGGGTTTGGGCGTTACCGCCGAATCCGGCTTCTTGGCTGGTGCCTCGGTTGTATCCGGTACCGGCTTTGTCTGTTCTTCCGTTGCTTCCGTCGGTGTAGTGGTTTCCTCCGTTGTCTCAGCGGCCTGGGTATCCACCGTAGTTGGGCTTGTCTGAAGGGTGTCCTCCGTCTGCCCGGGATTCTGATCTAATTTCTGAGTGCCGCAGCCTGCTATACTCACAAGCATCAGCAGCGCCATCAGAACTGCGCCAATGGCTTTTATCCGACTTTTATGCATATTCTTTCTCCTTTATGGGTGTCCGGGAATTCCCCAGACACCCCCAGTATAACTTCATTATAATAATCTATGTGTGCTTTTTCAAGTCATGGGGGCTGTTATACCCCCTCAATCCCGCTCTTTTCTTCCGAAAACAGCAAGGCTCCTCATCACAGAGGGATGGGGAGCCTGCTGTTTTTAGTT
>RCNI01001656.1_pt1 | contig 13214 bp, 10 predicted proteins | sample 2041151 | NCBI WGS metagenome assembly RCNI01 (sample SAMN09708214, study PRJNA481090) | feces metagenome | isolation source: feces | place: Antarctica: Albino Rookery | reverse complement strand
CATCAGGCCCAGGCCCGGCCAGCTGAACACCTGCTCCACGATGATGGAGCCGCCAAACAGCATGGGGATCTCGGTACCAATAACGGTAATGACCGTCAGCAGCGCATTGCGCAGCGCATGCTTATTGATGACGCGGAACCGGCCGATGCCCTTGGCGCGGGCGGTACGCAGGTAATCCTTTTGCAGGATCTCCAGCATGGCGCTGCGGAAGTAGCGGATATTGGTACCCGCCAGGCCCACAGACAAAACCAGCACCGGCATGATCATGTGCTGGATCATATCCCAAACACCGCCGCCGGTGCCCAGGGTAAACATACCGGAACTGGGCAGCCAGCCCAGCACCACGGTAAAGAAGAAAATCAGTACCAGGGCCAAAAAGAAGCTGGGGATGCTGGAAAACAGGAAGGATGCGCCCACCACGGCGTAGTCGCCCTTGGAGTACTGGCGCACAGCGCTGTAAATGCCGGCGGGCAGGCTGATCAGCAGGCTGACCACCATGCTGACGCCCATCAGCAGCAGCGTAGGTCCGATGCGGCTGGCAATCATCGAGGCCACCGCCTCGTGGGTCTTATAACTGACACCCAGGTTTCCTTTGAGCAGCTGGCCCAGCCAGATAAAATACTGGACGTAGACCGGCTGGTTCAGGCCCAGCTCCAGCTCTTTTTGTGCCAGTGCCTCTGCCGAGGTACGGGCCGACATCATCATGGTCAGCGGGCTGCCGGCAGCGCTGCACAGCATATAGTCAATGATGGTGATACCCAGCAAAACCGGGATCGCCACCAGAATCCGTTTCAGGACATATTTGGTCATTCCCTGCGCTCCTTTCGGTCAAGAGATTCCAGCATGACGGGGCAGGCAACCTGATGCTGGGTGCTGCCGGGCACTGCCTGCAGCGCGGGCCGCGCCTGGCGGCAGGCCGGGCGGGCATAGGGGCAGCGGGATGCGAACCGGCAGCCCGCCGGGGGATCGATGGGCGAACCGATCTCACCGGAAATCGGCTTGGCCACCTGACCCCGCAGATGGGGGTTGGGCTGGGGGATGGCATCGCACAGTGCCTGGGTATAGGGGTGCAGCGGATTCTGGAACAGCTCCTGTGCCGGGGCGATCTCCACGATCTGGCCCAGGTACATCACCGCAATCCGATCGGATACATAGTTCACCGCAGCCAGGCCGTGACCGATGAACAGATAGGACAGGCCCAGCTCTTTTTGCAGATCCCGGAACAGGTTCAGCACCTGTGCCTGCACCGACACGTCCAAAGCGGACACCGGCTCGTCGCAGATGATCAGCTTGGGGGACAGGCTCAATGCCCGGGCAATGCCAATACGCTGCCGCTGGCCGCCGGAAAACTCATGGGGATACCGGCTCTTAGCGCTTTTGGGCAGGCCGACCATGTCCAGCAGACGATCCACCTCATGCTCCACCGCCGTGCGGGGGACCATCTTGTGGTACAGCATCGGCTCGGACAAAATATGGAAAATGGTCTTGCGGGGGTTCAGGGCCGAGTAGCTGTCCTGAAACACCATCTGGGGGGGCGAATGGGGCGCATCTCGGCAGCGGACAGGGCCGAAAGCTCTTTGCCCTGATAAAACACATTGCCGCTGGTCGGCTTTTCCAGGCCTGCCAGCTGACGGCCGATGGTGCTTTTGCCGCAGCCGGACTCGCCCACCAGGCCCAGGGTCTCCCCTGCGCCAATGGTAAAGGATACATCATCGACCGCGTGCACCTGTGCCACCGTGCGGTCCAGCAGACCGCCCTTGATGGGATAATATTTCGTCAGATGTTCCACCCGCAGGAGGGGCTCTTTTTCTTCATACATGGCCGTTCTCCTCTCTCCCGCAGGGGCACGCTAAATTACACCGTACCCAGTGACCGGGTGCAGTCTCACACATCGGCTGTGTGCTTTCGCAGTCCACCGCCGCATAGGGGCAGCGGGACGCAAAGCGGCAGCCCTGAATCTGCTGGTAGCGTTCCGGCACGGTGCCCTGAATGGAATCCAGGCGGCGGTCCGGGTCAGACAAGGTGGGTACGCTGTTCAGCAGGGCCTTGGTATAGGGGTGCTGGGGTGCATCGAACAGTTCCATCACGCCAGCCTCTTCCACGATCTGACCGGCATACATCACCAGCACCCGGTCTGCCATCTGGGCCACCACGCCCAAATCGTGGGTGATGAGCAGAATGCTCATACCCGTATCCTTTTGCAGTTCCCGCAGCAGGGCCATAATCTGGGCCTGAATGGTCACGTCCAGGGCCGTAGTGGGTTCGTCTGCAATCAGCAGGCGGGGGCCGCAAGCCAGCGCCATGGCAATCATGACGCGCTGCCGCTGGCCGCCGGACAGGGTATGGGGATACTTTTTCATCACGGCAGCCGGGTCCGGCAAGCCCACTTTTTGCAGCAGTTCCAGTGCACGGGCGCGCGCCGCCTTTTTATCCAGCGGCAAATGGGCACGAATACTTTCCACCATCTGGTTTCCAATGGTGAAAACCGGGTTCAGCGCCGACAGTGCATCCTGGAAAATCATCGAGATCCCAGCGCCGCGCACCGCATCCCGTTCTTTTTCCGTCATGGCAAGCAGGTCTTTCCCCTCAAACAGGGCCTGACCCTCGGTCACCTTACCGCCGCGGCCCAACAGACCCAGCAGCGAAAGGCTGCTGACGCTTTTACCGCAGCCGGATTCGCCCACGATACACACCGTCTCTCCGGCGTCTACCGTAAAGCTGATATGATCTACCGCAGCACCCGCACTGCGCTCCCCGGTAAAGGTTGTTACCAGGCCTTTTACTTCCAGTAAATGCTCCAATCCCTCACCCAACGGGCCACCCGGGGCGGCCTCGTATTCCTTTCTTCTTTTCAACTCAGTCCGCCAGCGTCCAGCTCTCTACGTTGTTCAGGCAGCCATACATCAGAGCTTCTGCACCCTGCACGCGCTTGGCAACGGCACCCAAAGGTCCGTTCACATACAGGTTGATGATGGGGACATTCTCCTTCATATCTTCGTCGATCTTGGCCAGGGCATCGCCGTAGGCAGTATCGTTCTCCGCATTCCACATTGCATTCGCGGACTGGGTGACCACATCGGCTTCATAGTGGCACCAGGTGGGCAGCATCCACAGGATATCCCAGGAGGGGTCTACCGGCGGATAGGTGTACTGCACACCGCTGATGTCGGTCTTGCCTTCCACGCACAGGCCCAGCAGGGTGCTCAGGTCCACGGTGTTCAGGTTCACATTCAAGCCTGCGGCAGACCAATACTGCTGCGCCACCGTGCAAGCCTGCACCAGCAGGCTGTCGCCGCTGTTCAGGTACAGATCGTACACCGTAGCGGGGTCCCAGCCTTCGGCCTTGGCCTCTTCCACCAGCGTGGCGGCGCGGGCCGGATCAAAAGCAGTTGCCTCCATGCCACGGTTGTAGGGGCCTGCGGGCACGGCAAAGCCGTCATACAGGTCACCTTCGCCGTCCAGCAGGCCGTCGATCAGAGACGTACGGTCCAGGCTGCACAGCAGTGCCTGGCGAATCTTCTTGTTGGAGATGCGCTCGCAGTTGATAAACAGCGACTCCACCGCGTAGCGGTTGCCGTAAGAAGCCACCACATTGGGCAGAGCCAGGATCGTGTTATAGTCTTCCTGGCTGATGGTGCCCAGCAGCGGGGGGACCACGTCGATCTCGCCGCTCTGCAGGCCGCTGAGCAGCTGTGCGCTGTCCACGATCTTGATGTTCAGCAGGGGGATCTTGGGTGCACCCAGCCAGTAGGCCTCGTTGGCCTTGTAGGTGACATAGTGATCATTGTCCTTGCCGGTGCAGATATACGGGCCGGAAACCACATCCGGTGCATTGAACCAGGTGGACGCAGCCAGCTGGTCCTCCGGGATCTGGCTCAGCTTGTGGCTGGGCACAGTAAAGATATACTGGGCAAAGCCAGTCATAAACACGTTATAGCTCATGGGCTGGCGCAGCTTCAGGGTGACCGTCTTGTCGTCCACCTTCTGCACGCCTTCCAGCGTATCCACGCCCTCGGCACGGTAGCCCAGCTCCGGGTCCACGCCTTCCACATTGGTGAGGGTCAGGGTCAGGTTGCCCACCTTGGCGCTGGACAAAGCCCACATGGTATAAACCAGGTCGTCTGCCGTGACGGGTACACCATCACTCCAAACGGCGCGGTCATCGATATGAATGGTATAGGTCAGGTTATCCTCGGTGCTGATGGAATCCGCCAGCGCTCCCACATAACCCACGCCGTCCTGCATTGCTGCCAAAGGACGGAACTGCAAAGCACAAGCGTACATGTTCATCCAGCTGCCGTCCACCAGAAGGGGATTCAGACTGGACAGACTGCCGGTACTGCCGATGTTCACAACGCCGGGCTTGGCGTTGCTGTTTTGACTGCCTTCCGCACCGCTCTGGTTCTTACTGCCACAGCCTGTCATCAGATATGCAGAGGCTGCCGTCGTGGCCGTCAGGCCCATTGCGCGGATAAAATTACGGCGGGTAATCTTTTTCATGTTGCTTCGTCGTTCCTTTCCAAAATCAAGCAGATGTGGGCGTATCGCCCACAGAGGTATTTCGGGCCGCCTTGACACAGCAAGGTCCCGGTAAAAACGATGTAAGTATAGAAAAAAACTTGCTGTCTGTCAATGGTTTTCCTATCTGATTTGTAGGAATGATTCCGATTTTTTTCGCAGCGACGCTGCTCTATTGACTTTACCCCCTACGCCGCTTATAATTTTGAGCAGATTCTGCCCATTTCCCTATTTTATTTGAAAGGAGCTTCCCACCTTGCCCATCCCGCTGAACTATCAAATTTCTGAATTTGACTGTGGTCCTGTCTGCCTGTTAAATGCGATGAACGTACTGTTTGACCGCAAAACCATCCCGCCTTGTCTCATCAAGGCCATTTACCAATATAGTTTGGACTGTGTGGACAACCAGGGACATCCGGGTAAGCGAGGTACCAGTGCCAACGCCATGCGGTTTGTGGGAGCCTGGCTGAACGACTATGCCCAGCGCTGCCGTTTCCCGGTCCACTGTGAGGCCCTGACCCCCGCGGAAGTCACCTTCCGTGCCGACAGTCGTCTGGTGCAGGCGCTGGAAAATGGTGCAGTGGCTGTGGTGCGGTGCCGTTTGGGCGTCCCCCACTATGTTCTGGTCACCGGCATACAGGACGGCTGGGTCCAGTTGTGGGACCCTTACCACATTGAAGTTTCCATTCGGAAAAAGACCATTCGTATGATCACCGACCAGCCCTACCGCTACAACCGCCTGGTAGCGCTGGAACAGATGGATGCCGCCGGCAAGGGCTATTACAGCCTTGGCGATCCTGCCGACCGGGAGTGCACCCTGTTTTTCAATACCAATACCAGCGGCGCATTTCTGGGTCTGAACGACCCGGCGCGTCCCTGAACTACCTGAACACAAAAGGCCCCGGCAGATGCGATGCAGCTGCCGGGGCCTTTTTTATCGTTCGAATACAAAGTTTGCGGAGAATGTGGCAGTTACCACAGATTTACGGTCTCGTTGTACAAGCCCTCATAGCTCTTGGCGGAAATGTCCCAGCTGAAGTCGCAGCTCATCGCATACTCCACCAGGTTCTTCCAGTCGTCCTTCTGCCAGTACAGCTCCTTGGCACGCCAGCAGGCATTGTACAGTGCGCTGGCAGAGTACTCAGCAAAGGTAAAGCCATTGCCGCGGCCCATGCTGCAATCCTGAATGGAATCGCGCAGACCGCCGGTCTCACGGACCACAGGAATGGTGCCATAGCGGCAGGCAACCATCTGAGCCAGGCCGCAGGGCTCGCTCTTACTGGGCATGATGAACACATCTGCGCCAGCGTAAATCTGCTGTGCCAGCTTGGCATCGAAGCCAATGTGGACGCCGACACGGCCGGGGTGACGTCCAGCCAGCTCCGAGAAGAAATTCTCATAGCCGTACTCGCCCGTACCCAGGACAACCAGCTCGATGCCTTCGTCGCAAACCAGCTTGTCGGAGATGCTCTGCAGCAGGTCCAGGCCCTTCATGCCAACCAGACGGCTGACCACAGCGAAGACGGGGCTGCCGTCCTGCTGCAGGCCGAAGCGCTCCTGCAGGGCCTTCTTGCACTTTGCCTTGCCGCCGTCTTTCTTATTGACGGTCTTGATGCTGTAGTTAGCCACCAGTGCAGGGTCGGTCTCCGGATTGTTCCGGTCCATATCAATGCCGTTCAGAATGCCGCACAGCTTATACTGTTTCTCACGCAGCAGCGGGTCCAGGCCGTAGCTGAACCAGGGGTCCATAATCTCACTTGCATACGTGGGGCTGACGGTGGTGACCTTATCCGCGCACTCGATTGCACCCTTCATGAAGTTGGTGCAGCCATCGTACTCCACCAGATGCTGGTCGCGGCGGCCAATGCCGCAGGTGTCCTCCAGGATCTCCATGCCATACTTGCCCTGGTAGGCAATGTTATGGATGGTGAACACCGTCTTGATGCGGCTGAACTTATCCAGGTGGCGGTAGTACAGGTTCAAATACACCGGCAGCAGAGCCGTCTGCCAGTCGTTGCAGTTGATGATGTCCGGGGTGTAGTCCAGATAGAACAGCATCTCCAGGATGGCACGGCTGAAGAACGCAAAGCGCTCGCCGTCATCATAGAAGCCATACAGGCCGCTGCGCTTAAAATAATACTCGTTATCCAGGAAATAGTAGGTGACGCCGTCCACTTCTGCGGTAAACAGGCCACAGTACTGGCTGCGCCAGCCTACCGGCACAGAGAAGTTGGTGACATAGGTCAGCTTGTCGCGCATCTTCAGATCGCCGTACAGAGGCATGACCACGCGGCAGTCGATGCCGTCCTTTACCAGTGCCTTGGGCAATGCACCGGCAACGTCAGCCAGTCCACCGGATTTTGCAAACGGGTTAGCTTCCGATGCTGCATACAAAATATTCATAAACGATCCTCCGTTTTATGTTTGCGGGAAATGACGAGTCACAGGTCTGAAACCGTTTCCCCCCGGGCACGTAAAAATACGCACCCGGGGCTTAAACGGAAGACGGGGAGATGTCTCCCTGTTATAACTTGGTTTAGACCACGTGTCTCTTTGCTACGTAAACCGGGTAGCTCTCGGTGCCTGCCAGGCTCTTGTTCTCGGTAATAGTGACGTTCTTGTCGGTCACCACGCAGGACAGGTCTGCGTTGGCCTTCACGACGGTATCCTGCATCAGGACACAGTTTTTGACCACAGCGCCCTTTTCCACGACGACGCCGCGGAACAGCACACAGTTCTCCACGGTGCCCTCGATGTGGCAGCCGTCGGCGATCAGAGAGTTGGTCACCTTAGAACCGGCGAGGTAACGGGTGGGGTTATCATCGCGCAGCTTGGTGTAAACCGGGCTGGTCTTGGGGAACAGAGCATCCAGATTCTTCTCATCGATCAGCTTCATGTTCTCTTCGAAGTAGCTCTTCATGCTGCAGATCTGGGCCACATAGCCCTTGAACTCCACACCACGGATGTCCAGATCATTGACATGTACGCCCAGCACTTCGCGCTCGAACCACATCATGCCGCGGCTGGCAGCTTCCTTCACCAGATGGATCAGGGTGGTGCGCTCCATCACGTAGATGCTCATGTTCAGGTTCTGGGGGCCGGGGCGATAGTCATTGAAGTAGAACTGGGTGACACGGCCGTTTTCGTCCACATCGATCGTGCTGTTGTCGTTGCGGCGGCCATCCGGAATCTCGGTCTTGTAGTACAGCATGGTGATGTCAGCACCGGTTCTCTGGTGCTCTGCCATGATTTCCTTGTAATCCACGTTGACAGCCAGGTTGGTGTCGCTCAGGATGACATAGCGCTCCTTCTGGAACTCCAGGAAGTGCATGATGGACTCCAGTGCGTCCACACGGCTGTTGTACATCTTGATGCTCTTATCGGCAAACGGGGGCCAGATGTTCAGGCCGCCGCGGCGGCGAGCCAGATCCCACTCACGGCCGGTGCCCAGGTGATCCATCAGGGAGTGATAGTTCTTGCGAACAATAACAGAAACGTTGTTGATGCCGCTGTTGGTCATGCTGGACAGGGCAAAGTCGATCATGCGGTAACGGCCGCCAAAGGGAATGGAAGCCATCGCGCGGTCTGTGACCATCTCCGGGATCGTGTTATCGTAGTTGTTGGGAAAAAGGATACCCAACGCATTGGTGTTCTGACTCAGCATACTTCTGCCCCCTCCTTCACGGATTCATAAACTTTTGCACCAGGCTGTACGACAGCGCCTGCGCCGATGGTGATCGAAGCGGCAGTATGTGCAATGGGGCCGTCGCCGCCGACCACTGCGCCTGCACCGATGATGCAGTCATTGGCAATGATCGAACGGCGCACCACAGCGCCTGCTTTGATCACCACGTCCTGCATGATGACGGCGTCCTCAACGGTAGCGCCTTCTTCCACCACAACGCCGGCGGACAGTACCGAGTGCTTCACGTTGCCGTGGATCTTGCAGCCTTCGGTGATCAGAGAGTCGGAAACCAGAGCGCGGGGGCCGATCTTCTGGCAGGGCATAACCGGGTTGCGGCTGTAAATCTTCCAGCTCTCATCGAACAGGTTGATGCCGGAGTTCTCCGGGTCCAGGACCTCCATGTTGGCAGCCCACAGGCTGTCGATGGTGCCCACGTCGCGCCAGTAGCCAGCAAAGTGATATGCGTACATGCGGCGGTTGTCACGCAGCAGGGCAGGAATCACGTTGTTGCCAAAGTCGTTGGAGGAGTTGGGGTCTGCCTCGTCCTCTTCCAGATACTTCTTCAAAATGTCCCAGTTGAAGATATAAATACCCATGGAAGCCAGGTTGCTCTTGGGTACGGGGGGCTTTTCCTGGAACTCGGTGATCTTGTCGTTCTCATCTGCCACCATCAGGCCAAAGCGGGAAGCATCTTCCCAGGGCACTTCCATGACAGCCACGGAGAACTCTGCGTTCTTCTCCTTGTGGAAACGCAGGAAATCTGCATAGTCCTGCTTGCAGATCTGGTCACCGGACAGAATGATCACGTACTTGGGATCATACGCGTCAATAAAGCTGATGTTCTGGTAAATGGCGTTGGCCGTGCCCTTATACCAGTCAGAGCCGTCTGCCTGCTCGTAAGGAGGCAGCGTATGTACGCCGCCGTACAGGCGGTCCAGATCCCAAGGCTGGCCGTTGCCAATATATTCGTTCAGCTTCTGGGGCTGATACTGTGTTGCGATACCGACCGTGTCAATGTTGGAGTTGACACAGTTAGACAGCGGAAAGTCCACAATGCTGTACTTGCCGCCGAAAGAAACAGCCGGTTTTGCCGTTTTTTGCGTCAGTGCATACAGACGCGATCCGCGTCCGCCTGCAAGAATCATTGCTACGATTTCTTTTGCCATAATTTTCTCCCCTTTTCAGCCCCTGGGGGCTGGTTTTGAATTTATAGAACGCAGGCTGTGGTTTACTTGGCAGTCTTGCGCGCCGTCTTCTTTTCCTCCGCAGGCTTCTTGGTCTTTACGGTTTTCTCCGTCGTTTTTTCTGCCTTGGTCTTGGTCACAGCCTTCGGTGCAGCTTTCTTGGTTTCCTTCTTTTCCTCCGCAGACTTCTTGGCCGTGGTGGCCTTCTTCGCTGTCGTGGTCTTCTTCGCAGCCGTCGCCTTTTTGGTTCCTTCGGCCTTCTTGGCGGCGGGCTTCTTGGCAGTCGTCTTCTTAGCTGCAGGCTTTTCTGCGGTCTTTTCCGCGGTCAGCTTCTTCTTGCGGGGGGTAGGTACCGACAGGTACAGCGTGCTGGAAGCCGGCAGATCGATGGAAATGGAATAATCAAAACCGTGCATAGCGATCTTCTTGCTGCGGGTAGCCGGGTTCTGCAGGCCGCTGCCGCCGTAACGGACATCGTCCGAGTTGAAGATTTCCTTGTATGTACCCAGTGCGGGAACGCCCAGGGTATAGCCCTTGCGCTCCACAGGGTTGAAGTTGCAAACCACCAGCACCTGCTTGCCGGATGCATCCCGGCGCAGGAAGGCGATCACGCTCTGATCGGCGTCATCGGCAACGACCCACTCAAAGCCTTCCCAGCTGTCGTCCACCTGCCACAGGGCGGGGGTCTCCTTATACAGATGGTTCAGATCGGCCACATAGCGCTGCATCTGGCGGTGCTTGTCATACTGGAGCAGCATCCAGTCCAGCTGCTTTGCCTCATTGAACTCGATAAACTGTGCAAACTCCTGGCCCATGAACAGCAGCTTCTTGCCGGGGTGTGCCATCATGTAGCCGTAGAAGGTGCGCAGGTCGGCGAACTTGTTATCGTATTCGCCGGGCATCTTATTGATCAGGCTGCACTTGCCATGGACCACCTCATCGTGGCTGATGGGCAAAACGAAATTCTCGCTGAAAGCGTAGAAGAAGCTGAAGGTCACCTTGTTGTGGTTGCCCTTGCGGAACAACGGATCGGTGCTCATGTAGCTGAGCATGTCGTTCATCCAGCCCATGTTCCACTTAAAGGTGAAGCCCAGGCCGCCGTCGTCCACCGGCTTGGTCACCATGGGCCATGCCGTAGATTCTTCTGCGATCATATATTTGTGGCTAAACTTGTTCCGCACCGTGCTGTTCAGCTTATGCAGGAAAGAGATTGCCTCCAGGTTTTTATTTTCACCGTAGCAGTTGGGTTCCCACTCGCCGTCCTTGCGGTCGTAGTCCAAGTACAGCATAGAAGCCACCGCATCCACGCGCAGGCCGTCGATGTGGTACTGCTCCAGCCAGAACATAGCGCTGGAAATCAGGAAGGACTGCACTTCCGGTTTGCCATAGTCAAAGACCATAGTGCCCCAGCCCTTGTGCTCGCCGCGCTTGGGATTGGGGTCCTCGTAGCAGGGCTCGCCGTCGAACATGTACAGGCCGTAGCCGTCCTTGGGGAAGTGTGCCGGCACCCAGTCCAGAATGACGCCAATGCCTGCCTTGTGCATCTTCTCCACAAAGCTCATGAAGTCATAGGGCGTGCCGTAGCGGCTGGTGGGGGCAAAATAGCCCGTGACCTGGTAGCCCCAGCTGCCGTCGAAGGGATATTCCGTAACGGGCATCAGCTCCACATGGGTATATCCCATTTCCTGCAGGTAGGGAGCCAGCTCGTCTGCCAGCTCAGAGTAGTTATAGGGGATGTCCCCCTCTTTCATCTTCCAGGCGCCCATGTGCATCTCGTAGATGTTCATGGGGCTGTGCACAGCGTCCACCTTCTGCTGTGCCTTGACCCAGGCATTGTCCGACCAGGGGTACCCTTCGATGTCAAACACCTTGCTGGCGTTGGACGGGCGGGTTTCCGCATGGAAAGCATACGGGTCAGCCTTAAAGACCAGTTGGTCGGCTGCACTGGTGATGCAGTACTTGTACACGTCGTACTGCTTCACACCGGGAATGAATACCTCCCAGACCGACTCGCCGTCCACCTTGGTCATGGGGTGGCTGCCAGGGATCCAGTCGTTGAAATCACCAACGACGCTGACGGCCTGTGCATGCGGTGCCCACACGCGGAACACACAGCCTGCCTGACCGTTTTGTTCGATCAGATGCGCACCAAAATACTTTTGCGCGGCAAAATTGGTACCCTGCCGAAACAGGTATACCGGCACTTCGTACTCTTTGTCCTTGGTTTGTAACATAAGCTTCCTCCCTCGCGCCGCACAACTGCGACACAACATGCTTATCGCTTACTTTATATATTAAAGAATTCTTCTCAGTTTTTCAAGGGATTTCCGTCAAAAGAATCTATTTATTCCGAAGCTTTTTTCTATCTTTTGTAAAAATCATACAAAGTTCGACAACGTTTCTACAACTAAAAGACAAAAGCCCCATTTTCTTTTTACAGAAAACAGGGCTTTTACTTTTTTATTCTTTTTCTTGTCCGCTCGAATCCGTTTATCTTACAACATATACGTTTACGGCCTGTACTCCGTTCAGAATTGCCTCTTCCGGGGTTTCATAATACAGGTCCACCAGCGCATGATCTGTTTGCAGCGCGGTGCCGGTGTCTGTTGCGATGGCGTAGCCGTATACAAAGCGGCCGTCCGGGCTGGCAATATACAATAGACTTCCGTACGGGATCTTCGCCGGGTTCACCGCCACCGTGCCATAATGCAGGCCCAGACGGGACGCTCCGCGGCCGCCGCGCTTGGAGTGATAACCGGTGGCTCTGCCGTGATACACCGCCTTATAGCTGCTGGGCGGGCCTGTGGTGCCGTCCGGGCCCACCAGGGGCGAAACCGGTGCTCCTGCCTGATAGGCGCGGATGATCTCATTTTTCGGCTGACGTACAATTTCGTTGGCAATTACCTGGCTGGATGCCAGCTCGCCATTAACCCAGCGCTCACGGCTGGTGATTGCCAGCTTACCGTTCTGGCCCTTCTGGCGCACAACCGTCTTGCGGCGCTTCTTGTAAAATTCACTGGTGTACGAATACACCGTTTCAAAGGGAATCTCTTCGTATTCCACCGAGTCTACATACTCCACGCGATTCACCTGAATCACATCGCCGTTCTGCACGTCTGCGTGCAGGCTGGGCACCGTAAAGTCGTGCTCGTTCAGTGTGACCCCCACCTGTTCCAGCACCTGTTCCACTGTACCGGCAGTAACGCGGCCCTCGTAGGTTTCGCCGTCGGCCTGAATCGTTACCGGGAAGGCGCGCTGCACATTCAGGTTCGATAGGTTCTCGGCGTAGTTCACATAGCTGACCCGATCTCCGGGTTCTACCTTCAGTCCGGCCAGCTCCAACAGCTCTTCCGGCTCTTCGGATTTGGTGGTCATCAGATGGCTCGCGCCGGTAGAATCGGTCACGTATACAAAGTGCATCTCTTCGTGCAACCACAGCTGGGTGGCGGTGAGACAAATCAGCAGCAGCGCAAATACATACAGCCGATGCGGGATAGCCTGTATCCGGCGGCGCAGCAGTTCTTTGTATTTCAGATACTGTTTTTTCAGCACTGACTCTCCCCTTTCTTGTTTTCTGATGCAGGCCCAGCGGGACTTGCAAAAGCTTAGGCATTTTAACACAGCTTCGCATGATTGTCAAATTTTCTCTCGTCACCCTGTCTACAAAAGCCGACATTTGTTGTGCAATTTGACATTTTTCAGCCTGCATTTTTATTTGAATCACAGAAATTTAGAGCACTTTGCGGCCGAAAAAAGTGGATAAAAAAAGGCAGCCCTGCCAACGCAGGACTTCAAAAAACGTACAGGATAAAATCAGCGCTTGCGGA
>RCNI01002384.1_pt1 | contig 13223 bp, 10 predicted proteins | sample 2041151 | NCBI WGS metagenome assembly RCNI01 (sample SAMN09708214, study PRJNA481090) | feces metagenome | isolation source: feces | place: Antarctica: Albino Rookery | reverse complement strand
CTGGAAATTGAAAAACCGGCGTGACCGAAGTCACGCCGGTTTTCTGTGCGTTTAGCAGCCGCCGCAGTTGTTGCCGCAGCCGCCACAGCCGCCACAGCCACCGCAGCCATAGCCGCCGCCGCAGCAGCAGAACAGAATCAGGATCAGAATAATCCACATGCAACCGTTACCGCCCCAACAATTGTTACCGCATCCCATAAGGATACCTCCTAATATTAAGATTGAGCTCCGTCAAGCGGCCTCAATCCCATATTATGCGTGGGGAGGGAATGGGTGCAGGATCAGCGAGAAGAATCTTTGTCGGGGTTGGAAATCAGGAAGCTCAGAGCCAGCAGCGAGTCGGCAAAGTGGACATTTTCCACCACTACACCCTCGTTTCGGATGCCAAGCTCCACATTAGTGAAGTTCCACAGGCCCTTGACGCCGCCGTCGATGAGCCGCTGGGCTGTGGGTACGGCAGCGCTCTGGGGAACGGTGAGCACGCCCACATCCACATGCTGGCTTTCCAGATACTGGGTCAGCTTGTCGATGTTGTAGACCGGAACGCCGGCGATGCTGGTGCCCACCAGAGTGCGGTCCGTGTCAAAGGCAGCAATCAGCTCAAAGCCGTGCTGGGCGAACTGGAAGTTCTGAATGAGGGCACGACCCAAGTTACCGGCACCCAAAACAATGGCGGTGTGTCCCAGATTCATACCCAGAATTTCCGCAATCTCGTTGCGGAGACTTTCTACATTATATCCATAGCCCTGCTGTCCGAATTCACCAAAGCAGCTCAAATCCTGCCGAATCTGGCTGGCGGTCAGGTTCATTACCTTGCCCAGAGAGGACGAGGAAATGCGGGCCACGCCCACCTGATAGAGGGCGTTGAGCTGTCCATAATAGCGAGGAAGACGGCGGACCACCGCATTGGAAACTTTCTTTTTCATAGATGGATTGGCCTCCGTTCGTTGTAAAGTCACAATTATTTATACTCTAACGCAATTCCATGGAAAAGTCAAATAAATTTATAAATTGCATTGGAAAAAGAAAATCCTGTTTGATATTTTAACAATGATAGACGAAAAATTGGAGAAGATTCAGCGAATCTTCTCCAATCGAATAAAATGCAGTTAGAAGTAGACCAGCTCGTCCTGAGGTGCCTCGGCGGGCTTGACATCCAAAATATGGAGCACCGGGCCGTCGCCCTGATAGATCTTCATGTTCTCAATGTCCACCCGAGCGGTAACCTGAATCCAATCCTTGGTCTTGAGGTCCTTGATTTCAGGCCCCTTGAGCAGCAGGCCCAAGAAAGTGGTGTCCTCTGCGCAGCAGACCATGGCAAAGCGGCCGCAGGCGCAGGTGCCACGGGGGAACTTGTCGGACTGAGCCACCTGACCGAGGAAGGACACGACCTTGCCGCGATAGCGGTCCAGATTGTCCATGATGTCCACATACCAGACACCGAAATCGTCGTCACTCAGCTCCAACACCGGCTTGGAGAGGTCGAAGGGCGGCGTACCGTCGTCGTATTCCTCCATGCGATCGTCGGTGTATTCCAGGAACATCTCGGCACGGCGGTTCAGCATCTTGATGTTGCGGCCACGGAGCGTTTCCGCCAGAGCGTCAGTGCAGCGGTTGAAAATGACCATGTCTGCGTTGCTGATATGCTGCATCATCAGAGAAGCCATGTTCTTGGAGTACAGGTCGAAGGTGGTGCAGTCCACCGTGGTAACGATCTGATAGAGCACCCAGTGGGGCGGCATGATCTCCTGAATCTCAGGCATCTGCCACATACCGTTGTACTCAATGACAATCTGGGTGGGATGGTACTTGTTGTCCAGCTTCAGGCACTCTTCCCGGGTGAAGTCGGACTTGTCCTCAAAGACATGCATCCGAACATCATGGGCCAGCATAGCCTCTTCGTCGAACTCCTCCTCGCCCTCTTCCGTCACCAGAAGCAGGGTGCGCTCGTCGGCGGTGAATTCATCGCCGGCCAGCATGGGGCTGATAAAGTTGGTTTTTCCGGAATCCAAAAATCCGCTGATCATATAGACCGGGACTTCTTTTTTCTTCACCATGGGTTACCTCACTTAAAGACCGAACACGCCGGGCAGGTCATGCTCCTTCAGGCCGGAGCCGATGACGCACAGGCGGCCGGTGTAGTCTGCGCTGCCGTGACGGATGTCAAACTCGCCGGGAACCATGTCGAAGTGGATCCAGCCGCCGTTGACATCGGGAACAATGCCCTTGGCACGGAGAATGGCGCCGTATTCGCCCTCATCCAGCTTCTCCAGAGCGGAGCGAATCTCCTCCTCGGTGAACTTCTTGGGCGTCTCAGTGCCCCAGCTCACAAACACCTCGTCGGCATGGTGGCCGTGATGATGGTGATGATCGTGGCAGGAGCAGTTGGGATCATGGCACTCGCCGTCATGATGGTGGTGGTGCTCATGGTCATGCTCATGCTCGTGGTCGTGATGATGCTCATGCTCATGTTCATGTTCGTGCTCATGGTCATGGTCATGGTCGTGATCGTGATGATGATGGTCATGGCAGGAGCACTCGGGATCGTCGCACTCGTCATGATCGTGGTGATGGTGGTGCTCGGCCTCAGCCTTGGCCTGAGCAATGAGATCTTCGGCCAGAGAGTGATGATCCATAGCGGAGAGGATCACATCACCGGACAGCTCGTCCCAGGGAGTGGTGATGATGGTGGCGTCCGGATTGTGAGAGCGGAGCAGCTCCATGACCTCCTGCAGCTTGGCATCGGTGATGTCCTGCGTGCGGGAGAGGATAATGGTGCCGGCGGTCTCAATCTGGTCGTTGAAGAACTCGCCGAAGTTCTTCATAAACACCTTGCACTTCTTAGCGTTGACCACAGCCACAGCGCTGCCCAGCTCCATGGGAGTGGACTTGCTGGCGTTGCCCACGGCACGGCTCACATCGCTGAGCTTGCCCACGCCGGAAGGCTCGATGATGACACGGTCCGGCTGATACTGCTCCACCACATCGTGGAGCGCCTGGTTGAAGTCGCCCACCAGAGAGCAGCAGATGCAGCCGGAGTTCATCTCGTTGATCTGAATGCCGGAATCCTTCAGGAAGCCGCCGTCGATGCCGATTTCGCCAAACTCGTTTTCAATGAGCACCAGCTTTTCGCCCTTAAAGCACTCCTCCAGCAGCTTTTTAATCAGAGTGGTTTTACCGGCACCAAGGAAGCCGGAAATAATATCGATCTTCGTCATGATAAAAAACCTCGATTCCATCAAAAATTCATTCTATATTGTACCCCAAATCATAGAAAATGCAAGTCTTTGCCGCAGAATGGATGGGAAAACCGCAAATCAGGCCTTGGGGAGGGACAGGAAGAAGGTGTTTCCGTCCAAAGCAGCTTCCGCCCAGACCTTGCCCCGATGGAGTTTGGCAAGCTCCGAGGCAATGGAAAGCCCCAGACCGTAGCCCTCCTGCGTACGGGAGTCATCCACCCGATAGAACCGGGTAAAGATGCGGTGCAGCTGTTCTTTGGTGAGAGGCGTGCCTTTGGTGTGAACTGCAAGCTGAATGTGCCGGCCATTTTCCGCCACCGATACCTGAATGACGCTGCCGGGGTCGGCATATTTGCAGGCGTTGTCCAGATAAATGTCCACAATGCGGCGAAGCAGTGCCGGGTCGCCCTGCACAGGACTTTCGTCCGCCAGTTCGGTGTCGATGGACTTGCCCTGCTCGAAGGCGATGGGGTCAAAGACCAGTGTCTGCTCCTCCACCAGCTCGGACAGGTTCAGCCGAACCGGCTCCATGGGCTGGGAAGCGTTGTCGCTCCGGGCCAGCAGCAAAAGCTGCTCTACCAGCGTCTGCATCTGCCGGGAGGCGTAGCGGATGTTGTCCTGCCAGCGCAGCCGCTTTTCCTCGTCGGCATCTTGGTAGTCTTGCAGCATATCCACGCTGGACAAGATCACCGTCAGGGGCGTTTTCAGCTCGTGGGAAGCGCCACAAATTGCTGCTGCTGCTTCCAGCTCTGTTCCACGGGGCGGACCGCCCAGCGAGAGAGCAGAATACTCAGCAGGAAAAAGACGCCCAGAGTGCCCAGACCGATCACCGAGAGGTTCCGGGAGAGGGCCTGAATGGTGCTGCGCTCCTGAGAGAGGTCCACAAAGGCAATTCGGGTGCCGGACACACCGGAGGCACGGAGATACCGCAGGTGATAGCCGTTCCCATGGTAATCCCCGGAGGCCTTGTCGGAAAGGGCAGCGGCAATAACCGAACGGAGCGCCTCCTCGTCGGAGGTGTCGAAAAACTGATTGGTGAGGATATAAACATAGTTGTTCTGGGTGACCTGAACGATCAGACAGGGGAGTGCCACCGTCCCGGAGCCGGGCAGCGCCTGCTGTGGGGCTGTGTGGAATTCCGGGGGCTGCAGCACCAGCGAGTTACCGGAGAGGGTCAGGCTGTGTTCCAGTGCCAGATAGCTGTCCCGGCGCAGGCTGTTTCCGGTGGTGAGCAGCACCACGGAAAAGAGGGTAATCAGGATGACGGAAACAAAGAGCATATTTACCGCAATAAATTTCCGCCGGAGCTTCTGAATCATTGGCTGTCGGCTCCTTCCTGTAAATAGTAGCCTACCATCCGCTGGGTTTGAATCGTGACCCGACTTTTCAAATGCTTGAGTTTTTTGCGGAGGAAGGAGATGTATACCTCCACATTGTTGTCCTCTGCCTCGGACTCATAGCCCCAGACCTTCAGCAGCAGGGTGTCCTTGGATACCACCTGATTGTGATTGGTCATAAAGAAGCTCATGAGGTCAAATTCCTTCCGACTCAGCCGCACCGAGTGCTCGCCGCAGCTCAGCACGCAGCTGCCCAGATCCAGCTGAAGATCACCGAATGTGAGGGTGTTGTCCCATGCCTTGGTGCTCTTTCGGGACAGCGCTCGCAGACAGGCCAGCAATTCCTCGGAGGCAAAGGGCTTGGTGAGGTAGTAGTCCGCACCGGCATCCAGTCCGTGGACCCGGTCGGCAATCTCGCTCTTTGCGGTGAGCATCAGCACAGGCAGAGTGCTTTGTGCCCGGCGCAGCTCCTGTACCACAGAAAAGCCGTCCCGCTTGGGCAGCATCACATCTAAAATCATCAGGTCGTAAATGCCGCTGAGGGCGTTATCCAGACCGGATTCCCCGTCATAGCACACATCTGCCGTGTAGTTGTGGGCCTCCAGCAGATCCCGGATGGTGGACGCCAGACGGCGCTCGTCCTCAACCACTAAAATACGCATAGCACGACCTCCTTTCCAGCAAAGTGTAAACAAAATTCCGCTCTGATACAAGTATTCTAATGTGAACAACTGAAAAACAGCTGAAAAAGCCGTTCAATGCAGAGCATTGGACGGCTTTTGGTCAGTCAAAGGGGAGATAGGCCTGCCCCATGGCGCACAGACGGCTGCAAATGCCGCTGAAGCGCTTGGTCTGCTTGTCGTTTTCGGTCATCCGCACCACCACATCCTCATCGCCCACAATAATGAGCAGTTCTCTGGCTCGGGTGATGGCAGTGTACAGCACACCCCGGGTCAGCAGCATGGGGGCGCCGTTGACGGCAGCCAGAATGACGGCACGGTATTCGCTGCCCTGAGATTTATGTACGGTCATAGCGTAGGCCATTTCCAGTTCATTGAGCATATCTGGGGTGTATTCCACCACATGACCGTCAAAGTTGACGGTGACGCAGTCGCCCTCCGGGGTGATGTCGGTGATAAAGCCCACATCGCCGTTAAAGACGCCCATGCCGCCCTTGAGTCCGTCCTCCGTGCGCCAAAGCACATCATAGTTGTTTTTGATCTGCATTACACGGTCACCGATGCGGAAGATGACGCTGCCGTGCTTGCGCTCCGGATAGCCGTCCCGGTGGGGATTGAGCGCCGCCTGCAAAGCCAGATTCAGATTGGCGGTTCCGGTCTGATACTTGCGTGTGGGGGACAGCACCTGAATCTGATCGGCGGGAATTCCCATGCGCTCCGGGAGTCGGGTGCGGCAAAGCTCCACAATGGTTTCCACCGCCGCTTGTCCGTCCTTGCGACGGAGAAAGAAAAAGTCGCCGCCGTTGTTTTTCAAACTTGGCACCATGCCCCGGTTCACGGAGTGGGCATTCATGACGATTTTCGATTGCTGCGCCTGACGGAAGATGGCGGTCAGCTTAGTGTTGGGCACCATAGTGGAGCGGATGAGATGGTCAAAGACTTGTCCGGGGCCTACCGAGGGCAGCTGATCCGGGTCGCCCACCAGCACCAGACGGCAGCCGTTGGGCAGGGCGGAGAGCAGGGCAGCCATCAGAGGAACATCTACCATGGAGGTTTCATCCACAATGACAGCGTGACATTCCAGCGGCTCATCCTGATTTCGTTGGAAAGCCAACTTTCCACTTTCGGAGTCGTATCCGGCCTCCAGCAGACGGTGGATGGTAGAAGCCTCTGTGCCGCAAAGCTCACCCAGCCGCTTGGCGGCTCGTCCCGTGGGAGCGCAGAGCAGGGTTTTCAGGCCCATCTGTTCGTAAAGACCCAGAATCCCCCGCAGGCTGGTGGTTTTGCCGGTGCCGGGACCGCCGGTGAGCAGCATGACCTGCCGATAGGCAGCCATGCGCACGCCCTCTCGCTGTTCCTCTGCATAAGTCAGATGCTGATCCCGTTCCACTCGGTCGATGAGCTTCTCCAGATGGTCTGGGGGACGGAGCTGGTGCTGGCACATGGCGTGAATGGTGTCGGCGATGAAGCACTCCTCTTCGTAAAGTTCGGTGAGGTAGACTGCCTCTACATTGGCGACCGGTTCCAGCGTCACGCGCCCCCGAAGCCGCAGGGCGTCCAGCCCTTCCTCCAGCAGAGAGGGGTCCTCCAGTCGTAAAAGTCGCTGAGCCGCAGGCAAAAGCGCCTCCCGGGGCAGAAAACAGTGACCGTTGCCCAAATTGTGCTGTAAGGTGTACAGCACACCGGCCTCAATACGAATGAGGTCAGAGGCTCCGATGCCGCAGGCGGCGGCGATACGGTCGGCGTCGGCAAACCGCACCCCCAGATCCTGCTCCAGCAGCAAATAGGGGTCGGCCCGGATGATGTCAATGGCCCGGTCGGCGTATCTGCGCCAGAGAGAGAGGGCCAGAGAGACCGGCAGCTGGAATTCGCCGAGAAATTCTACCAGACGGCGCATACCCGCCTTTTGGAGGAATTCCGCCTGAATAGCCAGCGCCTTTTTCAGCGTGATGCCCTTCACTGTGGCCAGCTGCTCCGGGTCAGACTCTATGACCGACAGGGTTTCACTGCCGAACTGATCTACAATTCGGCGTGCTGTTTGTTTTCCAACACCTTTAATCACACCGGATGCAAGGTACTCATAAATGCCGTGCTGACCGGTGGGGATGGACAGTTCCATGTGAGCGGCTTTGAATTGGGGGCCGAAGCTGGGGTGATCCACCCAGATTCCGGTGGCCAGCACCGTCTCTCCGGGGGAAACCTGAGCCAGCTCGCCGACAACGGTCTGGCTGCCCTCACGGGATTTGACCCGGAGAACCGTATAACCGTTCTCCGGGTTCTGATAGATGACCGCCGAGACGGTGCCTTCTAAAGTTTCCAGTTCCGGGTGATCCACAGCGGTCACCTCCTTTGTTATGTGATGGTGTCCTCCGGTGCGGGGACGCAGTAATGTACCTTGGGGTAGCTTGCGCAGAGCAGCTCCGCCACCGCCAATCCGGTGTCGTTGAGCCCCAAATCCAGCAGATAAATTTCCTCTGCCGACAGCTTTCCCTCGTCCGAGAGGGAGCAAAGACCCTTGATTTGGTGCTCCAGATTTTCCCCGTCACCTTGCGCCGGGAGCAAGATCCATGCGCCTTTTACGGGATATAGCAGCACGCCTAGGACCAAGCGGACACAGGCGGCCACGCCAATCAGAGCAAACAGGGTCAACAGGATTTCCAGAGCCATAGTGTTCGCCTCCGGGTCATCCTATGCCGGGGAAACCGGTCAGGTGAGCAGGGGCTTGAGGTATTTGCCGGTGTAGCTCTTCGGACAGGCGGCAACCTCCTCCGGCGTGCCGGTGCAGACGATTTCACCGCCCTGATCGCCGCCTTCCGGTCCCAAATCGATCAGATGGTCGGCGGTTTTGATCACATCCAGATTGTGTTCAATGATGAGAACGGAGTTGCCTGCATCCACCAGTCGCTGCAGCACTTCCACCAGACGGTGGACATCGGCGGCATGGAGTCCGGTGGTGGGCTCGTCCAGAATATAGATGGTGGAGCCGGTGCTGCGCTTTGCCAACTCGGTAGCCAGCTTGATGCGCTGTGCCTCACCACCGGAGAGGGTGGTGGAGGATTGACCCAGCTTCACATAGCCCAGACCCACATCGTAGAGGGTTTTCAGACGGGCGTAGATTTTGGGATGGTTTTCAAAGAAGGGCAGTGCCTCATCCACGGTCATTTCCAGCACATCGTGGATGTTTTTGCCCTTGTATTTCACTTCCAGCGTTTCCCGGTTGTAGCGGTGTCCCTTACACACCTCGCAGGGGACATACACATCCGGCAGGAAGTTCATTTCAATCTTAATCAGACCGTCACCGGCACAGGCCTCACAGCGGCCGCCCCGGACATTGAAGGAGAAGCGACCGGCGTTGTAGCCACGGGCCTTGGCATCGGGCGTGGATGCGAACAGCTCCCGAATGTCGTTGAACAGCCCGGTGTAGGTGGCCGGATTGGAACGGGGGGTGCGTCCGATGGGGGACTGGTCAATGGCAATCACCTTGTCCAGAAATTCGATGCCGTCGATGCCGTCGTGCTTGCCGGGACGCACCTTGATGCGGTTCAGTTCCGCACCCAGCTTCTTGTAGATGATCTCGTTGACCAAGCTGGACTTACCGCTGCCGGAAACACCGGTGACCACCGTCATGGTGCCGAGGGGAATCGTCACATCAATTCCCTTGAGGTTGTTTTCCGCAGCACCCCGGACGGTGAGGAAGTGTCCGTTGCCCTTCCGACGGACGGAGGGGACGGGAATCTTCTTGCGGCCGGAGAGATAGGCGCCGGTCAGACTCTTGGGGCAGGCCATAATGTCCTCGGCCGTGCCGCAGGCGACAATCTCGCCGCCGTGGATGCCGGCACCGGGGCCTACATCCACAATATAGTCTGCCGCACGCATGGTGTCCTCGTCGTGTTCCACCACCAGCAGGGTGTTGCCCAAATCTCGCAGCTTCCGCAGGGTGTCCAGCAGCAGGTCGTTGTCTCGCTGATGCAGACCGATGGAGGGCTCGTCCAGAATGTAGAGCACGCCCATCAGGGAAGAGCCGATCTGGGTGGCCAGACGGATACGCTGGCTTTCGCCGCCGGACAGGGTGGATGCGCTGCGGCCCAGCGTCAGGTAATTCAAACCCACAGACTGCAAAAAGCCCAGTCGATTGCGAATTTCACGCAGAATCTGGTTGGCAATCAGCTGTTTCTGAGGCGTCAGTTCCAGATGCTCGATAAAGTCCAATGCCTCGCCAATGGGCAGCTGGCAGAACTGATGGATGGAAAGTCCGCCCACCGTGACCGCCAGAATTTCCTTACGCAGGCGCTGACCACCGCAGTCTGGGCAGGGGGAGAAGCTCATGCACTCTTCCAAATCTTTTTTGGCACCATCCGACTGAGTTTCCCGGTAGCGGCGCTCCAGATTGTTGACAATGCCCTCAAAGGGCTGCTTGATGACGGACTTTCCACGGGCGTTTTCGTAGGTCAGGGTAAGCGGCTCGCCCTTGGTGCCGTAGAGAATCAGGTCAATGATTTCAGGCGGCAGCTTGCTCAGCGGCTGATTCAGCTTGAATTTGTACTTCTTCGCCAGTGCGTCAAAGTACATTCGGGAAATACCGTCTCCCTTGATGTTGTTCCAGCCCGGAGCAGTGATGGCACCGTCCAGAATGGACAATTCCCGGTTGGGGATAATGAGGTCCGGGTCCACCTTCAGCTGGAAGCCCAAGCCGGTGCAGGTGGGGCAGGCGCCGTAGGGGTTATTGAAGGAGAAGCTGCGAGGAGCCAGCTCTTCAATGGAGATTCCGCAGTCCTCACAGGCGTAGTTCTGGGAAAAGACCAAATCCTCGTCCTCACGCACCAGATTGATGAGCACAATGCCGCCGGTCAGACCGGAGGCGGTTTCCACCGAGTCAGTAAGCCGCTGGGCGATGTCGTCCCGGATGACCAGACGGTCTACCACGATTTCAATGCTGTGCTTTTTGTTCTTGTCCAGAGGAATTTCCTCGGTCAGCTCGTAAAGACTGCCGTCCACACGGGCACGGACATAGCCGCTGCGTCGGGCGTCCTCGAAAATCTTGGCGTGTTCGCCCTTTTTGCCCCGGATGATGGGAGCCATGACCTGAATTCGAGTGCCCTCCGGCAGAGCCATCACCTGATCGATGATCTGGTCGATGGTCTGCTGCTGGATTTCCTTGCCGCACTTGGGGCAATGGGGGGTGCCCACTCTCGCCCAGAGCAGACGGAGATAGTCGTAAATCTCTGTCACCGTGCCCACAGTAGACCGGGGGTTCTTGCTGGTGGTTTTCTGGTCGATGGAAATGGCGGGAGAAAGACCGTCAATGGAGTCCACATCCGGCTTTTCCATCTGCCCCAGAAACATCCGGGCGTAGGAGGACAGGCTTTCCACATAGCGGCGCTGTCCCTCGGCGTAGATGGTGTCGAAGGCCAGACTGGACTTGCCGGAGCCGCTGAGTCCGGTGAGCACCACCAGCTTATCTCTGGGGATGCGCACATCCACATTTTTCAGGTTGTGGGCACGGGCGCCCTTGACATAGATGTGATCTTGCATAGTTGGTCAATACCTCATTCGTTCAGATGCAGGGAAGGGGAAAGCTCACTTCTCTTTTCCCTGTAATTCGATGATTTGATCACGCAGTTCTGCGGCAAGTTCGAATTCCAACATTTTTGCGGCTTCCTTCATCTGCTTCTCCAGCTTCTGAATCAGCTGCTGCCGCTGTACCTTGGTGAGCTGCTTTACCGCCTTGGAGGAGCGGGGCGCGTCGTCCACCGGCTCCATCAGGGCACGGATGTTCTTGTGGATGGTAGTGGGGATAATGCCGTGTGCCTTGTTGAAGGCGTCCTGCTTTTCCCGGCGCTGCTGGGTGACCTCCATGGCGCGCTGCATCGAGGGGGTAATTTTGTCGGCATAGAGCAGAACCTGTCCCTCCGCATTACGGGCGGCACGGCCAATGGTCTGGATCAGAGCGGTCTCACTGCGGAGGAAGCCCTCCTTGTCCGCATCCAGAATGGCAACCAGAGATACTTCCGGGATGTCCAGACCTTCTCGCAGCAGGTTAATGCCCACCAGCACATCAAAGTTGCCCAGACGCAGATCTTTGATGATTTGGACACGCTCCATGGTGTCAATGTCGTGGTGCATATACCGCACCCGGATGCCCACCTTCTGGAAGTGCTGGGTGAGGTCTTCTGCCATCTTCTTGGTCAAAGTAGTCACCAGCACACGCTCCGAACGGGCGGCACGGGTGTTGATTTCTCCAATCAGGTCGTCAATCTGCCCCTCAATGGGACGCACCTCCACCACGGGGTCCAGCAGACCGGTGGGGCGGATGACCTGTTCTACGATCTGACCGGAGCGGGTCTGCTCGTACTCGCCGGGAGTGGCGGAGACATAGATGACCTGATTGACCCGCTCTTCAAATTCCGGAAATTTCAAGGGACGGTTGTCGTAAGCACAGGGGAGCCGGAAGCCGTAGTTCACCAGAGAGGTTTTTCTGGCCCGGTCGCCGTTGTACATGGCTCGTACCTGAGGCAATGTTACATGGGATTCGTCAATAAACATCAGGAAATCGTCGGGAAAATAGTCCAGCAGAGTGTGAGGGGCGGAGCCCACCGGGCGATTGTCAATCACCCGGGAATAGTTCTCAATCCCGGAACAATAGCCGATTTCCTGCATCATTTCAATGTCATACATGGTGCGCTGTTTAATGCGCTGCGCTTCGATGGCCTTGCCCTCGGACTCAAAATACTTGACCTGCTCCTCCATCTCCTTGTAAATGCGCTCAATTGCGGCATCCATCTTGTCTTTTGGGGTGACATAGTGAGTGGCAGGCCAGATGGGAACGGTGTTCAGCCGGCGGATGGGCGTTCCGGTCAGGGCGTTGATTTCGCTGATGCGGTCGATCTCGTCCCCGAAGAACTCAATGCGAATGGCGTTGTCCTTCCAGTAGGCAGGCCAGACCTCCACCGTATCGCCCCGAACACGAACCATATTGCGCTCAAAGGCGATGTCGTTGCGCTCATAGCGGATGCTGATGAGTTTGTTCAGCAGATCCCGGATTTTCATGGTGGCGCCCACCGTGAGGGTGACCATCATGGCGGTGAAGTCCTCCGGCTCACCCAGACCGTAGATGCAGCTGACCGAGGAAACCACAATCACATCCCGGCGCTCCAGCAGAGAAGCGGTGGCGCTCAAGCGCAGCCGGTCCACTTCCTCGTTGATGGCGCAGTCTTTTTCGATAAAGGTGTCCGTGTGAGGAATGTAAGCCTCCGGCTGATAGTAGTCATAGTAGGACACAAAGTATTCTACTGCATTGTTGGGGAAAAATTCCCGAAATTCGCTGCAAAGCTGGGCGGCCAGCGTTTTGTTGTGAGCCAGCACCAGCGTGGGACGCTGCACCTGTTCGATGACCTTTGCCATGGTGTAGGTCTTACCGGAGCCGGTCACACCCAGCAGCGTCTGTTCGTTCAGTCCCAGTTCCACGCCCTGACTCAGAGCGGCGATGGCTTCCGGCTGGTCACCGGACGGCTGATAGGGGCTGACAACTTCAAATTTCGGCACAGCGATCCCTCCTTTTTGTATGTGGTGGTTCTATTATATAGGAACAAATGTTCGATGTCAACGCTCTCGGTCCGAGGAAGGCAGCAGTCCGCAATCCACCATAGACACGAAATCTCCGTCGGCAACCACGATGTGGTCCAAAAGTTGGATTCCCAACGATTGCAGCAGCGGTCGCAGCGCCAGCGTGAAGGTGCGGTCTTGCTCCGAGGGGAGAGCAATGCCGTTGAGGTGGTTGTGGGCTAGAATCACGGAGCAGGCCTGATGCTCCAGCGCGATTTCAACCACCTTTCTGGGGTCCAGCCCCACCCGGTTGAGGGCGCCTTCTGCCAGAAAGCTGCAGCAAAGTACCTTGCCCTTGGTGTTCAGGCAGAGCATGTACACCATTTCGTTGCGGGCGCCGATAAAGTAGCGGCGGAGATATTCCC
>RCNI01001368.1_pt1 | contig 13230 bp, 13 predicted proteins | sample 2041151 | NCBI WGS metagenome assembly RCNI01 (sample SAMN09708214, study PRJNA481090) | feces metagenome | isolation source: feces | place: Antarctica: Albino Rookery | reverse complement strand
TCTTCCTCTTCGAACACTTCCTCCACCACCTCCGACTCATTGCGCGCCGCAGCCGTTTTCTCAGACGGGCTTTGTTCAAGTCTGTCCGGCTGCTGCTCTATATCATTTAATTCCTGATTATCGTTCATAATTCTTTATTTATGCTGTTATATTTGTGTCACGGCACTATTTTTTATTCGGACGTATATTCTGCATCACCTTGATGCACAAATCCGTAAAAATGATTTTACTATTGCCGTTCCGATTTATATCACTATAAGCCCGCTCCAGCTCGTCTGTCAACGGGATAACATTACCTTCATGCACATAGGGAGAAAAACGTACGGAAAAACCTTTTTCCCGCTCTGTCATATAGTTTAACCGGTCTATATGGAAATTCCGGATAAAATTCTCACGGATCATGCGCACCGCATGCATGAGAAAACTTTTCTGCCGTTCGCGTCCCATTCCGGCCATTTCATTGACCCACTCATTGACCGGGGGCATTTTACGTTCCCAACAAAGACGCATCAAACTTACAAACTTTTCCTGATTGTATATTTGTTCCTCACTCTCATCCAACAGACGCAACGCCCTATGCCAATTTCCGGCAGCGACATGGGCATATTCACCGGCCAGCTCTTCCGACAAGCCTTTCCGCTCCACCAGCTGTCTGGAAATATCCGCCTGAGACAAAGGAGGTATATTGATTTGCTGCAAACGCGACAGGATGGTTTTGAGGATTTGTTCCGGATGTTCGGAAACCATCAGAATCAATGTCTTTTCAAAGGGTTCCTCAATGATTTTCAACAGTTTGTTGGAACATTCCTCATTCATTTTTTCCGGCAACCACACAATCATAATCTTATAATCGGATTCGAAAGATTTCAGATTGAGTTTGCGCAGGATATTCGCACTTTCTTCCGTGTATATCATTGCCTGGGCATTGTCATCCACTCCCATTTCGGCATACCACTCCTCCTGCCCGAAATAGGCGGTCTGCGTAAGCAGATGACGCCATTCACCGATATATTCATCGCTAATCTGGCTTTTCCCATTCTTCCGGACAACCGGAAAGACAAAATGCAAATCGGGATGAATAAGTTTCTGCATTTTACGACAGGCAGGACACTTTCCACAAGCATCCTCCTTCTTGTCGCCGGTACAGAAGACATACTGGGCAAACGCCAAAGCAAGCGCAAGCGAGCCATACCCCGTATTGCCTGCCAAAAGCTGGGCATGGCTGATGCGCCCCTCGCGGAGCGCATGCACCATCCGTTGCTTTATATCTTCATGTCCGATTACATCCTTAAACACCCGTATCGTATTAATTCAGATAAAAAAATCAAATTCAGCACAGTTTGATTCCCAACTCCTTGAACTGCTCTGCAGAGATTTCAGAAGGAGAATCCAACATCACATCACGACCGGAATTGTTTTTCGGGAACGCGATGGTGTCGCGAATACTGTCAAGGCCTGCAAACATGGATACCAGACGGTCGAAACCGAAAGCGATACCACCGTGAGGAGGCGCTCCGTATTTAAATGCATTCAACAAGAAGCCGAACTGCTTTTCAGCCTGCTCGGGAGTAAAGCCCAAGCACTTGAACATACGCTGCTGCATTTCCGTCTCGTGGATACGGATAGAACCGCCACCGACTTCCACGCCATTGATGACCATATCGTAGGCATTGGCACGCACAGCACCCGGATCAGATTCCATTTTGTCCACATCTTCGAGGTTCGGCGAAGTGAACGGATGGTGCATTGCATAGAAACGCTGGGTTTCATCATCCCACTCCAACAACGGGAAATCAATCACCCACAACGGCTTGAATACATCTTTATCACGCAATCCGAGACGGCTGCCCATTTCAAGACGCAACTCGCACAATTGCGGCAATGTCTTTTTCTTCTCGCCGGAAAGAATCAGCAACAAATCTCCCGGTTTGGCCTGACAGGCATCCAGCCATGTCTTCAAATCATCGGCCGTATAGAATTTATCAACAGAGGATTTAACAGAACCGTCTCCGTTGTATTTGACATACACCAGACCTTTGGCCCCCACCTGCGGACGTTTCACGAAATCGGTCAATTCGTCAAGCTGCTTGCGTGTATATCCGGCACAACCCGGGACACAAATGGCCCCGATATACTCGGCCGTATTGAAAACTGAGAAATCTTTTGTCTGTGCCAATGCAGTCAGATTGACAAAACGCATATCGAAACGGATATCCGGTTTGTCGCTACCGTAATATTCCATTGCATCATGCCATGACATACGCGGCAGTTCAGGTAAATCGATACCTCTGACTTCCTTGAAAAGGTGACGGATCATACCTTCGAAAAGATTCAGGATATCATCCCTCTCAACGAAAGACATCTCGCAGTCGATCTGAGTGAACTCCGGCTGACGGTCGGCACGCAAATCTTCATCACGGAAACATTTTACAATCTGATAGTAACGGTCGAAGCCGGCCACCATCAACAACTGCTTGAATGTCTGCGGGCTCTGCGGCAATGCATAGAACTGTCCCTGATTCATACGTGAAGGCACAACGAAATCGCGAGCTCCCTCCGGAGTACTTTTGATGAGCACCGGAGTCTCCACCTCCATGAATTTATATGAATCCAGATAATTGCGGACAAGATGTGCCATACGGTGACGCAATTCCAGATTCTTACGCACCACCTGACGGCGCAAATCCAAGTAACGGTATTTCATACGGATTTCATCGCCTCCGTCCGTGTTGTCCTCTATTGTAAAGGGAGGGATTTCCGAACGGCTCAATACATTGGCTTTCTCTATGAGAATCTCTATATCACCTGTCGGTATCTTATTGTTCTTGCTGGCTCTTTCAACCACGGTGCCTTCAACCTGAATAACATATTCACGTCCCAAAGCGGCAACCTGTTTTTTTATCTCTTCAGCAGCGGATTCCTCCACCACCAACTGTGTTATTCCATATCGGTCGCGAAGATCGACAAAAGTCATAGCGCCCAGATTACGTATTTTCTGTACCCAGCCGCTTAATACCACCTTCTGGTTTACATTTTCAAGCCGCAGCTCTCCACATGTGTGTGTTCTATACATATCGTAATGTTATAAAGTTTTCTAATTTTCATGCAGAAACGGATGTCCGATTCTACCAAATGGCGAAAATACTAAGAATTTATGAAACAATTAAAAATTAGGAATTGAAAAATGCAAATTATTACTCTATCTTTGAGCTGAATTTATAACAGATAGCGTTGAATTACATTGATATCATTATTTTAGTGCCCATCACCCTCGGGGCCATTTTCGGATTTATACGGGGATTAATCATTGAGGTCACGACACTATTGGGACTGGTGGCGGGGATTTATGCCGCCATGAGATATTCCTACATAGTGGAGGACGTACTGAAAGATTTTCTGGACATATCCGCACAATACTCCTCATACATAGCACTTACCATCACTTTTATCCTGGTGGTCATTCTTGTATTCGTTTTGGGCAAACTGCTTTCCAAACTAATAGACGTCATTCTATTAGGACTGCTCAACAAGACGCTTGGAGCCATTTTCGGCGCTCTTAAAACGACCTTGATTATCTGTGTGTTTATCATGATTTTAAACACTTTGAATGAAAAATTTCTGTTTATAAGCGAAGAAGCCCTCGAAGGAAGCGTTTTGTACCATCCTTTTCTTAATTTTGCAGAAAAATTATATCATTCGATTCGCGGATAATACAGCCTGTCGGATAACACCAAGAATATAATAACATTCAAAATAATAACTTTATGAACTTTGTAGACGAATTGAAATGGAGGGGTATGATTCACGACATCATGCCCGGAACCGAGGAATTGCTTTCCAAAGGACAAACAACCGCCTATGTAGGTATCGACCCCACAGCCGATTCACTCCACGTAGGACACCTGGTATCTGTAATGATGATGAAACATTTCCAGGTGGCAGGTCACAAGCCTATTTTCATTATCGGCGGAGCTACAGGTATGATTGGCGACCCCAGCGGAAAGTCACAGGAAAGAAATCTATTGAATGAAGAAACCATACAGAAAAACATGGCAGGCATCAAGGCCCAGCTGTCGCACTTTATCGACTTCAACTCTACAGCCTCCAATGCCGCCATCATGCTGAACAATTACGACTGGATGAAGCAATTCTCCTTTCTGGAGTTCATCCGCGATGTAGGCAAGCATATCACTGTCAACTATATGATGGCCAAAGACTCTGTAAAACGGCGTCTGAACGGAGAATTCACAGACGGTATGTCTTTCACTGAATTCACCTACCAGCTGGTGCAGGGCTATGACTTCCTTCACCTGCGCAAAAACTATGGCTGTATGCTGCAAATGGGCGGTTCAGACCAGTGGGGAAACATCACCACAGGTACAGAACTGATACGACGCAAAGAGGGACTGGATGCCTTCGGACTGACTTGGCCGCTGATGACCAAAAGCGACGGGAAGAAGTTCGGCAAGACCGAATCGGGAAATATCTGGCTGGATCCGGAACGTACATCGCCCTATAAATTCTACCAATTCTGGCTGAATACCACTGATGAAGATGCAGCACGCTATATCAAAATCTTCACCCTGCTGCCACCGGCTGAAATCGACGCCATCATCGCCGAACACGCAGAGGCTCCGCATCTCCGCAAGTTGCAGAAGACTCTGGCAAAAGAAATCACTTGTCTGATTCATGGCGAAAAAGCATACAATTCAGCACTGGAAGCATCACAAATTTTATTCGGGAATGCCACATCCGAATCGCTAAGAAAAATCGACGAGCAGACTTTCCTGTCGGTATTCGAGGGGGTACCCCAGTTTGAGATTTCAGCATCCGATTTGAAGGCCGGTATCGGCATCGTAGATTTCCTTGCTGACAAGACCTCCATCATGGCTTCGAAAGGCGAGGCCCGCCGTACCTTGAAGTCCAATGCCATTTCCATCAACAAGGAGAAAGTGAACGGAGAGGATACCGTTATCAACGAATCACATCTGATTAACGGGAAATATATTCTTGCCCAAAGCGGAAAGAAAAACTACTTCCTGATAACCGTAAAATAGGAGATAAACAAACAGCCGCCCGACAAACGAGCGGCTGTTTCCATTATTATTCTTCAGTTTCAAAATCCTGATAAAGGAAGTCATTGTACGGGAAACGTGCAGAATGAATATCCTTGACCACTGCATAGAGTTTTTCTTTCAACTCCTCAATGTTCTCTTTTTTCGCAGCAGAGATATAAACCGTCTCACTGCCCTGTTTTGACATCCACATCTGCTTCAAATCATCCAGACTATAGTTTTCGCGCAACATAGGCGTCAAATCGTCTTCATCTTTCTTCACGTATTGGAAAGCATCTATCTTGTTAAATACAATGATAGTCGGCTTCGGCTCCCGGATCAACTCTGCCAGCGTTTCGTTGACCACCCGCATCTGGTCTTCGAATTGCGGATGCGAAATATCCACGACATGCAGGATAACGTCCGCCTCTCTCACCTCATCCAGTGTCGACTTGAACGATTCCACCAAATGATGGGGTAATTTACGGATAAACCCAACTGTATCAGCCAAAAGCAACGGTACATTTTTAATGGCAATCTTGCGAACAGTAGTATCCAGCGTTGCGAAAAGTTTGTTTTCCGCAAACACATCCGATTTGCTCAAAAGATTCATCAACGTAGATTTGCCGACATTCGTATATCCCACCAATGCCACACGTACCAGCTTGCCCCGATTCTTGCGCTGAATCATCTTCTGACGGTCAATCTTGGCCAGTTCTTCTTTCAGGCGGGTGATTTTATCACGAATAATACGGCGGTCGGTCTCAATCTCCGTTTCTCCCGGACCTCTCAAACCGATACCTCCCTTCTGCCGCTCCAAGTGAGTCCACATACCTGTCAAACGAGGCAACAGGTATTGATATTGCGCCAGCTCCACCTGCGTCTTGGCATGCGCCGTACGTGCACGACTGGCAAATATATCCAGAATCAGATTCGTACGGTCGAGCACTTTGATTCCCTTGAATACCCCCTCGATATTACGCAATTGAGTCGGAGACAATTCGTCATCAAAGATGACCATATCCACTTCATTCTCCTCTATATAAGCCTGGATTTCCTCCAGTTTTCCCTTTCCAATAAAAGTGGCATGTACCGGTTTATCCAAATTCTGGGTAAATATCTTTACCGTCTCCGCTCCTGCAGTTTCTGCAAGAAAAGACAATTCGTCCAAATATTCACTCATTTGGTTATAGGTCACCCCCTGCGACTGCAATGCAACTCCTACCAATATCGCTTTTTCTGCTTCTTTTCCGGTGTTATACATATAACGAGTTAACTGTTATTATAAAATAAAGGGCTGACACGATGTATGACAGCCCTTTGTATTTCAATGATTCGTCTATTAATTGTTGGACAACTGGAAGTTAATCGGCAATGTATAAGAAACTCTTACCGGTTTACCTCTCTGTTTGCCAGGTTTCCATTTCGGCATTGATTTTACAACTCGTGCAGCCTCTTTATCCAAAGAAGAGTCAACACCTCTCAACACCTTCACATCAGTAATAGAACCATCCTTTTCAATCACAAACTGGATAAATACTTTACCCTGGATACCATTCTCCATTGCCAATATCGGATATTTCACATTTTTGGCAATCCATTTCTGCACATTACCACCGGGGAAAGAGGGCATATCCTCAACCACGATGAACACTTCAGTATCACCGGTATCTTCATCACCGTATTCACCGAAATCAGTTGCGTCACTTGGAGCATCCGAGTTTTCAGAAGTATCATCCACATCTTGAATTTCAAGCTCTTCATCAATCTGAGTATCATCCTCAACGATATCAATCAAGTCTGTCAGTTTCGGAGCTGGTGGTGGTGGTGGTGGCGGTTTCAACATTTGCTGCGTGATAGGAATGATTTCCTCCTCAATCTGTTCTTCAGCAACCGTCTGGAACTGGCTTACCTCTTCAGAAGAAGTGTCCCATTCAAAGGCAAGCAGCAGGATTGCTAAAGCCAGAGCAAGACCGACCTCAAAGAAGACTCCTTTTTTGCCTTCAAGATCTGCTTTCTGTGACTTCTTTACTTCCATGATATAAATTTTGCGTTGTTATTAACAGTTCATTCAACGGGGTAAAAGTAAAGAAAATAGGAACACGAAGCAACATTTCAAACGTTTTTTTTGAATAAAACGTTAAAGTCACCACCACACGGATGGCAAAACTTAATAAATTTAACATTCACACTTTCATTTGTAATTTCCAATACCATAGCGTATTTTTGTATTGTCGTGTCAAGAACAAATATCCGTATGTTGCAGATTTACTATTTGAAACTATCCGATTATCAGGCGTATCCCGAAGAATATTTCATGCCGCTTGTCAGTCCTGAAACCTGGCAGGACACCAGACAATTTCAAAACAAGAAGGTCAGGATGACCAAATTATCCGGCGAATCCATGATCCGCAAGCTCATCACGGAAAACTGGGGATTATCCCCAAACGAATATCGGATAGAAAAAGGAAAACACGGCAAGCCCTATCTGAAAACCCATGGCATACCGGCATATTTCAACATTTCACACTCCGGAGACTACATTATATGCGCCATCAGCAATCAGGAGGTAGGTATTGATATCGAACAACGCGGGAAAATCCGTATGGAAGTTGCCAGACGATTTTTTCATCCGCAAGAGGTCGCACTCTTGGAAGGGACGAGCGATGAACAGAAAACACGGGAGCTGTTTTTCAATTACTGGTCGGTCAAGGAAAGTTATCTGAAATATACGGGCAGCGGATTAAGCAGTCCGCTATCTTCATTTGAAGTTCTCTTCACCGACAAGGGGGTTGTATTAAAAAAAGGACATTCCCCACTGCCTGTCGCAGTAAAAGAATGTCCTATAGATTCCGATTACAGCAGTTACGTCTGCTGCCAATCGCCTGATTTATTTACAATCTGTCCGTTTAAGCTTTGATATCACCGTTCTTAATCAGCCACTCTGCTATCTGGACGGCATTCAAGGCAGCACCTTTCTTTATCTGGTCGCCTACCACCCAGAATGTCAGACCGTTTTCATCCGCCAAATCCTTACGGATACGACCGACATAAACCGGATCCTTACCTGACAAGAACAATGGCATCGGATATTCTTTATTCTGAGGATTATCCTGCAGCACTACGCCTTCAGCATTCTCGAAAGCCTCCCGGGCCTCTTCCACAGTAACAGGACGTTCAGTCTCCACCCAAATACTTTCAGAATGAGCACGCAATGCAGGCACCCGAACACAAGTGGAACTCACCCTGATGTCGGAATGCATGATTTTCTTCGTCTCATTGAACATCTTCATCTCCTCTTTGGTGTATCCGTTGTCAGTAAACACATCCACCTGAGGAATCAGATTGAATGCCAACTGGTAAGCAAATTTTTCAACCGTAGGATTCTCTCCCGCCAATAATTGACGATATTGAGTATAGAGTTCTTCCATAGCAGCAGCACCGGCACCACTGGCAGCCTGATAGGTCGCAACGTGAACCCGCCGGATGTGTGACAATTTTTCAATCGCCTTTAAAGCCACAACCATCAATATCGTAGTACAATTAGGATTGGCAATTATTCCCTTCGGACACACAAGTGCATCTTCGGGATTCACCTCCGGCACTACCAAAGGAACTTCCTTGTCCATACGGAAAGCGCTTGAATTATCTATCATCACAGCCCCATGCTTAGTAATGGTATCAGCAAATTCACGCGAAGTGTCACCACCCGCAGAGACAAATGCAATATCCACTCCCTTGAAGTCATCATTATGCTGCAACAATTGAACTGTCAACTGTTTTCCCCTGAATGAATATTGGCTACCGGCGCTACGCTTGGAACCGAACAACACCAATTCATCCATTGGGAAATTCCTTTCTTCCAACACTTTTAAAAATTCCTGGCCAACGACTCCGCTGGCACCGACAATCGCAACTTTCATATCCTATAGCTTATTGAAATTCCAACAATCCCATTTAATCAATTACTCTTCCGAAGAAGATAATCTCTTGCTCTGACGCTTACGCTCAATTTCATCAAGGATGATCTTACGCAAACGCATAGAATGCGGAGTAACCTCTACATATTCATCCTCCTGGATATATTCCAATGCCTCTTCAAGACTGAACTTAACAGGAGGTGCAATATTTACCTTATCATCAGAACCGCTGGCACGCATATTGGTCAACTTCTTTGATTTGCAGACATTGATAACAATATCGTCCGGACGGGTACTTTCACCGATTACCTGACCGGCATAAACCGTTTCTCCTGGTTCAATGAAAAATTTACCGCGGTCTTGCAGTTTATTGATTGCATAAGCATAGGTGTCACCTGTTTCCATGGCAATCAACGAACCATTGGTACGCATTTCAATGTCGCCTTTATAAGGCTCGAATCCTTTCAGACGATGAGCAATGATAGCCTCACCGGCAGAAGCGGTCAGCAAATTGCTACGCAAGCCGATAATACCACGTGACGGGATATCGAAGTCCAAATGAACACGGTCTTCACGAGTCTCCATATTATTCAGAACTCCTTTTCTCTTAGTCACCATCTCGATGGCCTTGCCTGAAAATTCTTCCGGAATGTCTATGGTCAACTCCTCTACCGGCTCACACTTCTGTCCGTCGATTTCCTTAATGATCACTTTCGGCTGTCCGACCTGAAGCTCATATCCTTCACGGCGCATACTTTCGATAAGCACACTTAAATGGAGCACACCACGTCCGAACACAATGAACGAATCAGCACTCAAGCCCGGCTGGACTCTCAATGCAAGGTTTTTCTCCAACTCTTTATCCAAACGCTCTTTGATGTGACGTGAAGTGACATATTTACCATCCTTTCCAAAGAACGGCGAATTATTAATGGTAAACAGCATACTCATTGTCGGCTCGTCAATGGCAATCGGAGTCAATGCTTCCGGATTTTCGTAATCAGCAATCGTATCACCGATTTCGAAACCCTCAATACCTACAATTGCACATATTTCGCCCGATTCAACCTCATCAACCTTCTGTTTTTCCAAACCTTCGAACAACATCAGGTCCTTGATTCGGCTTTTGATCTGTGTCACGCCATCGCGTTTACACAAAGTAATCGGCATACCGGCTTTCAATTTTCCACGGGTCAGCTTACCGATTGCTATACGACCGATATATGAGGAATACTCCAAAGATGTAATCATCATCTGAGGGGTACCTTCAGCCACAACCGGCTCCGGAATATCCTCAATAATAGCATCCAACAACGGAGTAATGTCATCTGTCCGATGTCTCCAGTCGGTTGACATCCATCCCTGTTTTGCACTACCATATATTGTCTTGAAATCCAACTGTTCCTCGCTTGCACCCAAAGAGAACATCAAATCGAATACCTCTTCCTGCACTTCATCCGGACGGCAGTTCGGTTTATCAACCTTATTGACAACAACAATCGCTTTTTTGCCCAAACCCAATGCCTTTTGCAGCACGAATCTGGTCTGCGGCATGGTACCTTCGAATGCATCCACCAGCAACAACACTCCATCAGCCATATTCAACACACGCTCAACCTCTCCACCGAAATCCGAGTGACCCGGGGTATCTATAATGTTAATCTTATAACCCTTATAATGTACCGAGACGTTCTTGGCAAGGATTGTAATACCTCTTTCGCGTTCCTGATCGTTGTTATCAAGTATCAAGTCTCCGCTTTGTTTTTCGTTCTCTCTGAATTGCTTTCCTTGCAATATCATCTTATCCACGATGGTGGTTTTACCGTGGTCAACGTGCGCAATAATGGCAATGTTTCTTAATTTCCGCATTTTATCTTTATTTTAAGCGTACAAAATTATAATTATTTGTTGAGAACGAAAAACAAAAAAATGTAATTCTAATACTTATTCTACCCGATTAGCACTTCCCAACACATTAATTGTTTTGTGTTTATAGAGTTCTTTCAAAGCTTCTCTGGCAGGTCCCAGGTATTTACGCGGGTCAAATTCTGCCGGTTTGGTAGCAAACACTTCACGAATTGCTGCAGTCATCGCCAGACGGCCGTCAGAATCGATGTTGATTTTGCATACAGCAGAAGTTGCAGCCTTACGCAATTGCTCTTCAGGAATACCGACAGCATCCTTCAAGGCTCCGCCATATTTATTGATAATAGCCACTTTATCCTGAGGTACAGAAGAAGATCCGTGTAAAACGATCGGGAAACCGGGGATACGTCTTTCAATTTCTTCCAGAATATCGAAACGCAATGGAGGAGGGACCAGAATACCGTTTTCATTACGTGTACACTGTTCCGGTTTGAATTTATTGGCACCATGGGAGGTCCCTATTGAAATCGCCAGTGAATCAACCCCTGTTTTCTTCACAAAATCCTCAACCATATCAGGACTTGTATATACACTTGCTGCAGCAACAACGTCGTCTTCGATACCGGCCAAAACGCCCAATTCTCCTTCAACTGTCACATCAAACTGATGTGCGTAATCCACCACTTTTTTCGTTAAAGCGACATTTTCTTCATACGGAAGAGAAGATCCGTCAATCATTACTGAAGAAAATCCCATCTCAATACAAGAAACACACAATTCAAATGTATCACCGTGATCCAAGTGCAAACAAATCGGAATATTGCATCCCAACTCTTTCGCATAGTCAACAGCCCCCTGAGCCATATACCGCAAAAGGGTCTGATTCGCATATTTACGAGCACCACTGGATACCTGCAAAATCACCGGAGATTTTGTTTCTACACATGCAGAAACAATAGCCTGTAACTGCTCCATATTATTAAAATTGAAAGCCGGAACTGCATATTTCCCTTCCATTGCTTTCCTAAACATTTCTCTGGAGTTGACCAGACCTAATTCTTTGTAGCTAACCATGATTCGTAGTGTATTAAAGTTAATTTATTTTCTTTGACCGAAGATTCTCAATAACATGATAAAGAGATTGATAAAGTCCAGATAGAGACTCAACGCTCCCGCAATAGCCAGCTTTTGAGTAAACTCATTATCTTCCAAAGCCACCAAAGCTTTGATTTTCTGTGTATCCCATGCGACCAACCCCACAAATACCAGAACTCCCACATAAGTAACAATCCAATTCAATACCGAACTGTGCAAAAAGATATTCACCACTGAAGCTATCACGATACCTATCAATGCCATGAATGCCAAATTACCCAAGCGGGTCAAGTCTCTTTTGGTCACAAATCCGTAAATACTCATTATTGCAAAAGTGCCGGCCGTGATAAAAAATGTTGAAGCGATAGATTCTGCCGTAAAAGCCAGAAAATAAACAGAAAACGTCACTCCGGTCAACACAGAATAAAGCATGAACAATCCGGATAACGTAGGCAGGCTGAAAGATGTAACCTTTGCCGAAATCGCCCATACCAATCCCAACTGCGCAAAAAGCAACACAAAAAATAAAAAGTTATTGCTAAAAATAGCACTCAACAAGCGGGGACTGCCAGCCACTAATGTTGCAGTTCCACCAGTCAACAACAAAGCTGTACACATCCATATATACACACTTCTTACCAAACTGTTGGCAACAGTTGTCGTTTCCTGATACGCTCTTGTTGATATCTCTCTTTGATATTCCATAAATACAATATTTCAGGAAGTAACTGTCGAGAAAAGAACCAACTGCAGGATTCTTCCTCATCTGATTTTCACATGTCTCCAATGCTTTTTTATAAAAAGCCAGAGCTTCTTCTGACTGTCCTTGCTCCTCTAATGCTTTAGCTTTCAAAAGATAGAATCCATGCTGTTCCGGATTGTATTTTATCGCTTCGTCAAGGGTCTTTATGGCTTTATCATATTCTTCTTCAGACAATAATATATTTACTTTATTCCCATAGGCTGTAATATAAGATTTATCCAAAGCGATGGCTTTATCCAGCATATTCAATACCTTAGCTATTGAATCCTTGTTTGAAAGGTTATGTATTCTTATTTCCATGGCTCTATTATTCAGGTCAATTGCTTCCTGAGGATATTTCTTCTGCTGAGCCGAAACTGAGATAAATGAGAAGAAAAGGGCAGTAATTAAAAGTTGTTTTTTCATACATAAATATTAAGCGTCCAACACATAAAGTAGGACAGGTTTATACTAAAATTGATATAAAACCGAGTGTTTTGACAAAAGAAAGATTTGCACTCATGAGAACACAAGTGCGGCTATTGTACAATAA
>RCNI01001367.1_pt1 | contig 13240 bp, 19 predicted proteins | sample 2041151 | NCBI WGS metagenome assembly RCNI01 (sample SAMN09708214, study PRJNA481090) | feces metagenome | isolation source: feces | place: Antarctica: Albino Rookery | reverse complement strand
ATTTCGCTGGACGTTTGTTTTTTGCGATCATTGATTTTTTAGCCAAACTATTTCGCCTCCTATATTTTTTATTTTTGGAAAGGCATTCCAAGTTGTGTTAATAATTCTTTAGATTCTTCATCTGATTTTGCAGTAGTTACGATAACGATATCCATACCACGTACTTTATCTACTTTATCGTAGTCAATCTCTGGGAAGATTAATTGTTCTTTAACTCCTAGAGTATAGTTTCCACGACCGTCGAATGATTTTTTAGAAATACCACGGAAGTCACGTACACGTGGAAGTGAAACTGTCACTAATTTATCTAAGAAATCATACATTTGTTCGCCACGTAAAGTAACTTTAGTACCGATAGGCATACCTTCACGTAAACGGAAACCAGCGATTGATTTTTTAGCAGTTGTAATAACTGGTTTTTGACCAGCGATTAATGTTAATTCTTCAACAGCTTTTTCTAAGTTTTTAGCATTTGTTGTTGCATCACCAACACCCATGTTGATAACGATTTTTTCAACTTTTGGTACTTCCATAATAGACTTATAGCCAAACTTTTCCATTAATGAAGCTACCACTTCGTTGTTATATTTTTCTTTTAAGCGGTTCATGCAGGATGGTCCTCCTTCCTAAAATTACTTATCTAATTGTTCACCTGTGCGTTTTGACACACGAACTTTTTTGCCATCTACTACTTTGTAGCCTACACGTGTAGGTTGTCCTGTAGAAGGTTCAATGAACATAACGTTTGAAACATGGATTGGTGCTTCCATTTCAACGATTCCACCTGTTTGGTTCGCTTGAGATGGTTTTTGATGTTTTTTAACGATGTTCACGCCTTCAACTAGAACGCGATTTTGTTTTGGAAAGCTTTTTAAAATTACGCCTTCTTTACCTTTGTTTTTACCTGAGATTACTTTTACTTTATCACCAGTTTTAACGTGCATGTGTTGTACACCTCCTTCGTTTTGAAAAGTTTTATAGTACTTCTGGAGCTAATGAAACGATCTTCATGTAGTTGTTGTCACGTAATTCACGTGCAACAGGACCAAAGATACGTGTTCCACGAGGACTCTTGTCATCACGAATGATAACACATGCGTTTTCGTCAAATTTAATGTATGAACCGTCTTTACGACGAGCTCCTGATTTTGTACGAACGATAACTGCTTTAACTACATCACCTTTTTTAACAACTCCACCTGGTGTTGCTTGTTTAACAGTTGCGACAATTACATCTCCGATGTTAGCTGTTTTACGGCCAGATCCACCTAAAACTTTAATCGTTAATACTTCACGGGCACCTGAATTGTCAGCTACCTTTAGACGAGATTCAGCTTGAATCATTATTGGTTCCTCCTTTCAAGCGTATGGAACATATATTTATTTAAGATTAAATAATTACTGCTTCTTCTACAATTTCAACTAAACGGAAACGTTTTGTTGCTGATAATGGACGAGTTTCCATAATTTTAACAATATCTCCTAATTTAGCTGAGTTATTTTCATCATGTGCTTTAAATTTCTTTGTATATTTTACGCGTTTGCCATAAGTTGAATGACGTTTGTAAGTTTCGATTGCAACTACAATTGTCTTATCCATTTTATCAGACACTACGCGACCTTGATAAACTTTACGTTGGTTACGTTCTTCAGCCATAATTTATCATTGCCTCCTTTGCTGAGTGATTATTTTTGCAATTCTTCTTGACGCAATGCAGTCTTGATACGTGCAATTTGTTTACGTACTTCGCGAATACGAGCAGTATTTTGTAATTGCCCTGTAGCAAGTTGGAATCGTAAGTTGAATAATTCTGTTTTAAATTCTTGTTCTTTTTCAATCATTTCAGCAGTGGATAACCCTTTAAGTTCATTTTTAAGTTCATTAACCTTCATTCGATTCACCACCAATTTCTTCACGTTTCACAAATTTAGTTTTAACTGGCAATTTGTGTGATGCCAAACGAAGTGCTTCACGAGCTACTTCTTCAGATACACCTGCAACTTCAAACATGATTTTGCCACGTTTAACTGGTGCTACCCAACCTTCAGGAGCCCCTTTACCAGAACCCATACGAACCCCGATAGCTTTAGCAGTGTATGATTTGTGAGGGAAAATTTTAATCCATACTTTCCCACCACGTTTCATGTAACGAGTCATTGCGATACGAGCAGCTTCGATTTGACGGTTTGTAATCCAGTGAGAAGTCACTGCTTGTAAACCATATTCACCGAATGCGATTTCTTTACCACCTTTAGCTTCCCCGCGCATTTTTCCACGGAACTCACGACGGTGTTTTACACGTTTTGGTACTAACATGATTATTTCCCTCCTTTCGCTGGTTTATTCTTTCTTGTTGGTAATACTTCATCACGATAAATCCAAGTTTTAACACCTAATTTTCCGTAAGTAGTATCTGCTTCTTCCCAAGCATAGTCGATATCAGCACGTAATGTATGCAATGGAACTGTTCCTTCTGAATAGCTTTCAGAACGAGCAATATCTGCACCATTTAAACGACCTGACACCATTGTTTTAATACCTTTAGCTCCTGCGCGCATTGTGCGTTGGATAGCTTGTTTTTGTGCACGACGGAAAGCAACACGACGTTCTAAGTCTCTAGCAATACCCTCTGCAACTAATTTAGCATCTAAATCAGGTTTTTTAATTTCTACAATATTAATGTGTACTTTTTTACCTGTTAATTTATTTAAGCTTAAGCGTAATTTATCTACTTCTGATCCGCCTTTACCGATAACCATACCTGGTTTAGCAGTGTGGATAGAAACATTAACACGATTAGCAGCACGTTCAATTTCAATTGTTGATACGCTTGCATCGCTTAATTGTTTACGGATATAATCACGGATTCTTAAATCTTCATGTAAGAAATTTGCAAAATCTTTATCTGCGTACCATTTAGAATCCCAGTTACGAATGATCCCAACACGCATTCCAATTGGATGAATTTTTTGACCCACTGATTATCCCTCCTTCTTCTCTGATACCACTACAGTGATGTGGCTTGTACGTTTTAAAATTTGTGAAGCTGAACCTTTTGCACGTGGACGGAAACGTTTCATTGTTGGTCCTTCGTTAACATAAGCTTCGCTTACATATAAGTTTTCTACATCTAAATCGTAATTGTGTTCTGCGTTTGCAATTGCTGACATTAAAACTTTTTCCACGATTGGAGAAGCCGCGCGTGGTGTGAATTTTAAAATAGAAATTGCATCGCCGATGTTTTTACCTCTAATAAGATCGACTACTAGACGAGCTTTACGAGGTGCAATACGAACTGTTTTTGCAAATGCTTTTGCAGACGTAATTTGTTCTGACATATTAAGTCCTCCCCTCGTTATTTACGTTTAGTTTTCTTGTCGTCACTTGCGTGACCACGATATGTTCTAGTTGGTGCAAATTCACCTAATTTGTGTCCAACCATATCTTCTTGAATATACACTGGAACATGTTTTCTTCCATCGTAAACTGCAATTGTTAACCCAACAAAGTTAGGGAATACAGTTGAACGACGAGACCATGTTTTAATTACAACTTTTTTCTCGCTACCTTGAGCAGCTTCAACCTTTTTCATTAAATGAGCATCAATGAAAGGTCCTTTTTTCAAACTACGACCCATGCTGATATCCTCCTTCCAGATTTTAATAGAATCAGATTAGTCATTTTTATTTTTTACGACCACGAACAATAAGCTTGTTAGAACGAGCTTTTTTCTTACGTGTTTTGTATCCAAGAGCTGGTTTGCCCCATGGAGACATTGGTGATGGACGCCCGATAGGAGCTCTACCTTCACCACCACCGTGTGGGTGATCATTAGGGTTCATTACTGATCCACGAACTGTTGGACGTTTACGTAACCAACGAGAACGACCAGCTTTACCGATGTTTACTAATTCATGTTGTTCGTTACCTACTGAACCAATAGTTGCACGGCAAGTTGATAAAATCATACGTACTTCGCCTGAGTTTAAACGAACTAATGTATATTTGCCTTCTTGACCTAATACTTGTGCACTTGTACCAGCTGAACGAACTAATTGTCCGCCTTTACCAGGTTTAGTTTCAATGTTGTGGATAACTGTACCTACTGGGATGTTTGCTAATGGTAAAGCATTACCTACTTTAATATCAGCATTAACTCCTGATTCAATACGTTGTCCTACTTTAAGACCTTTCGGTGCAATAATGTAAGCTTTAACTCCATCAGTATAGTGGATTAAAGCGATATTTGCTGAACGGTTTGGATCGTACTCAATTGCATTTACCACACCTTCAACGTTATCTTTGTTACGTTTGAAGTCGATAATACGGTAAGCACGTTTGTGTCCGCCACCTTGATGACGTACAGTAATTTTACCTTGTGAGTTACGGCCAGCATTGTTTTTAGCTGATTCTAAAAGCGTTTTTTCTGGTTTAGTTTTAGTGATTTCGCTGAAATCATAACCAGTCATGTTACGGCGGCCGTTTGAGGTTGGATTATATTTTTTAATCGCCACGTGTTTTCCCTCCTATTGTTATAATAGTTTCTCTTTTGGAAGAATTAAGCTTCTTCTGAGAATAATTGAATATCTTTTGAAGTTTCTGTTAACTTCACGATTGCTTTACGGCGTTTGTTAGTGTAACCAGCATAGCGGCCAACACGTTTTAACTTAGCACGTACATTTAAAATGTTTACTTTTTCAACTTTAACGTCGAAAATTTCTTCGATAGCTTGTCTTACTTGTGTTTTGTTCGCACGAACATCTACTTCGAAAGTATATTTCTTTTCGTCAACAGCAAGCATTGAAGCTTCAGTAATGATTGGGCGTTTAATTACGTCTCTTGCATCCATTATTGAAGTCCCTCCTCTACTTTAGAAAGAGCAGCTTGTGTTAAGATTAATTTATCGTTGTTTACAACGTCTAAAACAGTAACATTTGTTTCATCAACAATAGTTACGTTTGGTAAGTTACGTCCAGCTAATGCTGCAAAGTCGTTAGATGATTCTACAACAACTAATACTTTTGTATCAACGTTAAGATTACTTAACATTTGTGCAAATTCTTTTGTTTTTGGTGCATCAAATTGTAATGCCTCTACAACAAATAATTTGTTGTCTAATACTTTTTGTGATAATACAGATTTAATCGCTAAGCGACGAACCTTTTTAGGTAATTTATAGCTATATGAACGAGGTGTTGGTCCAAATACAATACCTCCGCCACGCCATTGTGGTGAACGAATTGACCCTTGACGTGCACGACCAGATCCTTTTTGACGCCATGGTTTGCGTCCTCCGCCGCTTACAGCGCTACGGTTTTTAACTGCGTGAGTTCCTTGTCTTAATGAAGCACGTTGCATGATGATTGCATCGAATACTACGCTTTCGTTTGGTTCAATACCAAAAATTCCATCGTTTAATTCGATTTCGCCATTTTGCGTACCGTCTTGTTTAAATAAAGTAACTTTAGTCATTCTCTCGTTCCTCCTCTCTTACAATAATTATTTATTTTCTGCTTTAATAGCAGCTTTGATTTCTAATAATGATTTTTTAGAACCTGGAACATTACCTTTGATTAAGATAACATTACGTTCTGCATCAACCTTAACGATTTCAAGGTTTTGAATAGTGATTCTATTTCCACCCATTTGTCCTGGTAAAGCTTTACCTTTGAATACGCGTGATGGGAATGATGCTCCACCCATTGAACCTGGGCGACGGTGATAACGAGAACCGTGAGCCATTGGTCCACGTGATTGTCCATGACGCTTGATAGCACCTTGGAAACCTTTCCCTTTAGATGTACCAGTTACGTCAACAACGTCTCCAGCTTTGAATACGTCTACTGTTAATTCTTGTCCTACTGTGTACTCGCTAAGCTCTACATTGTTGATTTCACGAATGAAGCGCTTAGGAGTAGCGTTTGCTTTTGCTACATGACCTTTAGCAGGTTTGTTTGATAATACTTCACGGATGTCATCGAAACCTAATTGAACAGCTTCATATCCATCATTTTCCATTGTTTTTAATTGTAATACAACGTTAGGTTGTACTTCAACAACAGTTACAGGTACTAATTCACCTGATTCTGTAAAGTATTGAGTCATTCCTACTTTTTTACCTAAGATTCCTTTTGTCATGGTTACACCTCCATTTATTTATTATAGTTTGATTTCGATGTCAACGCCACTTGGTAAATCAAGTTTCATTAATGCGTCAACAGTTTTTGGTGTTGGGTTTACAATATCAATTAAACGTTTGTGAGTACGCATCTCGAATTGTTCACGAGAATCTTTATACTTGTGAGTTGCACGGATAACTGTGTAAACTGATCTTTCTGTTGGCAATGGAATTGGTCCAGCTACGCTAGCTCCAGTTCTTTTTGCTGTTTCTACGATTTTTTCCGCTGATTGATCAAGCGCACGGTGTTCGTAAGCTTTCAAACGGATACGGATTTTTTGTTTTGCCATTTTCTCTCCTCCTTCGTCAATTGTTTTAGTAACAAGACTAGCTCCACGTGAATTTCCGACCTCTACCCATTCGTGGCAAAGCGTCCGGGTGTGTCGCAACCTCTCGTTTCATCGCTACCCCCGAATTTATTCAAGGGAGTGTTATATCGAATTTTTATCTATTCGCCGTAACACTTTTATTAGTATACACGTGTCACAAAAAATAATCAAGTCTTTTTTGTTGATTTTTCAAACTTTTTTTGTGAAAACGCAGCCGTGTGTTCCTTCCGTGTTATTTCCTTATTATATGATATAATTATTTACTATTTATATATATCCTATTCCTTATTACTAACTTATCAAATTACACACAACTTTAAATTACATTCTTTTAAGATACTATTATTCATAATCATTTATCTATTATATTTCAACAATATTAACTTTTGATTCTTCAATCTTATTTTCGTCTATTCTTAGTATACCTATCATAGAAACTTCTTTTTATTATTTTTAACTATCTCTTCCCCACCATTTCCATTAAAAAGATTCGATTAACAAAAATTTCTAGTTCAAAAGACTTTTCTTATCTGAAAATACCGGTGTCTTCCTATCCTTACTTACTCTCTCATTTCTACAAAGGTTATTTATTAATAAAAAGCAGTCAATCCTTTTTAGGGGATTAACTGCTTAATTACTCTTTATTGATGGTGATACCCATATGGATTCTTTTTTTGCCAATTCCATGAATCTTTCACCATATCTTCTAATGTTTTTTCAGCTTGCCAGCCTAGTATTTCTTTAGCTTTTTTAGCATCTGCATAACAAGTTGCAATATCTCCTGGTCTGCGATCACAGATTTTATATGGTACAGGCACTTGATTCATCTGTTCAAAAGTTTTTACTAAATCTAATACACTATAACCTTTCCCAGTCCCTAAATTAAATACTCTCGATCCGTTATGCTTACGATTATACTCTATCGCTAATACATGACCTTTTGCTAAATCAGTAACATGGATATAATCTCTTACACCAGTTCCATCATGCGTATCATAATCATTTCCAAAAACATTCAATTCTTTCCGTTCTCCAATCGCTACTTGAGTGACATACGGCATTAAATTATTTGGTGTTCCATTCGGACATTCACCAATCATTCCACTATGATGTGCACCAATCGGATTAAAATAACGTAAATTAGTTACCGACCATTCAGAATCACTGTTAGCAACATCTGTTAAAATTTGTTCTACCATTAATTTAGTATACCCATATGGATTTGTTGCCGATGTTGGCATTGTTTCATTAAATGGCACTTGATTATTCATACCATAAACTGTTGCACTTGAACTAAAGACAATACTTTTAACATGATATTCATTCATTACTTCTATTAAATTTAGTGTCGCTGCAATATTATTTTGATAGTACTTTAATGGTTTTTCTACTGATTCTCCAACAGCTTTATAACCTGCAAAATGAATAACTGAATCAAACTGATACTGCGAAAATACTTCTCGCAAGAATGCTTTATCTTGAACATCTCCTTCGCAAACAGGAATATCTTCACCAGTAATCATTTTTAAGCGATTCAACACTTCAGGTGAACTATTGCAAAAATTATCTACAATTACTACTTCTTCTTTTTGTTTCAATAATTCAATCACTGTATGACTTCCGATATACCCTGCTCCTCCTGTTACTAGAATTGTCATTTCTATATCTCCTTTACTATTCCGTATAAAATATCTTCACTACAATATATCATCATGATGGTCTTCTTGTAAGGTTAAAATACGTGGACCATCTTTTGTAATCGCTAATGTATGTTCAAATTGACAACTTAATCCACCATCTAATGTGTGCGCTGTCCACCCATTCGCTTCCATTTCAGCTTTCCACGAACCCGTATTAACCATCGGCTCAATTGTAATAACCATTCCTTCTTTAAGTCGTAATCCTTTACCAGGGAGACCATAATGTGGTACCGCTGGACTTTCATGAATAGTTGGTCCTATTCCGTGCCCAATGAAATCTCTCACGACAGAATACCCTTCTCCTTCAACATACGTTTGTATCGCATGCCCAATATCACCTATACGGTTCCCAACTTGTGCTTGTTCAATCCCTTTATATAATGCATTTTTAGTAACATTGTATAAACGATCCAACTCTTCATTTGATTCCCCTACAATATAACACCAACATGAATCTGATAACGCACCTTTTAACTCTACACAAAAATCCACTTTTACCATATCTCCATTTTTTAATGGTTCTTTTCGTGGAAAACCATGACAGATTTCATTATTAACACTTGTACAAGTAGCATACTTGTATCCTTCATAACCAATCTGTGGCGCACTTCCTCCTGCTGCTTCAATTTTATTTTGTACAAATTGATCAATTTCCCAAGTTGTTACGCCTGGTTTGATAAAATCACGCAAAGCCACGTGAATTGAAGCTAACAATGCTCCTGATTCGTCCATTGCATCTATTTCTCTTTTTGATTTTAATGTAATCATTTATTTCCACCCTTTCTCTATATCACTTTGTAGTATACCATATTCACGATTAAAATAAATTCACCTAACTGACTTTTAAGTATTTTTTTATTATTTATAAACTTTTCCGTATTTTTATATCTTACAGTTTCCTTTTATTGAAATTTCATCTACGTAGTCGTATACTTATAACTTGAAATATAACTATAGGAGGGGTCCCATGAAACAAGGATTTGATAGTGCAAAATATTTAGAAGAACAAAGTCGATATATTATGGAACGTGTGAATGCACATGATAAATTATACTTAGAATTTGGTGGAAAATTAATTGGAGATTTTCACGCCATGCGTGTCTTACCTGGATTTGATCCAGATGGAAAGGTAAAACTTTTATATAAACTAAGAGAACAAGCCGAAATTATCATTTGTGTTTATGCAGGTGATATTGAAAAAAATAAAATCCGAGGAGATTTAGGGATTACTTATGACCGAGATGTTATGCGTATGATTGATGATTTACGCCACTGGGATTTAGAAATCAATAGCGTTGTCATCACTCGTTATTCAGGACAACCATCAGCTAGTCAATTTAAAACAAAATTGGAACGACGCGGTTTAAAAGTATACACACATGGTTATACTGAAGGTTATCCAATGGATGTCGACACAATTGTCAGCGATGCCGGTTATGGTAAAAATGAATATATCGAAACAACTAAACCTCTTGTTGTTCTAGCTGCCCCAGGTCCAAATAGTGGAAAATTGGGCACTTGTTTAAATCAACTATATCACGAAACAAAACAAGGAAAATCTGCGGGTTATGCAAAATTTGAAACTTTCCCAGTATGGAACTTACCATTAAAACATCCCGTTAACGTAGCTTATGAATCAGCTACTGCAGATTTAGAAGACGTAAACATGATTGACCCATTCCATTTAGAAAAATATGGTAAAACAACCGTAAACTACAATCGTGATATCGAAGCTTTTCCTTTATTAAGAAGAATTCTTACAAAAATATATAATTCTGAAGAAATTCCATATTATTCACCAACAGATATGGGCGTCAATCGTGTAGGATTTGCCATTACAGATGACCAAGTATGTCAAGAAGCTGCTCAACAAGAAATTGTTCGTCGCTATTTCACCTTACAATGCGACTATAAAAAAGGTACCGTTACAAGAGAAGCTGCTCAACGAGGAAAACTCATCATGGATGAAATGGGATTAAGTGTAGAAGATCGAAAAGTCGTTAAAGTTGCTCGTCAAAAATCTAAATTAGAAGAAACACCTGTCGTTTCTATTGAATTAAGTGACGGAAAAATTATTACCGGAAAACATAGTAATACAATGAGTGCCTCAGCAGCTTGTATCTTAAATGCTATTAAAGAATTAGCTGAAATTAATAGCGAAATGCATTTACTACCTCCAGTCATTTTAAAAACGATCGATGACTTAAAAAACGATGTATTAAAACGTCGTAACCAAGTATTAGACAGTAAGGAAATTTTAATCGCATTAAGCATGTCTGCTGTTACCAACCCTTCCGCTGAACTAGCTTGGCAACAATTAACTAAATTACGTACCTTACAAGCTCATAGCACAGTCATTTTAACCAAATCTGATGAAGAAACCTTCCGCAGTTTGGGTGTTATGGTAACTAGTGAACCACAATATGCTACAGATAGCTTATTTTACGGTATCTAACTAACAACAATCTTACCAAAGTGGTAAAACTTCAAATTGATTACCTTGTTTTTCTATACCGAATTAATGCTAGTTTTCTTTCAAATAAAAAAAGATGATACTTGTTCTATCACATATAAACAAGTATCATCTTTTTTATTACATATTTTTATTTTTTTTGACAACAAGATTGACTATTAGCCATGTGTTTAACGGCACAATCTTGAACATTACAACTTTCACACGAAGAACCTTTTTTGAACATTCTAATCACTATCACCAACATTGCTACAATAACTATCGCTAATACAATCCATGATTGAATATTCATGCTATTTTTCCTCCCTTATATTTTAATACCCATTTATTAACTGGATAAACTAAAATGACGACATAGCATACAACAACTAAAATAGCAATCAGTGTTGTCAACCCAAAAGTATAGCCACCAACAACTAATTTAGCAAATTCAAAGAAGACATATGCCCAAGTATAAGCGAACACCATTTGATACAATACAGCTTTAACAGCTAATGCTTTACTCTTAAGTTCTGTTTTCATTGCTCCTACAGCCGCAAAACATGGCATACATAACATATTAAAAACTAATAATGAAACAGCTGACGGAACCGTGTAATGACTAGTTACTGCGTTTAGTAATGTAACACTTTCTTCAGTTACCTCTTCAGCAATTCCAAATAATACACCCATTGTACTTAATACATTCTCTTTAGCTACAAATCCTTGAATAGTAGCAGTGGTTGATTGCCAATCACCAAACCCTAGCGGAATAAAAATAGGAGCAATAAATCCACTAACCACAGCAAGCATACTCTGAGAAGCCTCTTCCACTTCTTCAAAATGGAAATTAAAAGTTGATGTAGCCCAAATAATACATGATGATACAAAGATGACTGTTCCGGCACGTTTGATGAATGCTAAAACTTTATCTAATACTGAACGCAAAATTGCACCAACTTGCGGAAAATGATAACTTGGTAATTCCATAATAAACGGTTTTGGTTCCAAACTAACACCCATTAATTTTTGTAAAACAACACCTGATACTAATACCGATACAATACCTAATGCATACATAGAAAAAGCAACCCACTCACTACCTTGGAAAATTGCATTAGCAATTAACGCAATAACAGGTAATTTTGCACCACACGGAATAAATGATGTTGTAATGATTGTTATTTTACGATTTTCTTCATTTTCAATTGTACGAGAAGCTTGAATTCCTGGAACGGAACAACCTGTACCAATTAATAATGGAATAAAACTTTTACCAGACAATCCAAATTTTCTAAATACTCTATCCATTACAAAAGCAACCCGAGCCATATATCCACAATCTTCTAAAATCGCAAGACATAAAAATAACGCTGCCATTTGTGGTAAGAAACCAAGAACTGCACCAACCCCTGCAATCGCTCCATCCACAATTAATCCAATTACCAAAGGATGGATGTCTATTGATTCTAAAAAACCTGTAACTGCTTCTGGAATTATTTCTTCAAATAAGACTTCGTTCACCCAGTCAGTTCCCATTGTTCCAATAGTACTAATTGAGAAATAATATACTAAGAACATTACAAAAGCAAAAATTGGTAATCCTAGCCATCTATTCGTAACAATTCTATCAATTTTATCCGACATAGAATCTGCCATAGTTGTTTCAACACTAACAGTTGCCATTAATGTTTCAATCCAATCATAACGCTCTCTAGCAACAATAGATTCACTATCATCTTCTAATGTCTGCTCAATTTTTTCAATACCCCCATCAATATCGTTTTTATTTTCACTATCTAATACTTCTGAAATAGCTATTTTTTTATCTTTTTCAAAAACTTTAACCGTCCAATAACGCAATTGTGGCATTGGTACGCGATTAAATAATCGCTCAGTAATTTCTAGTAATGTTTGTTCAACATTTTTAGAAAATACTATTGGCATCGCGCATTTTTGTTTAGTTGTGACTGCTTGAATTAATGAATCGATTCCTTTACCAGTAGTTGCACTAATTTCAACAACTGGTAAATCTAACCCATATTGTAATTCTAAAACATTTAATTGAAAATTATTTTTTTCAACGATGTCCATCATATTTAACCCAACGACAACTGGTAATCCTAATTCCATTAACTGGGTTGTTAAATATAAATTTCGTTCTAAATTTGTCGCATCAACAACATTTAAAATGACATCAACTTTTTCATTTATTAAAAAATCCCGACTGATAACCTCTTCTGTTGTATAAGGAGATAAAGAATAAATCCCTGGTAAGTCAACGATTTTCACATCATCATGACCTTTCAAAATCCCCTCTTTTTTATCAATTGTTACCCCTGGCCAGTTACCCACTTTTTGTTTCATCCCTGTTAAGGCATTAAATAAAGTAGTCTTACCACTATTCGGATTACCTACTAAAGCTATTACTGTCATTTTTCCACCTGCTCTTTCCCAAAATCTCTAACCAACACTTCATGAGCTTCATTTTTTCTTAATGTCAACTCATACCCTCGAACAGTTAATTCTACAGGATCCCCTAGAGGTGCTACTTTTTTCACAAAAATTTTCGCATTTTTC
>RCNI01001366.1_pt1 | contig 13243 bp, 11 predicted proteins | sample 2041151 | NCBI WGS metagenome assembly RCNI01 (sample SAMN09708214, study PRJNA481090) | feces metagenome | isolation source: feces | place: Antarctica: Albino Rookery | reverse complement strand
CACCGAAACATAAAATAAAGCTGAAAACATATTATTTATTTTATCTTTATTATCTTTTACCTTACTTATTTCTCGAATCCCATAATTATAAACACCAAAAGTAGCAAACGGTACGAATAAATTTAAATATGTATTAGCTATGTTAAACTCTCCATACAATGGTTTACTTAACACTCGTGATAGATAAGCTGTTGTAATTAACGGAAAGACTATATTTAACAATCGTACCAACATATTTGCAACAGCATTTGCACGTATATCTTTCATAATTTCCTCCTAGATTTAATAATCTAATACATTATACCACGTTACCATCAAATAATTCTAACATTCCTCTAAAAATCTACAAAGCCGAGTAAAACAGTCCTAAACTCTCCTACTCGACTTTGTATTCACTGTTATTTCACTTGATAAATCCGTTTCTGATTCTTAATACCACGCAATGTAACAAGACTATCATCTTGACGATCTGAAAAATCTTGATCCTCTATCGACTCCCTAACCATATCCATAAACATTTGTTCATATTCAGAAACGCTAAGTATTGTACGATTTGCTAACAACTCCTGATGTTGTTTAGTAAATAAATGATGCTGATATCCTTCTACTAATTGACCTGTAAAGAATTCCCCTACCGCACCTGATCCATAACTAAAGAACCCAATTTGATCATTAGCCATTAAATCTTGACAATTTTCTAATAGTGATACAAAACCAACAAACAGTGATCCCGTATAAACATTACCAATTTGTCGATTATATTGCGTTGAAAGCTCATAACGTTCTAATAAACGTGTGCTAATCACTTCATCTTCTTCTGCTAAAAAAGGTTTAAAAGCTTTTAAGCCCATTTTACTATATGGTAAATGGAAACACACTGCTGCAAAATCAGCTAATTTACTATTAAATCGATTACGATAATCTTGCCACACTTCAGCAAAAAAACGCATGTATTGTTCATTTGAGAACTTCCCATCTACACACGGATATAAACAATCATTAGGGCGCCAAAAGTCCATCACATCATCGGAAAATAAACTTGTTTCTTGATGAATCGTTAAAACATGAGGATCTTTAGAAACTAAAATGGCCACTGCGCCAGCACCTTGCGTTGGTTCTCCACCGCTAGCCAACCCATATTTAGCAATATCACTAGCAATCACTAATACTTTAGATTCTGGATTCAACGCTACATGTGCTTTAGCTAACTGTAATGCTGCCGTTGCACCATAACAAGCATGCTTCAATTCTACGCAACGAATACGATTTGATAACCCTAATAATTTTTGCATATAAACTGCCGCTGATTTTGATTGATCTACCCCTGTTTCTGTCCCAAATAAAACCATATCAATCGCTTCTTTATCTTCTTGTGTTAAAATCATCTTAGCAGCATTAGCAGCCATCGAAACAATATCTTGCGTAATTGGTGCTACTGCCATTTTATTTTGTCCAATTCCTATCGTATACTTTGCTGGTTCTACTTGACGTGCTACCGCTAAATCTTCCATATCTAATACAAAAGGTGGTACGTAAAAACCAATCTTATCAATTCCAATATCCATAACGTTCTCCCTTGTTTTAAAAAATTTATTTTTTCTCATCTCTTTTTTTCTAAAAAACATACTAAGCACGTATTATAGTAGCAAAAATGAGCACTTGACACAAATTATATTACTACTATTTAATAGGATTTATAAAAAACTTAAACATTTAATAAGAGAAATCAGTACACTTTTAGAGTAATTCTATCGTACAATGTTTTATGAATAAAAATATTTTAATTATTATAAAGGAGAACTATATGTTACAAGATGTCGTTATTGTCAGTGCCACAAGAACCCCTATCGGAAAATTTGGTGGAAGTTTAAAAGATATTTCAGCCGTTGAATTAGGCTCTCTTGTCACTTCTGAAGCTATTAAACAAGCTGGTTTAAAAAAAGAATCCATTGATCAAGTTATTTTTGGAAATGTTTTGCAAGCTGGATTAGGTCAAAATCCCGCTCGTCAAATCGCATTAAAAGCTCATTTACCACTAACAACGACTGCTATGACCATTAATGAAGTTTGCGGTTCTGGTTTAAAAGCTGTCATGCTAGGTGTTCAAGCAATCCGTTTAGGTGATAGCCAAATTGTTGTCGCTGGTGGATGCGAAAACATGTCACAAGCTCCTCATTTATTCAACCAACGATTCGGTGTCAAAGCAGGCCCTGTAACCATGGTTGACTCTTTATTCCATGATGGTTTAACTGACGCCTTTAGTCATGAATCTATGGGGATAACCGCTGAAAAAGTAGCTGAAATCTATCATATTAGTCGCAAAGAACAGGATGAATATGCACTATCTTCACAAATGCGTGCCACCCAAGCTCAAATTGATGGGCATTTCAAAAAAGAAATTACGCCCGTTACTATTCCACAACGTCAAGGTGAGGATATCATTTTTTCAGACGATGAATTCATTCGCCCAACAACAACGACAGAATCCTTAGCTACATTGCGACCAGCATTCCAAAAGGATGGTAGTGTAACTGCTGGCAATTCATCTGGTATTAATGACGGTGCAGCAGCTGTCGTTCTAATGAGTCGAAAAAAAGCAGAGCAATTAGGAATAGATATTCTAGCAACCATTACTCATTATGCAGAAATTGGTATAGATCCCAACATTATGGGAGTATCCCCAATAGATGCCATTAATACACTATTACATAAATCTAATAAGACAATAAAAGATATTGATTTGTTTGAAATAAATGAAGCTTTCGCTGCTCAAAGTATAGCTGTTAAAAACACATTAAAAATTCCTGATCAAAAAATTAATGTTAATGGTGGAGCAATTGCCTTAGGACATCCTATCGGTGCTTCAGGAACCCGAATTTTAGTTACATTACTACATGAATTAATCCGTCAAAATAAAAAAACAGGTATTGCATCATTATGCATCGGCGGTGGTTTAGGTGTATCATTATTAATAACAAGGGAGTGATTATATGCCAAATATGCTTGATTATATTGAAGAAACTAAATATACCACTTTTAAAGAACAACCTTTTAATCAAGTAGATATGTTAATTTTAACTGAATTATCCTACTTACCATTCGATTCAATCGTACCCTATGCACTAGATGTCAATCATGGTATTCCAATCAGCCAATTTCAAGAGCACGTTAAAAATTTTAGAAAAAAACAACAAGAAGATGAATGGGCAACTTGGTTTATGCTAACCCATGAACGGGTAGATTTAATTGATGCATTAACTACTTCAAAAAGATTCCAAGATATTATCTTATACGGTTATGTAAACGATATTAACCTAGACCACGAAAAACAATTTTGTGCTGTCGTTTATAAACTAACAAAAAATCAATCAATTGTCGCTTTTCGCGGAACTGATGATAATTTAGTTGGATGGAAAGAAGATTCAAATATGACGTACATGACAGAAGTTCCTGCTCAAACATCAGCACGTAATTATCTAAAAAAAGTCATGGATACTTCAAATGACACTTTTCAAATAACTGGACATTCTAAAGGGGGTAATCTAGCTTTATATGCCGTCTACGCAATTGACCCCCCTTATCAAGAGCGCATTAAAACGGTCTACTGCTTTGATTCACCTGGACTACACCCTTCACAAATTGCTAGTAAGAAATACCAAGCCATTAAACATAAAGTAAATGCTTATTTACCACAAGATTCAGTTGTAGGGATGTTCCTAGACCGTGACCGACCAAATCACGTTATTCAAAGTAACGCTCGTTGGTTATTACAACATAGTGCCTTTAGTTGGCAAATTGAAAAAGGTGACTTTATCTACTTAGACGATGTAACCAAACGTAGTCATCGTATCGATCGCATGTTTAAAACATGGACAGATACCCTTCCTGAAGAAGAGTTAGCCACTTTTTGGGACACTTTTTTTGATTTACTATACTCTACCGGTTCAGAAACTTTAGAAGATTTAGCCATTGATTTTCCAAGAAGATTAAGTTTATTCCGAAAAAACAAACAAAAACTTGATAAAAAAGAACAAGAACTACTAATGCGTGTTGCTTGGATGTTATTATCAATTGATTATCAAGTATGGAGCGAGGATTTAACAAAAGCTCTTCCTAAATTTGAACTCCCCTCAATGGATGATTGGTTAACACAATTAAATACGCCTAAAAAAAACGGTATTATCTTACCAGCAGAATTGAGCCTAGAAGCTGAAAAATATAAACAACTATATAAAAATTATGTTCAAAAAAACGACCAAATCCATTAAATCGGATTCGGTCGTTTTCATTATATCGCACCATAATTATCTTGAATATCACTAATAAATTCCATTAATTCTTCTGTTGTTAGTTCAACTTCTAATTCAAATAATTGTGCTTCTTGTAGTTCCGGTTGTTGTTTTGATGAATATTGTTCTACTGTGTTATCATTTGTTGTAAAACTTAATAAATCAATTCCAATCGTTGTCATTGGATCTGTTTGAATCACTTCTTGACTAACTTCAATCATAAGATAGATTGTTTCATTTTCCCGAATGATATTTAACGATAAAATCGAATCAATAAAATCTGATTGATACTGTTCCATTTCTCTACTACTTATTTTTTTCAAACTTACTAATAAATTTTCTAATTGTGTTATCGTTAAACTTGTATTGACTTGATTAACACTTTGCCCATCAATTTCTATTTGAATACGATTTTTAATACAGCTATTTGATAACCGTTCTTCAAATCTCCACTCAAAATAAATACCTTCTCCTTGTATAATCACTATATTCTCCTCCTCATATACTCCTTATCTCATTTATCATACTTGATTTTGGTTAAAAGAGGAATCAAATTATCGTTTATCAACTCTTTTAGCTAAATAATCTCCTACAAATTGAATCATAAAAACTAATATTAAAATCACAACCGTTGCAACAAAAACAATATCTTGTTTATTACGAGTATATCCAATTAAATACGCTAATGTTCCTAATCCCCCAGAACCAATCACTCCAGCAGCAGCAGTAGCACCAATTATTGCAATTGCTGTAACTGTAATCCCTGAAATTAATGCTGGTAACGCTTCTGGAATTAGCACTTTCCAAATAATTTTAAAAGTAGATGCTCCCATAGATTCTGCTGCTTCTATAACCCCAATCGGAACTTCATTCAAAGCAATTGATACTAAACGGGCATAAAATGGTGAAGCACTAATAATTAAAGCTGGAATGGCTCCTTTAGGTCCTAACATGGTCCCAACTAATACTTTCGTCATTGGAATCAACAAAACAATTAAAATCACAAATGGAATCGAACGAAAAATGTCTATCGTAAGTGACAACAGGCCATATAAATATTTATTTTCAAAAGCACGATTATTATCTGTAACATATAATAAAATCCCTAACCCTAATCCAATCACAAATACACACAACGTCGATATTACTGTCATTTGTATAGTTTCCAATGTTGCATTATAAACTTCTTCCCATCGTACATTTTCAAACACCAATATATTACTTTGATTCACTGCATTAATAAATTGCATTTTGAATCACCTCCACGAATACATTTCCTTTTTCAAATGTTTGAATCATTGCATCTAACCGCTCCCCTTTTTCTTTAATAAATACTAACAAATTTCCCAATGGGCCATCTTGCGTAATTTGAACACTTCCTTGAATAATTGACAAATCAACATGATATTCCCGAATAACTTCTGCTAAAATACCATCAGCTGTTTCATGGCCAAAATAATTCAACCGTACCAATGTCCCATCTTTTAGACTCTCTCCCAAATGCTCCAATATCTCTTCCAAATGCTCTTCGTGACGCTCACTACCAATAAATTGTTTCGTTACTTGGTGTTGTGGGTTACGAAAAACATCTACTACTGCACCTTCTTCAATCACATGTCCTTTTTCCATCACAGCCACTTGATGACAAATCTTACTAACCACTTGCATTTCGTGAGTAATCATAACAATCGTTAACCCTAATTCTCGATTAATCTTAGATAATAAATTCAAAATATCCTCTGTTGTTTTAGGATCTAATGCACTAGTAGCTTCATCGCATAATAAGACTTCAGGATTATTTGCTAAAGCACGAGCAATACCAACACGTTGTTTTTGTCCTCCTGACAGTTGTGATGGATAGGCCTTTTCACGACCTTCTAACCCAACTAATCTTATCAATTCCGCTACACGTTGTTGACAATCCTCTTTTTTCAACCCTGCAATTTCTAAAGGAAAGGCAATATTTTCTTCAACAGTACGTGACCATAATAAGTTAAAATGTTGAAAAATCATAGAGACTTTTAAACGAGCTTTTAATAATTCCTTTCGTGATAATTGTGTAATATCTTGATTATTTACCCAAATACTGCCACTTGTTACACTTTCTAATCCATTAATCATTCTCACTAATGTACTCTTACCTGCACCAGAAAACCCAATAATTCCATATATCACTCCCTTATCAATCGTTAAAGATACATGATCCACTGCTAGTAGTGAGCCTTGAGCTGTCTGATATTCTTTTGAGACATCTTCTACTCTAATCATATTTTTTCTCCCTTTCTTTTAAACGCCCTTATTTAGATACCCTATTGAGTGTACCCATTTTTTAATTTATTTTTCCAGTTTATAAACTATTCAGCTGGTAAAATTGAGCCATCTGGATACCTTTGCCGAATATAATCTTTAATGGTATCACTTTGTAACACTTCCATCAATGCTTTAACCTTCGCGTCATTAACCAATTCTGGTCTTACAGCTACTAAATTGGCATAAGGTGAATTAGATGCCTCAATAGCAATCCCGTCCCTAATAGGTGATAACCCGGCATCAATCGCAAAATTAGCATTAATAATTACGGCATCTCCTTCATTTTGAGAATATGTTGTCACTAAAAATTCTGGGGCAATCTCTGCTTTAATCTCTATCTGTTTTGGATTAGATACTACATCTTCTAATCTAGCATCAATTGGATTGATCCCTTCTCTCACTTCCATTAATCCTTCTTGTACAAAAAAATCAATACACCTCCCAATATCCGCCACACTTGTCGAAGCATATACAATTGCATGCTCTGGTAACTCTTTCAAACTATTATATTTTTTCGAATATACTGCCATCGGTTCTAAATGAACATTCCCTACACTCACTAGATCTACATTATTTTCTTTCTTAAATAATTCTAAATAGGGAGAATGTTGAAAATAATTTGCATCTGCATAACCTTCTGCTACAATCCGATTAGGAGTTTGATAATCATTAACAATAGTAATCACTAAATCATATCCTTTTTCTTTTAATAACGGTTTAGCTTCCTCTAAGATTTCCGTATGTGGAACTGGTGAAGCAACAATTGTGATAACTCTTTCACCTTCTTTTTCTGAATACCCACAAGCTGCTACCAAAATACATACTATACTAATAAATCCTACAACGACTCTTTTTTTACCCTTCATTTTTTACCCTCCTTTTACTCTCTTTAACCACAAAAAAACCTTTCGCCTAAAGCCCTTATTAGGCTAGAGACGAAAGGTTCGTGTTACCACTCTAGTTCCTATCAGTTTCACAACTGATAGCTCAAAAAGTACGTCACTAATCATTACTAGCAAGATACTCTTGTGTAAATATCGGACACAACTCCGCAATGGCTTTATCACCATTGTAGCTCCAAGACCATTTTCAGACGCGCTTTTTGTACTCTTTCTCACCATCCGAGTTCTCTTTAACAATTAGACTACGCTTACTTATCTATTCATCACTCTATTATTTATTTTTTAATTTACCGTAATAGTACAACTCAACATCTTTTTTGTCAATTAAAAATGAGTTTTTTTTAATATTTTTTTAATCTCATAGCCATTTAATATAATCTTCATCATGCATCGCTTCAACAGTCCCTAATAAATAGCCATTTCCAACTTGTGAAAAGAAATCATGATTACTTGTTCCTGTTGAAATACCATTCATTACAATCGGATCTACATCATCAGCTGTGTCTGGAAATAATGGATCAAATCCTAAATTTTGTAAAGCTTTATTAGCATTATAACGGATAAATACTTTTACTTTTTCACTCCAACCTAAACCATCATATAATTCTTCTACATACTTACTTTCATTAATATACAACTCATAAATATTTTGAAAAATCCAATTTTTTAATTCTTCTTGCTCTTTTTCTGGCAACTGTTGATAACCAATTTGAAATTTATATCCAATATACGTTCCGTGAACGGATTCATCACGAATAATCAATTTAATAATCTCCGCAACATTGGCCAACTTGTTATTTCCTAAATACCATAATGGCGCAAAAAAACCTGAATAAAATAAAAATGTTTCTAACATAACACTAGCTGCTTTTTTTTGTAAAGGTGTCCCGTTTTGATAAATTTGATTAATATGATTCGCTTTCCACTGTAAACAAGGGTTAGCATTTGTCCAAGCAAAAATTGATTCTATTTCAGCTTTTGTATTTAACGTACTAAAAATAGATGAATAGCTCTTCGCATGAACAGATTCCATAAATTGAATATTATTCAAAACTGCTTCTTCATGTTGCGTACGTGCATCTTTACGAATAACATCTACTCCATCTTGCGACTGTAACGTATCCAACAGAGTTAATCCACCAAAAACTTTGCCAATCATATCACGCTCTTTATCCGATAATAATCTCCAATCATCTAAATCATTTGATAAAGGAATACGCGTATCTAACCAAAATTGTTCCGTTAACTTTTCCCATGTTAATTTATCAATCATATCTTCTATTTCATTCCAATTTATGGCAATATAGTTTTCTTGTATTTCTTTCACATTTTCACTTCCTTTCCCTTAAATTGAACAACTTTCACAAGCATTACTGCCAATTTCTTCATTATTTTCGGTAAATGTCCTAACATAATAAAGTGATTTCAATCCTTTACTCCAAGCATAATTACGTAAAATATTTAAATCTCTAGTAGTCATTTTGTTCGTACGCCCATCCTTCCAAGGATATAATCCATCTGGCACATCAGCTCGCATAAATAATGTCATACTCATTCCTTGATCAATATGTTTTTGGGCGGTAGCATAAACATCAATCACTTTACGCATATCGATATCATAAGCAGATATATAATAAGGTAACGTTTTATTGGATAAATGCGGTGCAGGATAATACGTTTTACCAGTTTTCTTTTCTTGACGTTCTTCAATCAATCGAGTAATAGGATGCAAACTAGCTGAAGTCTCATTCACATAACTAATTGACCCTGTTGGTGCAATCGCTAAACGATTTTGGTGATATAATCCGTATCGTTTAACACTTTCTTTTAATACTTCCCAATCTTCTTTAGTTGGCACTGCTAGATTAGCAAAAATTCTTTGATTTTTCTTAAAGCGAATAACAACCTCTTCTCTCAAATATGGTTCAAAATATTCTCCAGAAGCATATTGAGATTTTTCAAATCCCTCAAAACTCGCACCTCGTTCTTTGGCAATCTGATTACTAGCTTTTAAAGTATAAAAATTTAGTAAGCGAAAATACAAATCTGTTGCTTCTATTGATTCATCTGATCCATATTCCATTTGATTTAAAGCAAAAAAAGTATGTAACCCCATAGCTCCTAACCCTATTGTATGCGCCTTAGAATTCCCATTTTTAACAGTTGGCACTGCATCAATAGAGGAATGATCTGTCACATAGGTTAATGCTCTTACAGCTGTTGTAATTGATTTTTCAAAATCCGGAGACTGTACCATATTAACAATATTAGTTGACCCTAAATTGCAACTAATGTCTGTCCCCAACACTTCATACTCTTGACTATCATTAATACATGACGGTTGTTGAACCTGTAAAATCTCACTACATAAATTACTCATCACAATCTTTCCATCAATCGGATTATTTCGATTAGCTATATCAATATTAATAATATATGGATACCCTGATTCTTGTTGTAATTTACTAATTTCTTGTTCTAATTCACGTGCACGTATTTTAGATTTACTAATTTTAGAATTATTTACTAAATTATCATACTCTGCTGTAATATCTACATATGAAAATGGTACACCATACTCACGTTCAACATCATATGGACTAAATAAATACATCATATCATCATTTTTAATTAAATGATAAAACTTATCTGGAACTACTATACCTAGTGATAATGTTTTTACACGTATTTTCTCGTCCGCATTCTCTTTTTTAGTTGATAAAAATGATACAATATCTGGGTGAAATACATTTAAATAGACTGCTCCAGCACCATTCCTTTGACCTAATTGATTAGAATAACTAAAACTATCTTCTAATAATTTCATGATAGGTACTACACCACTTGAAGCATTCTCAATTTTTTTGATAGGATCCCCTGCTGCACGAATATTAGATAGACTAACTCCCACGCCACCTCCAATTCGTGATAACTGTAAAGCTGAATTAATCGTACGACCAATACTATTCATATCATCTGTTACTTGTAATAAAAAACAAGATACTAATTCTCCACGACGTTTCCGACCCGCATTTAAAAAAGTTGGAGTTGCCGGTTGATAGCGCTGATGAATCATTTCTTCAGCTAAATCACAAGCTAATTGTGGATCCCCGTCAGCTAAATACAAAGCATTAAATACAATCCGATCCTCAAAACGTTCTAAATAACGCTCTCCATCATCTGTTTTTAATGCATATTGTTTATAAAATTTAAATGCTGCCATAAATGATTTAAATCTAAATTTCTTTTGATATGTTGATTGCATTAATTCTTTAACAAAATCACGCGAATATTTTGATAAGAACTCCTCTTCCAAATAATCATGTTCAATTAAATAGTCTAATTTTTCATCTAAAGTGTAGAAAAAAACGGTATTTGGATTGACATGTTCTAAAAAGAAAGCTCGAACAGCTTCCCTATCTTTTTCTAAAGGTATTTTCCCATTAATGGGGCGATTCAATTCGTTATTTAAAGCAAAATACGTTACATCGTGATTTTTATTGACTAATTTTGGGTTATCCAAGTTCACTCACCTGTTCCTTTATAATCTGTACATCTCTATCTGTTCCTTGAAACTCAAAACAATGAATTAAAGGAACTTGATACTCCCTAGCTAAATCTTTAGCTGTATAACAAAATAATTCATTAAAATTCAAATTTCCACTACCAGCTACACCTTTTAAATATTGTTGATTCTGTCCAGTCTCTATGAAATCATTCATTATTTCAGTTACTTCACAATCATATGTTGGAACAATAACAATATATGGTTCAAAAATTTCTTGAAAGGCATTACCTGGATGAATTTCAAGTGAATTCATGTTCAGTTTTTTTACAAATCTACGTGTTTGACCTGTCATCGACATATATACTACTTTCATCTTTTCTCACCTTTCATGAATCTTTTTATATAATTTTTTATTTATCATTAACTCATTATACCTACCCAACTAAAACTATTCAACAAATATACTTGTACAATTCCCCCAAAAGTACTATATCTTGTATTCTCGCATTTATAAAAACACTAAATATCATTTATACCTCATCACTATCGTACCAATATTCAACAAGTTACCTATTTCTCATTTCCCTATATCCTAGTGAAATAAAAAAGAAACCATATCGCTTGATATGATTTCTTTTTTATTTCATTAACCCTATTTGATAATAGAACATTAAAAATACTTTGATTTCACTTCTGTATTTACTTATCTTTACTTAGTGGACGCACACCTTATCAACAATACTACCGTCTCCACGTGTGTTGTTTGTGGGAACATATCCACCGGTTGAACGAATGTTGTGACATAACCTAATTCAGAAAATAGCGCAATATCACGTGCCATTGTCGCAGGATTACAACTAACATAAACAATACGACTTGGTTTTACCGCTGCCGCCGCATCAATAAATGCTTTATCTAAGCCTTTTCTTGGTGGATCAACCACAATAACATCTGGTTTTAACCCTTCTTTCTTCCAACGCGGCATTATTTCTTCAGCTGCCCCAACTTCAAAATGAACATTAGTGATATGATTTAATGCTTTATTTTCATTAGCCATATCAATTGCATCTGAAATAATTTCCATTGCATAAACTTCTTTAGCTTGTTTTGCCAAAGCTAAACTTAGTGTACCAATACCACAATAAGCATCTATCACGATTTCTTCACCTGTTAATCCTGCTGCATCAATAGCTGTTTGATATAGTACTTCTGTTTGAATGGGATTTACTTGATAAAAAGAACGTGATGAAATATGAAAATCTAATCCCATTAATTGATCTGTAAATTTATCTTCTCCATATAAAATAATTGTCTCCTTACCCATAATAACATTTGTACGGAATGGCTGGACATTTTGAACAATTGATACAACATTAGGAACTTTTTCTAAAATAGATGGAACTATTTTACTAATTGGGAATAATTTAGCTGTTCTAGTGACCAAAATAACCATCACTTCACCCGAATGATACCCACGACGTACAATTATATTACGTAAATTACCGGTATTTTCTTTTTCATTATATGCTTTCACTCCATATTCACGCATAATATCACGAACTTCAACTATTGCTTTATCAATTTCTGGATCTTGAATATAAAAATTTTCTACTGGTATCAGATTATGACTATTTTTACGGAAAAAACCAGTTTGTAGCTGACCATCAATCATTCTTACTGGAACTTGAGCTTTATTACGATACCCCCATGGATGGTTCATTCCTAATGTATCCAACACTGGAACTGCCGGCATATGAGCTATTGATTTCATTACTTGTGCTACTTGTTTTTTCTTAAATACTAATTGTGAATGATAAGACATATGTTGTAATGGCATTGTTCCAATACGAATCCCTACACGATCTATTAATGGAACGCGGTCTGGACTAGTTGTTAACCGCTCTACAACTTTTGCATAGCCAAAGTTCTTCCCAACTTTCATAACCAACACTCTTACTTCTTCTCCAATTAATGCATTTTCAATAAATAACGGATATCCATCCACTTTACCAACACCTAATCCTTCATAGGTCATATCTTCAATCATTACAATTACTTCTTCATTTTTCTTCATAAAATAGACTCCATTCTGTTTTTTCATCATCCTATTTAGTATATCAAATATAAGCTCATAAATACACTTTGCCATCAAAAAAGTGTTGCTAGAAACCTGATATCAGATTTACTAACAACACTAGGATGGTGCCTATTCAGTTAAGAATTACATTTCGTCT
>RCNI01001365.1_pt1 | contig 13248 bp, 9 predicted proteins | sample 2041151 | NCBI WGS metagenome assembly RCNI01 (sample SAMN09708214, study PRJNA481090) | feces metagenome | isolation source: feces | place: Antarctica: Albino Rookery | reverse complement strand
TTGCTACGAATCTACGAGCACTTTTATTACAGGCGCCATTGGCTGGTCATGTTATTATGGGCCTTGATCCTGGATATCGAACAGGTTGTAAAATGGCGATTATTAATAAACAAGGCAATGTATTAGATTATGGTGCTTACTATTTGACGCATTCTGCGGAACAAGCGAAAAAAGCTCAAGCTATTTTGGCTGATAAAATTAGAAAACATAATGTCACACTAATATCGATTGGTAATGGTACTGCATCATATGAAACAGAGCAATTTGTGTCTAAAATGATCGAAGAAGAAAAATTAGATTGCCACTATATTATTACGAACGAAGCTGGCGCCTCTGTATATTCTGCATCGAAACTTGCTGTTGAAGAACTTCCAGACTTGGATGTAACGATTCGTGGCGCCGTGTCTATTGCACGTCGAGTGCAAGATCCAATGGCGGAATCTGTAAAAATTGATCCTAAATCGATTGGTGTTGGCCAGTATCAACATGATGTAAATCAAAAAGAGTTAAATGCAACGCTAGATGATGTTATCGAGGATGTAGTAAACTATGTCGGCGTAGAACTTAATACGGCATCAGCGGCGATTTTACAGCATGTTGCAGGTATTTCTTCAGCTGTGGCTAAGAATATCTATGAATATAGAAAAGAAAATGGCCCATTTTCGAATCGTAAGGAATTATTGAAGGTGGCACGCTTAGGTCCAGCGGCATATACCCAATGTGCAGGTTTTTTACGTATTGCAGCAAGTACAAATCCTTTAGATAATACCCCCGTACATCCAGAGTCCTACGATATTGCAAAATCGATTCTGGCAGAAGTGGGTTTGAACGTAGAGGATCTTACAGATAAAGACAAGCAAGCACTATTGGCTTCTTTACAAGCGCAAATTTCTGTAGAACAAATGGCAGAAAAAGTAGGCGCCGGTGTTCCAACGGTGAAAGATATTCTAGCAGCTCTTGTAAAACCAGGACGCGACCCTCGTGAGGATTTGCCAGCTCCGTTGACGAGAAAACATGTAATGTCCTTAGATGAGTTAACACCAGGCACGGTGCTTAAAGGTACAGTTACTAATGTTGTCGATTTTGGTGCTTTTATCGATATCGGTATTAAAACAAATGGATTATTACATCGAGGAGAATTTTGTCGACGTAATGAACATCCATCTGCCCATTTAGCGGTGGGAGACATTATCGATGTAAAAATAAAAGCGGTAGATGCTAAAAGAAATCGCATTGGTTTGACAACATTGGATGAGAAAAAAGAAAGACCACGTAAAAGAAATTAAAATCGGAATTTAATTTTGAAAAAGAATGGTTTTCTGTTATAATAAGTAAGCTACGCTAAGAGCGTATGTTTTATGACATACTAAATATAAAGAGTCAGAGCAGATGGACGAGCTTTGTAATCGCATGTTTCAAATTGATGATATAGTCAATGTATGTTTAAGACTCAGGCTCTTGAAATCTGTCTTGTGACTGCCAATAGAGCAGTACAATAATAGAGAGGCTCCACTTTAATGTGGAGCCTCTATGTACGTAGCCTCAGATAGAAGTTCTATCGTTAGTATTGGAGGAAAATAATATATGATTAACACTTTTGAAGATTTACAAATACAGGAACAAATCCTGAAAGCTCTTAACGAAATGGGGTTTGAAGAACCAACACCTATTCAAAAAGAGGCAATTCCTGTAGCTAAATCCGGTTCTGATATGATTGGACAAGCCCAAACAGGTACTGGTAAAACGGCTGCCTTTGGTATCCCAGCATTGGAACTTGTTAATGCAGAAGAACGTTGCCCACAAATTTTGATTCTTTCCCCGACTCGCGAGTTAGCGATTCAAGTAGCGGAAGAAATCAATAAAATGGCACAATATACAAAAATTCAAGCGATGCCAATTTACGGTGGTCAAGACATCGGAAGACAATTACGTCGACTTCGTCAAGGCCCTCAAATCATCGTAGCGACGCCAGGTCGTTTAATGGACCATATGAATCGTAAATCTGTGGATTTATCTCTTGTAAAAATGATTATTCTTGATGAAGCGGATGAAATGTTAAACATGGGCTTCGTGGAAGATATCAATATGATTTTACAAGCATTGCCAGAAGAACGCCAAACGATGCTCTTCTCTGCAACAATGCCTAAAGCGATTCAAGAGTTGTCTAAACAATACTTGAAAGAGCCAGTATTGGTACGCATGAAACCAACACAGGTGACAATGGACCTTATTGAACAACATTATATTGAAGTACAAGATCGTCAAAAATTTGATCTTCTTTGCCGTCTTTTGGATTTACAAGCTCCAGAATTAGCGATTGTATTTACAAGAACAAAACGTCGTGTTGACGAAGTAACGGAAGGTTTGAAAAAACGCGGTTACATGGCAGAAGGTATTCACGGCGATTTATCTCAGGCGAAACGTGATAGTGTAATTCGTCAATTCCGTGAAGGCACAATCGATATTCTTGTTGCAACAGATGTGGCGGCGCGTGGTTTAGATATTTCTGGTGTAACTCATGTATATAACTATGATTTACCGCAAGATCCAGAATCTTATGTGCACCGTGTAGGTCGTACAGGTCGTGCAGGTAAAGCGGGTCAAGCAACAACTTTTGTTAGCCCACGTGAGATTGAACATCTCCACGTTATTGAACGTTTGACAAAACGTAAAATTGAACGTAGAAAAGCTCCTTCCTTGAGCGATGTTATGGAAGGTCAACAACGCATTGCCGTTGAAAAATTGATTGCTTTGGTGGAAGAGGAAATGCCAGTAGAATACAGAGCTACTGCAGAAGAACTTCTCTCTACTTATGATTCCGTATCCCTTCTTGCGGCAGCTATTAAGCTTATGACAAAAGAGCCGGATACAACTCCTGTAAAAATTACAGAAGAAGCTCCATTACGTATTCGTCGTAAGAGAAGTGATCGTCGCTCTGGCGGTTCTCGCCGAGAAGGTGGACGTCGTGATCGAGGCGATAGAAGGGGACGTCGTGACTCTAATGAAAGAGGAGACCGTCGTGAACGCGGCGAAAGAAGAGATCGAAATGATCGTAAAGGTGGCCGTAATGGCGGTAGAAACGATCGTAGAGATAGACGCTCCAACGATAAAAAAAGTGGCGCAAGAGAAGGCTTTAAACCATACTTTAAAGACTAAGATATATATTCTAAAAAGAAAGCAGGGATTATCCTTGCTTTCTTTTTTAGATATCTATTGCACTGCTCGTACAATAGGGGTATAATAAAGAAGAAAATTTATTTAATGATAATGATTAGCCGATAATAATATAGAGAGGAGGCATCATATGGATATAGCACAACGTTTACGGTCAGAAGGATTTAAAGTAACTCCGCAGCGTCTAGCTATTTACGATGCTTTATTAAAATATGACCTTCATCCAACAGCAGAATGTATTTATAGAAATATACATGAGGAATATCCGACCATTAGTTTGGCGACGGTATATAAAACTATGGAAATATTTGCAAAAGTAGGTTTAGTCCGCATACTAAATATTGGGAATGAACCGAGCAGATATGACTATGACGTGCATCCACATCCACATATTCGTTGTATGGAATGTGGCAATGTTGAAGATGTTGTGAATATGGATGTAGAAGAGATCTTCCATAAAATTCAAGAAAATAGTAATTATGAAGTTCTACGCACAGAGATTGCTTTTGAAGGCATTTGTCCTAGATGTAAAACTCGTAGACATTAATAAAAGGTGGGCTTAGGCTCACCTTTTTTGTATCCATTTATAAATCAAGCTATGTTACAATAAAAGAAAGACTTTGGAAATTAAAAAAGGAGAGTACATTGCGTATTTTACATACAGGAGATTGGCATTTAGGTCGACTCTTTTACGGACAACATTTAACAGAAGATCAAGCATATGTGTTGGAAAAGCAATTTTTTCCGTTGTTAAAAGATGAAAAAATAGATGCAATCATTATCGCTGGAGATATTTTTGACCGCGCCGTACCTCCAGAAGATGCGTTGGCATTATGGAATGATACATTAAAAAAAGTAGCGATGGATTACAAAATACCGACGATTGTCATTGGTGGGAACCATGATAGCGGTGCGCGTATGAATTATGGTAGTCCTTTTTTTGCTATGCAAAATTTATGGATGGAAGGAACTGTTAGAGAAGATATGAAGGCGATCTCTTTGGCGGATGAATATGGTGAGGTATTCTTCTGTCCGATACCATATATGGAACCTCAGGAAGCGGCGCATGCATTAGGAGAAAACATTCGTTGGTCATATGATGAAGCTTATGGCGCTATGGCTGAATATTTTTACAGTCAAATCCCCACAGGCGCTCGTTCTGTTGCCATAAGTCATGCCTTTGTCGTAGGAAGTCATGTTAGTGAATCAGAGAGACCTTTGTCTGTGGGTGGTTCTGATCAAGTGGGACGTCATCATTTTGCGCCATTCTCTTATACGGCATTAGGGCATATTCATAAACCCCAAGAGTGGTCAAAAATAGAGAATTCCGAATATAAAGGTCCCATTCGCTATTCAGGTTCATTATTGAAATATTCCTTTGATGAAGCACAACAGAAAAAATCTTTTACGATAGTAGATTTAGGTAAAGAAGGGGTAGATACTCTGTACACGATTCCGGTGGAGGCGCGTAGGGATGTACGATGCGTAAAAGGCTATTTCGAAGATATTTTAGAAGGTCGTATAGCTGGGGAAGAGAAACAAAATCCTGAAGACTATATCATGGCTGAGATTCTCGATGAAACGCCAGTTATCAATGGTATGGAACGATTGCGTCGTCGTTATCCTAATGCTATGGCTCTTGAATTGACCGGTCGTATATATAAGGAACATACCGAAGAAAAAGCGGTATTAAAAAAAGTAGAAAAGGAAGATTTATTTAAATCGTTTTTCTCCTATATGTATGAACGGGAACTTACAGAAGAAGAAAATTCATATATTAATTCCGTATGGGATCATCTGAATAAGGAGGTGTGATGTGAGGCCATTAAAAATCGATATACAGGCTTTTGGTGCCTTTGCTGGTAAAGTACACCTAGATTTCAATGATTTAAAAGGCCGAAATATGTTCTTGATCCAAGGACCAACAGGTTCGGGGAAAACTACAATATTAGATGCGATGGTATATGCGTTATACGGTCGTACAAGTGGTGATAGAACAGGCAACGAAATGCGGAGTGATTATGCTGACGGAACGATAGAAACAATAGTAGTTTTTACCTTTGCTATCGGAGAAAAGCAATATCGCATCACTCGTTCTCCAGAACAATTTTTAAATAAACGGCGTGGAGAAGGACAGAAAAAAGTGACGAGCCAAGTTACTTTAGAAATCTGGAATGAAGAGTCAAATGCCTGGGAGCAGAAATCCACTAGAGCGAAAGAAATTAATGATACAGTGGAAGGTATCTTAGGGTTTAAATTAGAACAGTTTAAACAGGTAATCCTTCTTCCGCAAGGTGAATTTCGTAAAGTTTTGGTAGCTAACTCGTCGGATAGAGGCAAAATCTTATCAGAGTTATTTAATACTACGATGTATGAAGAGTTTCAAAAAGAATTAAATGAGAGAGCCAAGGCTGCTAAAGCGAACTGTGAAAAAACAGTTGAAAAAGAAAGTCGAATCTTAGAAGATGAAAAGGTTGCAAGTTTTGACGAACTCATGGAAAAAGAAAAAGGGCTTATCGAAGAAGAAATTCAGGCTTCGAAAGCGTTAGAAACGGAACAGGAAAAAAATAAGCAATACCGTACTTGGGAAAATATTGTAGTGGACCGTTCCCAAAAACTTCTTTCTATAAAAGAGCAGGAGAGAATCTTCACAGCATTGCAGGAACAATCGGAAGAATTTGGTAATAAAAGAGAACGATTAAAAAAGCTAAAAGACTATAAGGAAATTTATCAAGTTTGGCTACAACGAGAAAAAGATGAAGCGTCCTGGAACGAAGCGAAGAGCCAATTAGTAAATCTACAAAATGAAGAAGCCTTAATTATAAAAAAGAGCGAAGACTTAGAACGTAGATGGAAAGAGTACGAAGAAAAGTCATCGTATCGAGAAACTTTGCGTGAAGAGAAAAAAGAATTAGAAAACAAAATTGCTAAATGGGAACAATGGGAAAAACTTTATAATGATCTTCAAACGCTAGAAAAAGAGGAAAAAGAGGCGGGCGACGCGGCGCAAGTTGAAAAGAAAGAACTTTCTTTGTGGGAAGAAGAATTAACACAATACAAAGAGAGCTATCAAAAGAATCAAGATATTTTAAAGGAAATGCAATCTGTAGATAAAGCAGAAAGTGAGCTTAGCCATGCTATAGAGCAAAAGAAAAAATTCCTTGCTCAAAGAGAAAAACTTGAAAAGCAGTATCAAAATATTTTAGATAAAAAGGCAGCTTTAGAGGGAATCGTTGCAGAAGAGCAGCAAGCAAAGCGTATTGTATTAACATTAGAAAAATACCTTGAAGAACAAGAAGCCTATCATCTTTCGATGTGTTTAGAAGAAGATAAACCCTGTCCTGTTTGTGGCTCTATAGAGCATCCTCATAAAGCGGAAGAACCAGAAGAATTGGTTAAAAAGAGCGATGTCGACGAGAAAAAAGAAGACTATCAAAAACTGAGAGACCGATTGACGGGAGCGCAAAAAGAAATTGAGACCTTAGAGGAAAGTTATAGGGATGCTCAGATAACTTTGGAGCTAGAAGAAAAAGAGATAGATAAAGAAGATCTCCCACAGTTAGAAGAAAAATGGCGTATCCTTCAAGAAAAATTACAGGGTAAAAAAGAACGAGAACAGCAGAGTGAAACGTTGGAACAATCGATGAATACACTTGCAGCTAAAATCGAAGAGAAAAAGAAAAAATACGAAGAAGCACAGCATATGTTCTTGCAAAAATCGGGGGCTTGTAAAAATCTTCGTGCTCAAAAAGAAGATTTGGAGAAAAAAGAAGAACTTACTATAGAGAAGGGCGCAACGATGCGAGCGCGCTATAGTGAAGTCGAAGATACTTTGCAAAAAGAAGAGGCTTATGGAGAGTCTCTTAAAGAAGAAAAACAATCTATGGGCACAGAAAAAATACGTATCCAAACAGCTGTAGAAGCGGCTACGAAACAGATAGCGGAACGTCAACATCAATGGCAATCTCAAAGTGAAGTGTTAGAAGGAATGCTACAAGAGAAACAAATTAGCGAAGATGAAGGCAAAATTTTGGCAGAACAACTAGATGAGATTGATGTATTGCAAAAAAAATGCGAAGACTATGATCGTCAGGTGGAGAATGTAAAGACACTTCTGAATCGAGAAAAAGAAGAAGCATCTAATCTATATCAAAAATATATAGAGAATCTTCCATTGAACGTAGAAAATGATATTCTTTCCTTGCAAAATATTTGCCCAGAAACGGATGACGAGGCATGGATACGTCTTGTAGGAGCGGTGAAAGAATATGGTAGGGAAATTGAAAGCCGTATGACAGAGCAGATACGTACGTATGGTGCGCTTACTGAAAAAGTAAAAATAACAGCAAAACATGTAGAAGATTTGAAAAAAATACGGGATGAGAATGAAAAAGGGCACGCTCTTTATGCCATGGTACAAAATTTGGCAGATATCGCTTCCGGGCGTAAGGGGAAAGCAAAACAGTTTAATTTCACTAACTATGTATTGCGAGCTATTTTACAAGAAGTGCTGATAGCTGCGAATTTAAGATTACAAAAAATGAGTCGTCGTCGCTATACTTTAGAAGCGAAACCGTTAGCAGAAACATCACAAGGGCACCAAGGGCTGGATATATCGGTAATGGATGCGTATACGGGCGTATTGCGTAATGTTGCTACTTTGTCTGGTGGAGAAACATTTCTCGCATCCTTGTCTCTCGCTTTAGGGATGGCTGATGTAGTGCAAGCCTATTCTGGCGGTACTCAAATGGAAGCCATGTTTATCGATGAAGGCTTTGGGACATTAGATGAAGAAACGTTGGATATAGCGATGGATGCATTGTTACAATTACAAACAGGAGGGCGTTTGATCGGTATTATCTCTCATGTTGATGGATTGAAAAAACGAATTGAATCGCAGCTTATTGTGTCTAAAGATAAAAAAGGTAGCACGGCTAAATTTTCGGTAGGAGCGTAGCGAGTATGTTAAAATAGTAATGGCTATAGAGGGTGTAAAGCTCACTTTAGCTTTTGCGACAAAAATCATAAATGAGCAAATGCACTACAGTGTCTATGAAAATAAGGAGATGGGCTCTATTTTACAGTCAAACTAGATGGAGTTGACTTGAAATTTTGCCAGTAAAAAATTGACAATGATAAATAAAGAATTGCAACAACGTCGTCTTTCTTGGCTTATGGGCGAAGAAGCGGTACAACGTATTAGTGAAAAAACAGTGCTTTTATTCGGTTGTGGGGGTGTAGGATCTTTTGCAATGGAAGCACTCGTTCGATCTGGCATTGGTCGACTTATCATCGTAGATGGAGATTCTGTTGACCCCACCAATATGAATCGACAATTGATTGCAATCTATGATGTTATCGGCGAGCGGAAGGTAGATGCGGCGAGAAAACATTGCTTGCAATGCGGTGCTTTTACAGATATAGTAACAGTCGATTGCATGTATACTCTTGAAGCGTATCCGAATCTTATTGAAGACTTGCATGAGAAATACCATATTGATTACTGTATTGATGCGGTTGATTTAGTGCAGGCAAAATTGGACATTATATCAGAAGCAAAACGTTTGGGGATTCCGGTTATTGCATCTATGGGGATGGGGAATAAATTGGACCCTACGAAGATTGAAATCACAGATATTTCAAAAACATCAGTTTGTCCACTGGCGAGAGTCGTTCGCAGGGAATTGAAAAAAAGACGGATTACGAAAGTTCCTGTGGCTTATTCTACAGAATTGCCAAGAGAGACACCTGAGCAAGGAAGCCCAGGTTCATGTGCTTTTGTTCCGTCATCGGCAGGTTTAGCCATTGCCGGTTATGTATTATGTGAATTGGGAAATATTTCGCATTAGTCTATTAATCTTTGGTAAAGAGTTGTACAATAGAAGTACATCTTACATACAATAGAAAGAAGGTATATTATGAAAAAAGCAGTTATCCATATGTTAGAGGGCGATATTGTTATCGAATTATTTGACAAAGAAGCTCCTGGTACAGTACAAAATTTTGTAGATTTAATTAATAAAGGTTTTTATAACGGATTAACGTTCCATCGTGTTATTCCTGGCTTCGTAGCTCAAGGTGGTTGCCCAATTGGTAATGGTACTGGTGGCCCTGGTTATACAATCCCTTGCGAAACAAAAGGAAATCCACATAAACATGAAAGAGGAGCTCTTTCTATGGCGCATCGTGGTCCTAATACAGGGGGCAGCCAATTCTTTATTGTATATGAACCGCAACCTCATTTAGATGGAGTTCATACTGTATTTGGTAAAGTTATCGAAGGTATGGATGTAGTTGATGGCATTCATGGTGGCGATATCATGACTGAAGTAGAGGTTATTGAAGAATAATGAAAGCGGCGATTCTCCATCCTGAATGGCTAGATGTGCAAACGCTCAATGGCGTTGTAAAAGGCTATAATCAGGAATGGTATGGTACGGAATGGCAGCGTATATCCGGTTGTGGTCCAACGACAGCAACCACCATCGTGAATTATCTATTTTTTCGAGAGAATTTAATGCAGGTAGAGGACTATCAGAGCGAAGAAACGATTCTACCTATGATGGATCGCATATGGCAATATGTGCAGCCACGTCGTGGCGGTGGACTTTTTAAGGCGCGTTGGTTTGAGGAAGGGCTTACAGCTTTTTTTGAAGAAAACAACTATCCTTATAAGGCGGAGCTACTCTCTATTGGGATCTTTTCAAAAGGAAAATCTAGAGCGGATGAAGTAGCTCAGTTTGTGATGGAAGGATTACGCGATGATGTACCAGTTGCTTTTTTAAATCGACATCGTGGCGATGAATTAGGCCTTGAAACATGGCATTGGGTTCCGATTATAGCAATGGAAGAACGAGAAGGTATCTATTGGGGAACTGTGTTGGACGATGGAAAATCTCGTGAATTTTCTTTGCAAAGCTGGCTCGACACGACCATGTTTGGTGGCGGATTTGTACGCGTGCATAAAAAATAGTGTTATGAAAGAAAGAAGGAGTATTGACGTAATGACTAGTTGGATTACAGAACAACAATCAGATCATTTGAAATTAAGTACAGAAATCGATAAAGTGTATTACAGTGGTGAATCCGAATTCCAAAAAATCGAAGTTGTACATTCTTTAGAATTTGGGACTATGCTTTCTTTGGATGGTGTGTTCCAAACTTCTGAAAAAGAAGAGTTTATTTATCATGAAGTGATTGCGCATGTTCCTCTTTATTTACATCCAAATCCAAAAAAAGTATTGATCATCGGTGGTGGTGATGGTGGCGTTGCTAGAGAATGCGTACGTCATGAATGCGTAGAACATGTTACGATGGTTGAGATTGATGGCAAAGTAGTAGAACTTGCAAAAGAATATTTGCCTTCCATTGCTGAAGCGATGATTAACGAACATCCAAAATTGACAGTGAAAATTGGTGATGGCATCGGATTCATGGCGGAAGCAGAAAACTACTATGATGTTATCATCGTAGACTGCTCTGACCCAATCGGTCCTGGTGAAGGTCTCTTTACAAAAGAGTTTTACCAAAATGTATATAAAGCATTAAAAGAAGATGGTATCTTTGTTCAACAGACAGAATCTCCTGTAATGCATCAACCATTGATTAAAAAATGTTTCTCTTATGTAGAAAATATTTTCCCAATGGCTCGTTTGTTTACAGCGTATATTCCGATTTATCCAAGTGGCATGCATTGCTTTACTATGGGGAGTAAAAAATATGATCCGCTCAAATGGGAACCAAATCGTGAAATTCTGCCAAATTTGAAATATTACAATTATGGCGTTCAAAAAGCAGCTTTTGCATTGCCTAATTTTGTAAAAGAATTAATACAAAGCAAATAAATAAGGGGAGACGGTGGCACGCCACCGTCTTTTTCTTATAATAGATAGCTTCATTCATAGAGATTTTTGAGCATTAAAATAAACATAAAAAAATATATAAAAAGTTGTTGACATAATATGACGTATAGTGATAGAATAGCTTTTGTCACAAGGTGATGAGACAATATGGTGGGTATGGTGAAGCGGTCAACACGGCGGATTGTGGCTCCGTTACTCGTGGGTTCGATCCCCACTACTCACCCCATGTAGGGGTATCGCCAAGCGGTAAGGCAACGGACTTTGACTCCGTTATGCGCTGGTTCGATCCCAGCTACCCCTGCCACATGGTTCATTAGCTCAGTCGGTAGAGCACCTGACTTTTAATCAGGGTGTCCCGCGTTCGAGTCGCGGATGAATCACCAAGATAAAGAGAGTATCGTAAGATGCTCTCTTTTTTTCATTTTGTAAAAAAATACCCTTATATAATTGAAATGCATAAAAATATTTGTAGAAATAGGAATTATCTATTTATTTTCATATTAGCTATGTGTTAAAATGAACTTAAATATAAGATATACGAATAGGGGGAGGTCATAGTCGTGACACATAGTATTCCATTCTATTCTTCGATCGTTATTTTTCTTTTAACATACGCGATGATTGTATGGGACAAATATTCAAGGATGCTTGTGGCACTTGCCGGAGGCGTCGTGATGATCGGCTTTGGGTTTATATCGCAAGAACAAGCTATCACCTCGGCTATCGATTTTAATACATTAGGATTGTTGGTCGGTATGATGCTCATTGTTGCGATAACGAGTAAGTCTGGATTGTTCCAAATGATGGCGTATTGGGCGGCTCATGTAACAAAAGGGTCTCCTAAGAAATTACTATTTTTGATCTGTATAATTACAGCTGTTGGTTCAGCCTTGTTTGATTGTGTAACCGCTGTGTTGCTCATTGCGCCAATTACGCTGAAATTAGCAGAGAAATTAAAAGTAAATGCATTTCCATTTTTAATTACTGAAATTCTTGTATCAAACATTGGTGGCACGGCATTACTAGTTGGTAATCCACCTAATGTTATGATTGGGAGTGCGACTGGCCTAACATTTAATGATTTCTTGCTGTACATGGGGCCGGTGTGTATGGGAATAACCATGATTGTTATTCCGCTCTTAATCTTTGTATATCGTAAGGATTTAGTAGCTAATGAAGAAATGAAAGATGCAATAGCTGGTATTAATTATAAAGATGCGATTGAAGATCAGGTGCTATTAAGAAAGGCGTTATTTGTATTAACGTTAACAATTTTAATGTTTATGTTCCATAGTGTATTGCATTTAGAAACAGCGACTATTGCTATGGGTGGCGCAGTTCTCTTGATGATAATTGCGGACATAAAACCACGTGAAGTTCTACACTTAGTAGATTGGACGACCATATTCTTCTTCATGGGACTCTTCATTGTAGTTGGAGGTCTAGAAGAAACAGGCGTTATGAAGATGCTCGCTGAAGGTGTTATCGAACTTACAGGTGGTGACTTAAAGGCAACAGTGTTCTTAGTGTTGTGGTTGTCAGCCATTGCTTCGGCCTTTGTTGATAATATACCTTTTGTAGCAACAATGATACCTATGCTGCATGAAATGGGACATATTACAGGAATGCCGATGGAGGCCATTTGGTGGGCTCTTGCTTTAGGCGCTTGCTTTGGTGGCAACGGGACAATGATTGGTGCGACACCGAATCTTGTTGTGGCGAATATAGGCTCCTTGCATGGTATTCGTTTTACGTTCTTGAGCTATTTAAAAGTCGGATTTCCGATTATGTTATTCTCGGTTTTACTAGCTCATATTTATTTATATCTAGTATACTTTGCATTTTAAATAGAAATCCCCTTTCTAATTTTCCGTTAGAGAGGGGATTTTTGTATATAAATTGGATGAATGTCCAGTGATAGTGTTAAAAAGTATCTGTAAGAAAACAAAAAAAGGATGAAAAAAGGGTTGCAATATTTTTATTGTTTGATATAATAACAAATATCTTCTGAGAAAGAGGATAGAAACGAAAAAATGTTTCAAAAAAAGGTATAAAAAAGTCTTGACAGAGATGGCAAGATGGAATATACTTTAAAAAGTCGTCACCACTGAGTGGGGATGACAAAGAAAATCTTTGAAAACTAAACAATGTAAGGTAATCGATTCAAAAGAATCGAACATATGCCAGAGTGCGGGTTTCAACATCGTTGAAA
>RCNI01001364.1_pt1 | contig 13258 bp, 12 predicted proteins | sample 2041151 | NCBI WGS metagenome assembly RCNI01 (sample SAMN09708214, study PRJNA481090) | feces metagenome | isolation source: feces | place: Antarctica: Albino Rookery | reverse complement strand
CCATGCTGGTCAAGATGGGCTACGCTGACGCTCTGCTGGGCGGCGCTACCTACTCCACCGCTGATACCGTTCGTCCCGCTCTGCAGCTGATCAAGACCAGAAAGGGCGCACATCTGGTGTCTTCCTGCTTCATTCTGGTTCGCGGCGACGAGAAGCTGGCAATGGGCGACTGCGCTATCAACATTGATTACCAGGATACCGTTGACAAGGACGGCAATGTGGTGATTTCCGCTGCTCAGAAGCTGGCTGAGGTTGCTGTTGAGACTGCCAAGACTGCAAAGGTCTTCGGTATCGATCCCAAGGTTGCTATGCTGAGCTTCTCCACCAACGGTTCCGGCAAGGGCGGCACTGTGAAGCTGAGCCATGACGCTACCGCAATTGCCAAGGAAATGGCTCCTGAGCTTGCCATCGACGGCGAGATGCAGTTCGACGCAGCTGTGGCTCCCGAAGTCGGTCAGCTGAAGTTCCCCGGCTCCAAGGTTGCAGGCTATGCAAACACCTTCGTGTTCCCCTGCATCGAGGCTGGCAACATCGGCTACAAGATCGCTCAGCGTCTGGGCGGTTACGAAGCTTACGGCCCCATCCTGCAGGGTCTGAATGCTCCCATCAACGACCTGTCCCGTGGCTGCAATGCCGACGAGGTCTACAAGATGGCTATCATCACCTGCGCAATGGTGTAATAAGCAATGTTTCTTTCCCCGGCACCGCCGAAAAGCGGTGCCGGGATTTTTTATTTTCTGCCCCAAAAAGAGGGCAGAAAAGGAATCCGGCAAGGTCTTTGAGATTCGTGGATTCCGGCTCAGAAAGAAGAACAGCGGAATTTTTTTCGACCGAGAATTTAATAATTCGTAAACAATGATTTCCTTCGGTTGAAATCCTGCATTTTTGCAATATAATGGGGTGTAGAAATTCTGATAAAGGTGAGTGCAGTATGAATGGTTTTTCAAAGTGGCTCCACGATTTGGGCTACCGGATGCGGATGGGATTGACCCGGTTTATGACGGGGCGTTATGGAACAGATAAATTAAATACCACCATTTTATGCATCGGCGTGGTTCTGGCAGTTGTGTGTATGTTCACAAGAAATGTCTATGCCAATCTGATTCTCACGCTGACTTCTTATTTCTTTATGTTCTGGGCGATTTTCCGTACCATGTCCAGAAACATTTATAAGCGGAATCTGGAAAACCGCCGCTTTCTGGTGCTGTTGGAGCGGATCAAAGACGGAGAGCATAAATACTTTTCCTGTCCCCGGTGCCATCAGCCTGTGCGGGTACCCAAAGGCAAGGGAAAAATTTCTATTACCTGCCCCAAGTGCGGCGAACGGTTTATTCGCAAATCCTGATAATACGTTTTAAATCCCGGGTTCTCCCGGGATTTTATTCACGCAAAAAGCCTCGCAGCCTTCGCCGCCGGAGCGGCGAAACAAATAGGAATCATTTTCCGGCGGGGCGTGTACCTGCCGGAAAATACAGCTCAGCCTGAGCGTGTGGGAATTCTCCGCTGTAAGCGGGGAATTTATGCGCAGTTCAGGCTGTAAGTCCCTTGTCGGAAAGCCCGAAGGGGTTTTCGGCAGGCTGAGTCCCGGGTTCTCCCGGGATTTTATCTTTCCCCCGAATCCCTTGACGAACCGGGGGAATGAGGGTAAAATGAAAACTGCCAACAAAAGGAAATGCAACTGAAAGGATGAAGAAAATGAAGCATAAGATTTTTAACTATGATCCTATACTGAAAGGCTTTGAGTTGGATTTTGACCTGAGAGCAAAAAATTATAAAGATAAAAAGAAAGAGCTGCTGACAAACGCCTCCACACTGGCGGAGTTTGCCAATGGTCATATGTATTACGGTTTCCATCAGCAGAAGAACAGCTGGGTCTATCGGGAGTGGGCCCCCGGTGCAGAGGCAATGTACCTCACCGGCGATTTCTGCAACTGGGATCGCCATGCCTATCCCATGGAAAAGGGAGAAAACGGCGTTTTCCAGCTGACCCTTCCCGGAAAGAATGCCCTGAAGGATGGACAGCGGGTGATGACTGTTGTGGTACATAACGGTCAGGAACTGGAGCGGATTCCCCTGTACATCACCCGGGTGGAGCAGGATATGGATACCTACGGCTGGAACGGCGTGATTCACACCCCCCGGGTATTCCACTGGACGGATGCCGGATTTAAGCCGGAAAAGAAGCTGTTTATTTACGAGACCCATATCGGCATGGCACAGGAAGAGCCGAAGGTAGGCACCTATCAGGAGTTTACCCGGAATGTCCTGCCCAGAATTGCAAAGCTGGGCTACAACACTGTGCAGATCATGGCAATCATGGAGCATCCCTACTATGCTTCCTTTGGTTACCAGGTCACCAATTTCTTCGCCCCCTCCTCCCGGTTCGGTATGCCGGAGGATCTGAAGGAACTGGTGAACACCGCCCACGAGATGGGCATTGCGGTGCTGCTGGATGTTGTCCATTCCCACGCCTCCAAGAATACCCGTGAGGGCATCAACGAATTTGACGGCACCGATTATCAGTTCTTCCATGGCGGTGCCAAGGGTAACCACAGTGCATGGGATACCAAGTGCTTCAACTACGGCAAGAACGAAGTGATTCACTTCCTGCTTTCCAACCTGAAATACTGGATGGACGAGTATCACTTTGACGGCTTCCGCTTTGACGGTGTCACCTCCATGCTGTATCTGGATCACGGTCTGGGTACTGCCTTTACCGGCTATGAGCAGTATTTCTCCATGAATACCGACACGGAGGCAGTTACTTATTTGCAGCTTGCCAACGAAATGGTGCGGCAGGTGAATCCCAACGCCATTACCATTGCGGAGGATACCTCTGCCATGCCCGGTCTGTGCATCCCCATTAAGGAAGGCGGCATCGGCTTTGATTACCGTCTTGCCATGGGTGAGCCGGATATGTGGATCCGTCTGCTGAAGGAGACACCCGATGAATACTGGGATCTCAACAGCATCTACTATGAGCTGGCAATCCGCAGACCCCACGAAAAGGTCATCGGCTACTGCGAATCCCACGATCAGGCATTGGTGGGCGACAAGACCATTATGTTCCGCCTGTGCGACCGGGAAATGTACACCGCCATGCGCAAGGACAGCAACAATATGATTATTGACCGGGGCATGGCTCTGCATAAGATGATCCGCCTTGTGACCATGACTCTGGGCGGCGAAGGCTACCTCACCTTCATGGGCAACGAGTTCGGTCATCCTGAATGGATCGACTTCCCCCGGGAGGGCAACGGCTGGAGCTACCATTACTGCCGCCGCCAGTGGAGCCTTGCAGAGAATCCCGACCTGCGCTACGGCGAACTCAATCAGTTTGAGATCGACATGGTGCAGATGGCAAAGAAAAACCGGGTAATGGGCAGCGGAGACAAGCAGCTGCTGATGAACAACGGCGACAAGGTGATGGCCTACAAGAAGGGCAGCGCCTACTTCGTCTACAACTTCGATCCCACCCGCAGCTATGACGGCTATCTGGTGCCGGTGCCGGAGGAGGGCGATTACAAGGTAATCATGTCCACCGACGATTTCTGCTACGGCGGTCACGGTCGTGTGTATCACATGACCTACCATGCCGCCTGTCAGCCGGACGGACGCATCGGCTTTACCATGTATCTGCCTGCCCGCAGTGCCGTGGTGCTGAAGAAAATGCCGGTAAGAAGAAAAAAATAAAGGAAAGAGCGAATCCCCATGAGAAAGAAAATAAGCCTTTTTCTGCTGACTGCCCTGCTGCTGTCAGGCTGCGGCAAGACAGCGGCTCCCACAGAGCCGTCCCTGAACCTGTATATCCCGTCTGCCGAGACAGCACCCGATGCTGAGAGTGCTTCCAGTATGCCGGAAGAGACGGAAAATCAGCAGGAAACGGAAGAAAAGACCCAGAGTACGCCTGCTTCTGAAAATCAGTATGCCGGGGCGATTGCCCAGTATCTCACCCCGCTGGAGGAATACTCCTGGGAGCGGGAGCAGAAGCCGGAATTTGTGATGCTGCATTTTACCAGCGCTGTGGTGGAGCATCGGGAAGACCCCTGCAATCCCCAGTATGTCCGGGATATTTTTGAAAACTATAAGATCTCCGTACATTATGTCATTGACCGGGACGGAAACGTCTACTGCTATATCCCCGAAGATCGGGTGGCATGGCACGCAGGTGAGGGAAGCTTCCAAAACGATCCCAAGTATCAGGGAAAGATGAATTCCTATGCCATCGGCATCCAGCTGCTTGGCGTCGGCTCGGAAGAAGAGATGAAAGCCTATCTGGACGCAGGTGAATATGCGGCTCTGGATCAGGCAGTGATTGGCTTTACCGATGCCCAGTATCAGTCCTTACATTCTCTGGTTGCAGATATTTGCAGCCGTTATGACATTCCTGCCGACCGTGACCATGTGATCGGGCATGACGAATATTCTCCCGATGCACAGGACCCGGGCAGTCTGCTGGACTGGAACAGAGTTCTGGGATAAAACATAAGCATTTGCGGCACAGTCCATTGGGACTGTGCCGCTGTTTTATTCTTTCACAAAGCTGCCGGGAAAAGAAACCCCTATGCCGCCCCATATTGCATAAAAAAGTACCGGGGATGAAAACCATCCTCGGTACTTCGTTTTTGGAATGTGCAGATGCCCTTTACAGCGGAGACTGCTTGATCTTTGCAAACCGCCGGGGGTACTGATTGGGGGTATGGGAGACTTTTCGCAGCACGATGACAAAGTGGGAAGCACCGTCAATGGGAAATTCCCTGACTTCTTCCACCTTGAGTCCCAGACGGGCAATGGCGTTTTTGGATTCCGCCAGCTCTTCCCTTGCGGCAGCGCCCTTCATGGCAAGCACCGCTCCGCCCACCTTTACATAGGGAGCCGTCAGCTCCAGCAGGATATTGAGCCGGGCAACGGCACGGCTGGTGGCAAAGTCATATTGCTCCCGCCGCTGCGTGATGGCTTCTTCTGCCCGGGCGGTGAGACACTCTGCCTCTACCCCCAGCTGAGGAAGGATGGTTTCCAGCCAGTTCATCCGCTTTCCCAGAGAGTCCAGCAAGGTGAGCTTTACTTCGGGGCAGGCAATCTTCACCGGCACGCCGGGAAATCCTGCGCCGCAGCCCACATCAATGAGGGATTTGCCCTTGAGATCTGCCGCAGCCAGCAGGCTGAGGCTGTCCAGCAGGTGAAGCTTTGCTACCTGCTTCGGCTCCGTAATGGCGGTGAGGTTCATCACCTCGTTTTGCTGAATGACGCTGTAGCCAAAGTCACAGAGGGTCTTTATGGTTTCACTTTCCAGAGACAGCCCCAGCTGAGGCAGCCCTGCAGACAGTGTTTCCTGCATATGTTTCTCCTTTATCCTGCGTTACGGACCAGACCGGTGAGATCCACCTGATTTTTATCAAAGGGATCAAAGGTGGGAACCTGCACAGGGGTTTCTTCCACAGCTGTCTGCTGAACGTGCCAGCAAACCAGCAGATCTGCCAGCGTATAGACGGTGATGGGTTCCTCGGTACCGCTCAGTTCATCATACTGCTCTTCCAGCTTGCCCATCAGAGCGACTGCCTTCTCGTTTCTGTTGGAAGAATAGAATTTGTTATAAGTTTCCAGATCATTTCTGAGATTTTCGCTTTCACCCTTGGCAATCTCAGAAGCGGGATTTGCACCGGCGGCCTGCTTAACGGCCTGCTGGCAGACATTATATGCCATAAAGTAAGCGGTGTAATGAAGCTCCGTGCTGTCGCTGTAGCGGCAGGCAAGATAAGCTGCAAAATCTGCATCCACATCTCTGGAAATGGACATTCTTCTGGCCATCTGATTGCTGATGGCGTAGGGAAGAACGATGTCGGGAATGTTGGGATTTACGGCAGCCTCACCGGTGAGGGGGCAGAAGAAACCGTTTTTACCCGTAGAGGAGAACATACCGCCCCAGCCCAGCTGCTTCACCGGCAGAGTAGAACCGGCGAAAATGGGGAAATACTGCTGATAGGTCAGGTTCTCAAAGCCCTTGGCAACCATGGTATTGAGGGTATCGAAGTCGGGATATTTTACATTGCCCGCTTCATCTCTCGCCACTTCACCAGAAAGCGCATTGGCTTTCTCCAGATAGTATTTGGTGGCTGTTTCCAGTTCTTCCTGGGTATAGCCGGTAATATCCAGCTTGAGATCGTCGGAAATGGGGCCGGCATACTGATTGAGACCGTAGATGCCGGTATTCAGGAAGAAGATCAGACTGCCGCAGGCAAGCACCCAGCCAAACCACTGAATGATATTCCACCGGAAAATCACCAGCAGCACAATGCTTGCCAGAATGGCGATGCCCAGCAATACCGCCCACATCTGCCACAGACAGTAGTCCACACTGCCGCTCCAGTTTGCCAGAATCGTCTGGGCCATTCTGGAGATGTACGGATAGACCATATCAATGAGAACGGTGTGGGTTTTTGCAAATTGCATCAGCGCCACAGAGAAAAAGCCCATAATGGCGGCCGTCAGATAACCACGCCAATATTTCAAAGGAAATCCCTCCTAATTGCAAGAAAGTAATGATAACAGAATATAGTTTTTGTTAGTATAGCATATTTTACCCGTTTTGTCTGCACTTTTCTTTCTTAATTTTTTCTGAACAGGGGCAGAAATTTCCAGCAGAAACGGAAAACCGCCAATTTTCAGAAGTCTCTCTGCAGTTTTTTCCCTTTTGCAGGGGAAATCCCCCCGGATAGGAAATGTAAGATCCTTGTCAGCTTTCCCCCAATTTTTTAAGACCGCTGTGCTAGACTAAGGGGGACAAGGAGAAAAGCCCTTAAACCATGGGGATTGATTCTTGACGGGATGCCCCCGGATTTGGTATGATGAGGCCGACAGGGGGACAGAACATGGATGACAGATTTTTTATGGAACAGGCGTTTCAGCTTGCCCGGGAAGCGGGAGAAGCGGGAGAAGTGCCTGTTGGCTGCGTTGTGGTGCGAAAAGGCGAAATCGTAGGCAGAGGGAAAAACCGAAGGGAAAAGAACAGAAATGCCCTTTCCCATGCGGAAATAGAAGCCATCAACGATGCCTGCCGCAATCTGGGCGGCTGGCGGCTGTGGGAATGTACCCTCTATGTGACGCTGGAACCGTGCCCCATGTGCGCCGGTGCCATTGTGAATGCCCGAATCCCCCGGGTGGTCTACGGGGCGAAGGATGAAAAGTGCGGAGCCTGCGGCTCTGTGTGCGATCTGTTTTCCATGGGATTTAATCACCACCCGGAAACTCAGAGCGGTGTGATGGAAGCAGAGTGCAGCGCACTTTTGCAGGACTTCTTCAAAAATCTCCGGGTTACCCTGCGGAGCAGACCAAAATGGCGAAAGCCGGAATAAGGAAGATATAGAGAACACCTTCAAAGCGGAGGTGTTCTTCTTTTTTCGGAATACACAAAGGAGGCACTTATGAATCAGGAATGGCGCAGTCTGCGGCTGGGGGCGGCGGTGATCCTCTGCGCCCTGGTGCTGAAGCTGTATGCAGTTGGATTTTTTGACCCGGCGTTTCGGTGGATTGCCAGTCCCAATACCGCTTCGTTTCTGATATATCTGCAAACGGGGCGAAAGGTAGAGCCGGTGCTTGCCACCATGCCGCCGGAGACGGCACCCCCTGCGACGGAAGCAGAGGCTTCTGCGCCTCCGGAGGAAACGGAGCCGCCCCAGCCGCTTCCGATTTTTACACAGGAAGATGCAGCCCTTGTGGATATTACTTACGAAATTGAGGCAAGGCCGGATATTCCGGCACTTATGCAGCAGCCGCTCGACTGGGATTTGCGGGACGGGGAGCCGAGAGTGCTGATTGTCCACACCCATGCAACGGAGAGCTACATGAAACAGCCGGAAGACACCTATGAGGAATCGGCGGTATGCCGCACGCTGGATGAAGAACACAACATGATCCGGGTGGGGGAGGCGCTGACGGAACAGCTGCGGCAGGCGGGGATTGGGGTACTCCACGACACCAATCTCCATGACTATCCCTCCTACAACGGCTCCTATGTCAACAGCCGGGAGACAGTAGAGGCATATCTGGAAAAATACCCCACAATCCGGCTGGTGCTGGATCTTCACCGGGATGCGGCAGAGGATGCGGAGGGAAACCAGATCCCCACTTTTGCAAAAATCGGTGATGACGAGAGCGCCCAGCTGATGGTGGTGGTAGGAAGCAACGGCTCCGGGCTTGACCATCCCAACTGGGAGGAAAATCTCTCACTGGGGTTAAAGCTTCATGTGCAGATGGAGCGGATTTTCCCCGGCATCTGCCGGGATCTGGATTTGTGCGCCCAGCGGTTTAATCAGGATTTGTCTCCTCAGATGCTTCTGGTGGAAGTGGGGGCAGCAGGCAATACCATTACGGAGGCCATTCGGGGCGTGCAGGTGCTGGGGCAGGCCATCATTGCCATTGCGGACGGCACGGAATAGAAAATTTTGTCGCCATATTTATCTGGAACAAGCACCGTTTTCGTGGGGTTTCCCCAAGGAAAACAGATAGAATGGGAAATACCATTTACCAAGGGGGAAGCGGCAATGCAGTGCCAGAAGTTGAGAACGTACATGGAGACAGGCCGGGTGGTGTTCCTGCCGGCCCGGGCAATCCGCCCCAATCCCGCCCAGCCCCGGGAGCTGTTCCGGGAAGAGGGGCTGCAGGATTTGGCAGCCAGCATCCGAGCCCACGGAATCTTGCAGCCTCTGTCCGTCCGGCGGGTAGGCGCAGGCTACGAGCTGATCGCCGGGGAGCGGCGGCTGCGGGCGGGAATCATGGCAGGGCTGACGGAAATTCCCTGCATTATCATGAACATGGATGACCGGGAATCGGGTATGGCAGCACTGGTGGAAAATCTCCAGCGGCAGGATCTGGATTTCATTGAGGAGGCGAAGGGAATCTCCTGCCTTATGAGCCAGTGGAGCATGAGTCAGGAACAGGTGGCAAAGGTGATCGGAAAGAGCCAGAGTGCAGTTGCCAACAAGCTGCGGCTGCTGCGCCACTCCCAAAAGGTGCTGACAGCGCTGCGGGAGGCAGGACTGACGGAGCGGCACGCCCGTGCCCTGTTAAAGCTGCAGGAGGACGGGGACAAGCTGGCGGCCATTGCAGTGATTTCCAAATGCTCCATGAGCGTGGCACGGACGGAGCGGTACATAGAAGAACTGATGCAAAAGCGCACGCCCCGGAAGCCACGGGCCGATGTGGGGTCTTTTCTCAACAGCCTCAATCAGTCGCTGGCAAAGATTCAGCTTTCCGGGGTGCCGGTGGTTTCGGAGCGGCGGGAGACGGAAAAGCAGATCGTGCTGACGATTACCATACCCAAGTGAGGATTTTCCCCGAAGGAGAGGCGCTGTTCCTCTCTTTCGGGGCTTTTCCACTTTACATACCGGGAATTTTGGAGTAATATAAAAGATGTATATTTATGGATATTGAAAGATTATCCCCAAAAGGAGGGAACCCTTTGTTTAAAGATACGCAAGAGGAGCTTCAGCGGCTTCAAAAGCAGCTGCTGGCAGAAGAGGAAACGAAAGTTCTGCCCAATATCGATTCTTTTCTGAAAAAGCAGCAGCCTCAGCAGGCAGACGATCAGAATAAGGATTCGCTTGAGGATATTGCTTACCTTTTGGACATGGATGAAGAGGATCTGGAGGATCTTCTGGGAACCAAGGAAACACCGGAAGCACCGACCTATCGGAATTTCTCCAACGGCTATGGCAGCCGCCCCATCCGTGCTTACAATGCAGATAAAGATGATGTGAATATTTACAGCGATGACAGCGAGGATCGTGATTTTGTCCGGGAGAAGCCCCAAAGTCTGCGTGGACTGATTATCACGGCACTGAGTCTGCTGGCAGGCATTGGTGCTGTGCTGCTGTGGTGGGTGGTGCGTTACTTTTGAGTGAGCAGCCTGTAGGGCGGTTTGCCCCCACTCCCTCAGGGCGGATGCATCTGGGAAATGTGTTTGCAGCTCTGATTGCATGGCTGTCGGTCAAATCCCGTTCCGGCGCACTGGTTCTTCGGATGGAAGATCTGGACACCCAGCGCACCAGCGAGGAATTTGCTCAGCAGCTTCGGGAGGATCTTACCTGGCTGGGTCTTACCTGGGACTGGGAGATGCCCGCCCAGAGCACCCGGTCGGAGGTTTATGACCGCTATTTTGAAATACTCCGGGAAAAGGATCTGCTGTACCCCTGCTACTGCACCCGCAGTCAGCTTCACAGCGTCAATGCCCCTCATCTTTCCGATGGTACTTATGTCTATCCCGGCACCTGCCGGAATCTGACGGACAGCCAGCGTGCAGCGATGAAGCGCAGCCCCGCATGGCGGGTGAAAGTGCCGGAAGGCATCTGGCAGCTTCAGGATCTGGCACAGGGAACATTTTCACAGGATCTTACAAAGGACTGTGGAGATTTTGTTGTCCGCAGGGCAGATGGCGTGTATGTTTATCAGCTGGCGGTGACCGTGGACGACGGCGAAGCCGGTGTTACGGAAGTGGTGCGGGGACTGGATCTGTTAGGCTCTGCGCCCAGACAGATGTATCTGCAAAGTCTCTTTGGATTTTCTCATCCCCAGTACGGTCATGTGCCGATGCTGCTGGCCCCGGACGGTCGGCGGCTCAGCAAGCGGGATCGGGATCTGGATCTGGGAGAGCTGCGCAAACACCTTTCTGCGCCTCAGCTCATCGGCAGTCTTGCCTGCAGTGCAGGGCTGATCGATCAGCCGGCAGAAATATCCGCCCGGGAACTGGCAGGAGAATTTTCCTGGCAGAAGCTGCGGGGGGAAGCAATTTATTTGGATGCCGCTCAGCTGATGCGGTGATATAACAGGAGGTCATTATGACAATCGGACAAGTACGGCTGCGCCGGGGCGAAGATCGGGGAATCCGAGCCGGCGGCTGCTGGATTTATGATAATCAGGTGGCATGGGTGGACGAAGCCTGTGTGGACGGGAGCATCGTGGATGTGACCCGCAGCGACGGCAGCTTTGCCGGTCGGGGCTTTTTCAACAGCCGCAGCAAAATCGTGGTGCGGCTGCTCACCAAAGAGCAGATCGATGTGGATGCAGAGCTGATCCGGCAGCGGATTATTGCCGCATGGCACAAGCGTCAGGAACTGGGCTTTAAAAATGCCTGCCGGGTGGTCTACGGCGATGCCGACGGTCTGCCGGGACTGACGGTGGACAAGTTCGGAGACTACCTTTCCTATCAGGTGGTGTCTCTGGGCATGGCGCAGTTTGAGCACGTGGTGACAAACACCCTCATCGAAATTTTCTCCCCCAAGGGAATTTGCTGCCGCAATGATGTGGCCATCCGGGAAAAAGAGGGTCTGCCTCTGGTTTCCGGCTGCGTTTACGGAAAGCTCCCTGACCGGGTGGAATTCTGGGAGCATGATGCCCGGATGGAAGCAGACCTGCTGCACGGGCAGAAGACCGGACATTTTCTGGATCAGCAGGAGAACCGGGGACGGATCAAGCCCTACTGCCACGACAGAACAGTGCTGGATCTTTGCAGCCACACCGGCGGCTTTGCCGTCCATGCGGCGATTTACGGCGCAAAGGAAGTAACGGCGGTGGATTCCAGCGGTGATGCTCTGGAAATGCTCCGGGACAATGCGGAAAAGAACGGCGTGGAAAGCGTCATCACCACGGTGAAGGCGGATGTATTTGATCTGGTAAAGGAATACAGCGAAGAAGGAAAGCAGTACGGTCTGGTGATCTGTGATCCCCCTGCCTTTGCCAAGAGCCGGAAGGCGCTGGACAGTGCCTACCGTGGCTATAAGGAACTCAATATGCGCTGCATGAAGATGGTGGAGCCGGGCGGCTACCTTGCCAGCTTCTCCTGCAGTCAGTTTATGACCGCATCCGTATTTCTGGATATGCTCCGGGAAGCGGCAGCAGATGTGGGCAGAGATGCCCAGATTCTGGAAGCGCTGATTCAGAGCCGGGATCATCCCGCTGCGCTTTTCAGCCAGACAAGTTCTTATCTGAAGGGTTATATCCTGCGGATTTTATAAGAGAGTTTATGACACAGCAAAACAGCTGTAAGATCATATAGGAGGAAATAGAAATATGGCAAAGAAACCGGTTTTGGTAGTGATGGCTGCGGGTATGGGCAGCCGGTATGGCGGACTGAAGCAGATTGATCCTGTAGGCAGCTGCAACGAGGCAATTCTGGACTTCTCCCTGTTTGATGCCCATGAAGCTGGCTTTGAAACAGCGGTCATCATTATTAAGAAAGCCATTGCAGAGGATTTCATGGAACTGGTGGGCAAGCGCCTGGAAAAGTGCCCCATGGAAATCCGCTATGCTTATCAGGAAGTGGACAAGTACATTCCCGATACCTTTGAGATTCCCGAAGGCCGTACCAAGCCCTGGGGCACCGGTCACGCTGTGCTGTGTGCCAAGGATGCCATTGACGGCGCACCCTTTGCAGTCATCAATGCCGATGACTACTATGGAAAGTCTGCATTTAAGGTTATCTTTGATACCCTGAGCAAGGCTGAGGATAAGGCATACTATGATTATTCCATGGTAGGCTATTATCTGGAAAACACCGTTACGGAAAACGGTTCCGTAGCCCGTGGCGTCTGCACCGCTGATGAAAAGGGCAACCTCCTGCAGGTTGTGGAGCGTCTGCGGATTGAAAAGTATGAAAACGGCATCCACTTCACCGTGGACGACGGCGCAACCTGGGAAGATCTGGAGCCTAAGACTCTGGTTTCCATGAATCTGTGGGGCTTTACCCCCAGCTTCCTGGATGAACTGGAAGCACGGCTCCCCGATTTCCTGAAGAATGAAGTTCCCCAGAATCCCATCAAGAAGGAATTCCTGCTGCCTAGCGTGGTGAGCCAGCTGCTGAATGAGGGCAAGGCACAGGTCAAGGTGCTGTCCTCCGCAGATAAGTGGTTCGGCGTTACCTATGCTGCCGATAAGCCTGTGGTGGTGGAAGCTCTGAAGAAGATGACCGAAGAGGGCAAGTACCCCAACGGTCTGTGGAAGTAACCACATAGTATCATACAATAAAAAGCATCCAGAGCATTTTGCTTTGGATGCTTTTTTATACGCTGCCCACAGACACATTGGTATTGCCGGGCGGCAATTTCAGCTTTTCCGGGGAAACAGCAAAAAAACTCCGCCATCCAAAAAGGATGGCGGAGAAGTAATCATAAAATCAGATTACAGCAGGGTTGCGAAGTGCTTGATGGTGCGGCACATCTGAGAAACGTAGGAGTTCTCGTTGTCGTACCAGGAAACAACCTGAACC
>RCNI01001363.1_pt1 | contig 13262 bp, 6 predicted proteins | sample 2041151 | NCBI WGS metagenome assembly RCNI01 (sample SAMN09708214, study PRJNA481090) | feces metagenome | isolation source: feces | place: Antarctica: Albino Rookery | reverse complement strand
GACCTTCTTCTGGAAAAGAACTTAGGGTTCATCCGCAAAACCGCCAACGAGATATATCACGGCATGAATCTGGATGAAAGTGAACTTGGAATCCAGAAAGACGATTTGGAACAGGAGGGCTGTATCGGTTTATTGGATGCTGTCCCGCATTTTAACTGTAACAAGGGGATCAAGTTCCTGACCTATGCCGCACCGTCTATTAAAAACGCCATGACCAATCTGATACGAAACGCCTTTGCCCAGTATGAACAGCGGATGACCGACAACAAAGATGGGCTTGCCTTTCAGAAAATGCGGGTGGATGAAGTTGTCCCCGGTGAAGAACGGATGCTGCGGATTGAGGCGATTGCCAATCCGGCAGCTAAATCCCCGGAGCAGATTTACATTGAGCAGGAGTCCATGCGTGAGCTGTATAACGGCTTGGGGAAAATCTCCGAACGGGAACAATCCTATCTGCTGTACCGTTATGGCTTTACAGATGATGCCGAGCATACTCTGATTGGAACAGCGATCCATTTTAATCTACGGGAGAGTCGGGCAAAGAAGCTGGAAGAAAATGCGATGGACAACCTCTGGCTGGAGCTGCCGTGGTGGTATTAGTGCGTGTCGCTGCGGCGGGACGGGAGCTTTTATATACCTCTGCTTCCTTCTCCGGTCAGGCAGATTTTGCCTTGTGAGCAAATCCCAATTTCGTCCGTGTCCGTACAAAATCTGCCTGTCCTACTGCCGCCAAAAAGTGACTGCCAACTGCAACTGCCTTATGTTGCAGATACCGCAGCCAACCCCTTTCCAGCGTCAGCCGGAAGCAAAGGTATAACACACTAGACTTTCCCTGAAAGTCGTGTGCCAACAGGGCTGCTGCTCGCCCCTATTGGAAACCCAGAGCCAAGGGGATTTTCCCCTTTGGATTCCCCATTGTTTTTGACTGCAATGGTACCCAAACCAAGAAAAGCGGTTTGGCTTCCAGGCTGTCAAAATAGAAAATCCGAAAATTCTCCTTACGACAGCTCGGAGAATTTTCAGATTTTCGAATATGGAAAATTGCCCTGTGTTTGCAATTTTCCATGCGTCTGTTGCAGCAGGCTTTATTCTTAGTTACTCAAACAGTGGACTTTAATCTCAAAACGAAAAGGTTAGAAAAACACTTAAAGAAATTCAGAAAGAAGAAACTACATAAGGAGGAATGCATATGGCTTCACTAACTCATGTTTGTATGTGGTCAGATAATGGTTGGAAGCGAATTACAGCAGAACAAGCTGCCAGATTGCATCCAGGCGGAACTGTATCTGCTCATAGTGGTCTGTTTATGTGTGAACTCTGTGGTCAATATGTCATTCTTACCGATGGTGATATCAGGATACGCTACTTCAAACACAGTGCCTATGAAAAAAGCAAAAATTGTCCTGAGCGCACATTCGGAGCAGGCTATCCAATCTCTTACGGTTCTCATGAACACGATTTGCCAATCCGTATTACAAGCGTATCCTCATCTTCTTTCAGATTTGAAGTCGGTTTGATTCGTGCCCCAATAAGTTCGCTCAACAAGGACTTCCGTATAGAAATCAAACCAAAGGGAGGATCTGAGGTATCCTATGCGTTCACCAAAGAACGACTGAATTACGACAGCATCACATATCTTTCTATTGGTGAAAGGCCATTTGAAAAATACACTCTAAGCTTTCAAAATGGAAGCGATAAATTACGTGAATTCTGGCCGACAGAGATTAAAGGTATGGATCCAGAAGGCACATTGTTTGAAAAGGGCTCCGGCAAGAAACTCACCTATGATGCCGATGTTGAGATTGAGAAAGAATACTATCTGTTAAAATGCGGCTATATCACAAGGAAACCGAGTAACAGCATGCGAATTCAAGAGATCACTCAAAAACAATTCGACGGGGAAACTTGGAGCCTTTATGTGGTTTCTGCATCTGCATTTGATGAAGAGGCTGCACGATTCTATCTTGACTTCCATTGCCGCTTGACAGATCGCCCAGTTTCATTGCAACCCGTGTGGCCGTTATTTGTCGAGGGGAATTATGTAGTAAAGTACAATCAAGACAGTATGTATATGCTTGTTGAAGGCAATATATCGGCAGTTAAAACCTTTCCCTCTGCAACAGTTCGTCAGCTAAATTACAACACCTCTCAGCCGAAACTATATGAGGTGCTCTGCTCCGGTAGGCAACAGCTAATATCTGTAGGTCGTACTCAAGCTTTACAATATACTTACTTTTGGAAAGAGCCTCTTGACCAGATGGGGGCACATCCGGAAATTTCAGTAACAGATCTTGCTGGTTCCGAGGTTGCTTCTGGCGAGACCAATACTCTACCACACAACAAAACGCTGCGCTTCAAATCAACATTTGATGGCGAGCTTATTATCTCCAACAATAACCATATTATAGATAAGCGAAAAATATCCACAGACCAATATATTGAACTGGACAACCTATCTTACGGGTTGAGTATTCAAGTTATCGTTGGTCTTGATGTCATCTGGCAAATCGACTTCAAGAAACAACAGTCTAATGTTGCAAATAACGAAATTGAGATTTTGAAGCGAATTACAAATGTGTCAGGGACTACAATTCCGGCTCCTCGCTCTTTACGAAATATTTTGGCTGGCATGAATCGCTACCCCCAGATATGTCAGTGGATACGAAAATGTATTAAGAACGGCACTATCAATGAACAATCTTACCGCAGATTGCAAGATGCCTATCGCATCATAAATACAAATAGATAAGGAGATACATTATGAATTACATCGATCTTCTTACCCAGGAAGAAAAATCAATTCTTTGTGAACTCATTACTGGCAGAAATTTCAAAGAGCTCTTCAAGAGAAACGAACAGGAGTTCTCGAAAATACGAAAAGGATTTAGAGCTAAATCGTTGACAGAGCAGTTTGCACTGTCAACTGCTATAGCCAATATTGACAAGCCCTTCATCGCAACGAATGTCAATACAAAGGTAGATATTTGGCTCAAGGAGATTCAGGAAAATATAGAGAAGCTTGAAAGGGAAGGCTTAACTTATGGCATTGCATTGGCAACAACTATGCTTGATTCCTTCTTTGTCAATCATGTCGATTTATACCTCAAACTTGCAGGAAAGACTTTGGATATGGATGCCCGCTCTAAACTTTTTGAAAGAATGGAGAGTATCAAATCCGAGCGCACGAGGAATGCTGAAGTAGCTGACCGTGTTAAGGCGATAGAAGAAGAAAAATGTCATCTATCCGATCAACTCGAAGCTGCTCAGCAGATCGTTAACGACATAAAGGTAGAGTATGAACAGAAAATTCAAGAAATTGAACAGGACAAAAACATATTGGCGTCCTTGCTGACTGAAGCACGAACGAAAATCATTGAATTACAGACCGCCCCTACCACTTTTAAGAGCGATGATGCAGATTATATAGCACAGTTTGATGATACAAATGTTTCTGTTCTACCCTCTGATAGTGGCAATGAAATCGTCTCTTTATGTGGTGTTATTACAGATTATATTGGTCAGAAACGGATTGTTCGCTGTGCCGATTTAAACCATAATGGAAAATATTATATTTTTCACAAAGAAGAAGATACTTCGGATGATTTTACAAATTGGTATAAGATTTCCTATAGAGACGGTCCTTCCACTGATGGTTTTTATGGCGCTTGGACGTGGAATACAATCCCAAACGATAAAAATCCTTCTAAAAATTACATATTATCCAGGTACAACACGAAGATAACCCCTATAGAAATCGCCATGCTTGCAGAAGTGACAAATCTTGACGACTTGGTTAATCTTCTGAAAGAGGGAATCGAATACCAGCCGCATAGCCAGAGAGTTATGTTCTCCCTCTATGCATCCAAGGGACAGTGTATGGGCATTCTGTGCAACATCAAAGAGCTCAGAACTGTTAACGGAAAGACCTCCTTTGCTGAAGATTGTATTGTGGTGCCGGTATTTGAATTCGATAGTGATGATATTATGCATCTGGACAATGGGCTGTCTTTCTATCGAAACGCATTTGCTGGTCTTCCGAGCAAACTTTATCATTTGAAAAGTCCTCTTGAAATTGTAAAGAGTATCGTTTTTTCTTCAATTTCTTGGGCTGCATACAAAACAAGGGGATTGATTCGTACCGAATATAGAACCTTCAAGGATTTTCTCGATGCACTTCCAGTTGACGACATAACATGCCAGATCGAGACCGCATGCCGCTGCTCCAATCCTGCTGCTAAAGAATTGCTGGATGAATTCCTGAACACGGTCTGGAAATATGTTGATGGAGATAGCTTAGAAGACGAAATAATCCTCTCTGCTATTTCTGCAAGTACTGAACTACAGGAAAAAACAAAGGCGCTTATTCGCACGGATTGGGAAAAAGAGAACAAAAGCCTGCTTGCTGAAGCCCAAAAGGAACTCAATTCACTTGGCGCTGAGTTAAGATCTACTACTGTCAGTTTAACCAAAGCGCAAGAAGCCTTTAATAAAACTAAATCAGAAGAAGAACGTCTTTCTGGTGTCATAGCTGAAAAAGAAAAACTGGCTGATGATGTTGAAAAAGCAGTCGCTGATAGAATCCAAAGGGCACACGAAAATGCGGCAGATTTCATTGCAAACATGGCTTTTGTTAGAGGACAACAGGTGCAAGTTTCAACCGCAGTTGAAGAACCTGTTATTGCTACATATCACGTGTGCTCTACATATGAGGATCTAGACGACCTTGAGGCTCATCACTCCTGGGCAGATGTAATTAATACAGTTGCATTTGAACTTGAAGAGGCTGGTGTTGCTGAACAATACCGAAGTGGCCTAGCTGCTTTTCTCTGTGCTGCATATATTGAAAAACAACCAATTCTCCTTGTTGGTCCTAATGCAATCGACATTGTTCAAGCGTTTAGCGCAGCCGTAACTGGTCATAAGCATGGAGTGCTCAGCTGTGAGGGAAACTATACAAATCAGGCAATCACAGCAATTGGTGCCGATGGCGAAGACATCGTGATAATTAACAATCTTCTTTCCAGTAGCTGGATGAATAGGCTCCCAGAGATTCTTTCTCAAAAAGACATTTTCTATGTTGCCACCCATCCATATGCAGAAGATATTCAAGTTGAGCCCAAAAGCCTGTATGGATTCACGCTACCGCTGTTTACAGAGTTTTTTGTGGATAAAAAACCTACCGGAAAATACTATGGAGGTTACTTTGCTGATGACTTCCAAGCCTACTCAGCACCAAAGGGCATACGTAAAGATCTAAGAGTCCTTTCAAAATTTGCGTTGAGTTCTTTAGTCAGAAACCGAATCAACAGCCTTGTTGCTACAATGCACAATATTCATTCTGCCACAACAGAGGATGATGAATTCTTGTTTGCTGTTCTTCCTATTGCTTATGCGTCACTGGCAATTAACGAACTCACAGAGGTAATTGCTGACCCACAGAAAGGCATCGCAGTTTCTGCAAACCTAAAGCGTGATCTGCAGTATGTATTAGGAGAGGTCTAATGAACAAGTATAGCGGGCTACTTTCAGTAGTATCACACCAGTATCACATCCATAAAGGGAAACAAGAAACAGAGAATGATTGGAAAATACGTCTGATTTATAGCATCTGTGGATTGATGGCTTATGCTTCGCTCTGGGATGACTCGGAAGAACCCATTTCCATTGTGCATTTAAAAAGAAAAATTCACAGTATGCTTGCAAATTACAAATCAATGTACCCGGAACTTTCTGGGGGCTTACCGTATGTTTCTGAGGAACTCGAAGATGAGATTGCAAACCAATTCTTAAGCACAGGAGTAGTTTATCACCGCCCCAACAGAATAGCTCCATCAATGAAGCATGAAGAACCGTTCAGTGATATCCTATTTCAAAGGGGTATTGCTCTGGATAGTATCTCCTGTGTATCCGGTATTGGATTTTATTCAAAACAAGATGGAGCAACGAATCCAGATAAGATAAAAGCAATGTTTGGTCTCGAACAAGAGAATTTACAAGCATTGTGGCATACAACACTATCTGCTGCTTCTTGGAAATCCAATCCATCGTTTGAATATAGTGCAGAGTACCTTCGATTAAAACCGCCCTTCTCTCATGGGTACTGGGTAAACACGCCAGATACGACTGGTACCGTTTCGATTCTTCGAACCGGTATGAAAGGTTCACAACTATACTATCTTTATCACTATACTGATACTACTCTAGAAGTCAGTCCACTTCCACAGTGGCAGGTAGAGTCCAATAATTACAGAACACTTGCATGTGCCTGTCTATCGACCTATAGAACATTGCCCCCAATAGAGTACACCGAGGATGGAGCATTAGTCCATATACATATGAATTATTTGCTCCCTCCACGTGAACTTGAGTTTTTGAAACTTTACAGCTGGCCTGAGATATGCACATCACTCCCGTGCACTTTTAGGCGAAAACTCTCAACAGAAGTCTTTACAGCTATTAAGAATGTTCTATCTGATGAGGGATATGAATTTAAAGGAGAGATAATCTGATGCCAAACGGAGCAAATTCTGTTCATAAGCAGCTGCGAACGGAGCTGGAAGACTATATTAAATCGCAGTATTTCGGAAAATCTCCTCTTCTGCTTTCAGCACTAAGCAACCACATTGATGACGAAGGGCTGCTTTACCAGAAGCCCTTTATTGAGTCATCTCCAGCGTATGTTACTGTACAAAACGGCATTGAAACAGCATCCATCGAATCATGGATGAAAGAGTATTTCTTGCAGTTGGCAGAGGCTGGAATCGGAGTTTTCCCGTCTCCATTTGCTCACCAGATATCTGCGCTTGAAGCAGCAACCAGAGGAGAAAACCTATTCGTTTCAACTGGTACCGGTTCTGGTAAAACTGAGTGCTTTATGTGGCCGCTTCTTGCGAAGATGGCTACTGAAGCAAGAAACTCCAAAGAATCTTGGGCAAAACGAGGTGTTCGTACAATCGTTATGTACCCAATGAACGCCTTGGTTTCAGACCAAGTTAGCCGACTTAGAAGGATGATTGGAGATCCCGACCAGAAGTTTATCACAGCCTTTAAAAACACTTGCGGTGACGAAGTTCGCCGCCCCCAGTTTGGTATGTATACTGGTCGAACCCCGTACCCTGGAGCTCAGCCTTCTACAGAACAGGACAGAAAGCTCGAAAAAACCTTAGCAAGAATGTCTTTTCCACGGAGTGATTCTGAAAAAGAATTCTTCAATCATCTTCTCAAGGAGGGAAAGATACCTGCAAAGGCAGATATGAATCAGTTCCTGCAAGGGCTTCATGAGAGTAGGCATATCCCAAGCGATGAGGATGCAGAGCTAATAACCCGCTTTGAAATGCAGCAATTCTGTCCGGATATTCTCATCACAAACTACTCTATGCTGGAATACATGCTGCTACGTCCCAGAGAACAGAAAATTTGGGATGATACTCGTGAGTGGCTTGCTTCGAACATCGAGAACAAATTACTGTTTGTTATTGATGAAGCACATATGTACCGTGGTTCATCAGGCGGTGAAGTTGCATTACTGATTCGCAGACTTTTCCATAAGCTGGGCATTAGCCGTGACCGTGTGCAATTTATACTCACCACCGCAAGTATGCCCAACAAGAATCAGCAAGATGTTGATTCAGTAATGAAATTTGCAAATGAACTTACTGCTTCTGACACAGCAACTCAGTTTTGTTATCTTACAGGAGAAAGAGAAGTCATTGATGGTCAGTTAAAGTATGACATACCTGCTGAACTTCTCTTAAGCTTAGATCCTAGTAAATTTGAGGACAAGGATGAATTGAAGCTTTCTGCACTCTTGTCGTTCTGGTGTCAATTGGAAGGATTTGACCATAGCATCACTTCCTTAGAATCAGTATATAACTGGATGTACGAAAATCTTGTCTATTATCGTCCTTTTCATGAACTCATCAAGTATTGTCGTGGAAATGCAGTATCTCTGAAAGAACTGGCCTCTGCTATCTTTCCAGATCTCAGTCAAGAGAATGCACTAAAAGCAATTAGCGTTATTTTAGCCATTGCACCACTTGCAAAAAATGTCAAGGGTTCTGTTCTGTTTCCTGCACGCATGCATATGCTTTTCAAAGGTATTTCTGGAGTTTATGCCTGTGCCAATGCGGATTGCAGTTGTTCTCATTCGGAAGGGGGACTCACTTTAGGTGAGGTCTACTTGTCTGATGGTAATTTGGTTTGTCCACATTGTGGCAGTGTGGTATATGAACTTTATAACGACAGACGTTGTGGTGCGCTGTTCTTCAAGGGCTATGTCCTTGAAGATGACTCAGAACTTCATGGAAATGTATACCTGTGGCGCTACCCCGGTCAGTTAATGGATCGCAGGATGAAAGAAGTACATCTGTTTATCCCGACTGACGATTTTGAACTACCTGTAAAACAGGGTAAAAATGCCATAAAGCCATGTTATCTTGATGTCAAAAGCGGATTTGTCAACTTCATGGATGACTCTTCCGCTGGCAAGCCATGGATTAGGAAGCTGTACTACTGCAACTACTCTGCAAAAGGGAGACCACAGATTATTACCTTCCCAACCTGCCCACATTGTAGACATCAACTTTCTACATCACAGCTTACCTCATTTAGCACTCGAGGTAATCAGTCTTTCTTCAACTTGATTAAGTCGCAGTTTCAGCTCCAACCTGCTGTACCAGGAAAAGACAGTAATCCTGATCGGTTTCCTAACGAGGGACGTAAAGTTTTGCTGTTCTCTGATAGCCGTCAACGCGCAGCAAAACTGGCTAGAGATATGTCTGATGCTTCGGACATTTCTGCTGCAAGGCAGTTGTTCGCAATAGCTATCAAAACAATGGAAGAACAAACCGTTGAGCAATCAATGAATTCGCTGTACGACTACTTTTGCCTTGCATCTGGTCAGCATCATGTGCAGATGTTCCATGCGTCTGAACGCACAAAATTCACTGAAGATTGCGCTTCTGCGCTCAATAACTACAATCGATGTGTAAAGCGAGGAAGGGACTACACTCCACGATTTACTATTGCAAATGCACCTGTACAGATGCAAGAATACCTTCTTCGATTATTTGCTGGTGGCTATAACACCTTATACGACTCCGCTACGAGCTGGATTGAACCTACTGATCAGGCGCTTTTTGATGCTGTTGATGCTCTTGATGAAAACCATGTAACTGTCACCGATGAGGAGTTTGTTGCTTTCTTCAATGCTTGGATGCTATCAATCTGTGACATGTCTACAGCCATTGGCCATACTATCAATGATACAGTTCGATTGAAAGTTCGTCCAAATTATGGTGGTTACGGACTTGATAAAGATTGGGGTTTTTCGAAAGTTATCCGCGAGATCATGGGTTGGAATGACGAAAATGAAACTGAGATGACTTGGAAAAGAGTATTGAAAGAAGCTTTCCTTGACTCAGCGCAACCTGATAACGGCAAACTATATATTGACCTTTCTAGAGTAAAACCACGTTTTGATACTACGCATGTATGGTATAAGTGTGAGCGGTGCTCTGAGTTGACCCCCTTCGTCCTAAAAGGCAAATGCCCAAGCTGCGGTTCCACTCACATCCATAAGATGGAATCCGACGAATACGAAGCACTTAGCTTCTGGAGAAAGCCGGTTGCGGATGCGCTCCAAGGTGAGCCAATTCATGTAATCGACACAGAGGAGCATACTGCGCAGCTCTCATATAAAGACCAACGTGATGACCTTTGGAGTAAGACTGAACAATATGAGTTGCGATTCCAAGACTTGATTCAAGATGGTGAAACTCCTGTCGATATCCTTAGCAGCACAACTACCATGGAAGTCGGTATTGATATTGGTTCCCTAGTTGCAGTTGGTCTGCGAAACATTCCTCCAATGCGTGAGAACTATCAACAGCGAGCTGGTCGTGCAGGTCGACGTGGATCTAGTTTGTCCACAATCGTTACATTCTGTGAAGATGGTCCTCATGATACATTGTACTTCAATGACCCGATTCCTATGTTCCGTGGCGATCCTCGTAAGCCTTGGATTGATGTACGAAGCGAGAAACTCCTCCAACGCCATCTGGCTATGGTTATCCTACAGGAGTTTCTCTCAGAAAATCATATGAGCCTTGATACAGTTCCTGCTGCCGATTTCCTCAAAGACTTCCTTGACGGTTTCAAGGACTATCTTGCTTCTTACAATATTGATAAGGATAAGCTTCTTTTGCCTATCGGAGCAACATTCCATTATTCAGTGTTTGAAGATGAACTCAAAGAGGCCTTTGATACACTTAAAGAAAAATGCCAGGCTCATCCCGAGCTTTTTGGCGTAGATGAAGGTGCTAAGGACGGCGATGCAAAGGTCCTCTTGGACGCTCTCTATGAAGAAGGTATCATCCCAACCTATTCGTTTCCGAAAAACGTCGTAAGTACATATATACCGGATATGTACGGCAAAATCCTTTACGAGGTTGACCGTGGGCTTGACGTGGCTATTGGCGAATATGCTCCGGGTAGAGCAATTGTTGTCGATAAACAAACCTATCAAATCGGCGGATTCTACTATCCTGGAAGTGAACGTCGTCATGGTCAATCACTAACTCCGGCACGTGCCTACACAGAAGACCCAAATTATGTGAAGCAAGTTATCTCTTGTGCTGAGTGCGGTTGGTTTGGTCTGATGGAAGAGAATACAAAATGTTGCCCATTCTGTGGGAATGGTGATCTGAAAATCACTCGTGAAATGATGCGGCCTTGGGGCTTTGCGCCAAGAAATGCTGAATCTATACCAGATGTTCAGCTATCAGAGGAATACACCGCCGTACAGCAACCATTGTATTCGACTTTACCAGATGCAGAAGAAATGAAACTTGCCCCTGGCTGTAAGAACATACGAATCGCTTCACGAACAAACCAGCGAATTATCATGCTGAACAAAGGCTCAGATGACAAAGGCTTCATGGTTTGTAAGGACTGTGGTGCCGCCATGCCGGGCGACGATATTTCCGTCCTGAATGACATTAACAGGCCATACAAGTCGAAGTATGCTCGGAGCAGATGCCGTCATGGTAATTCCTTTAATGTGAATCTGGGCTATGACTTCATAACTGATATGTTGGTTCTTGAATTCACAATTGACGACAGGATTATTGCTGCCAACCGGAATGATAATCCATGGCTTAGCCGTGCAGCTCAATCTCTAGCCGAGGCTCTAAGATTGGCAGCCAGCAAAAAACTTGATGTTGAATTCACTGAACTTGTCACCGGCTATCGTCTCAGGACTGGTCCTGAAGCTTCCTATGTCGATATCTATCTTTACGACAGCCTCTCAAGCGGTGCCGGCTATGCTGTTAGTGTAGCCGATTCAATTGCCGAACTACTAGCCGATATGAAGGAACTATTGAGTTCCTGTGATTGTGGATCTGCGTGTTCCAAATGTTTGAAGCATTACAGAAACCAGTATGTACATGGCATGCTTGACCGCTTCGCCGCACTTCAACTCCTTAGATGGGGTGTTGACGGAATAAAAGCATCTTCTATCAAACCAGAGACACAGATTAACATGATCATGCCTTTGGCAAATATCCTTAAGCAATCTGGTTGTGAAATCACTGTTGATGGTGAAATCACTGCAACTGGGAGAAGAAGCACCAAGAAGGTTGTGATCTACCCAGCAATGTGGGTTGAACCACATGCTACTAATACTATTTTTGTAAGCGATGCTTATATCAAATATGCCAAGCCATATGTTGTCCAAAAAATTCTCGACAACATTTAAAACAGACGGTCATTTGGAATCTCCTGGTTGCGAACTGAAATAATAGCACAGCCCACCGGTCAACAACGATCGGTGGGCTGTGCTGTACTTATTCTCGATCTATCAGCCGATGCTCCGGTGTCGTTCGGATATCTATCCGATTCCTCAAGCAATCAAACATTCCCTGTCTGCCGCCTCAAATCATCCCAAAATACTTCAATGCCTCCGTAATTGCCGCTTCTTTTTCCGGTGGGCATTTCGGCTGTCTGGCATTTTCAGACTTTGACTTGTTGTAATTTTCACGCTCAATAATGCCATGTTTCTGCTTGATTTGGGCGATATAGAGAGAGGAAACCTTCAAGCCAGTTTGCTGCAAAACACGTTCTTTGATCTGACCGTAGGTGGCGTCGTTCTGGAAACCGGACATATCCATGTCCTCCAGAGAGAACTCCACACGAACCTTCTTGGAGTCGATTTCTCCCTTGGAAAGCAAGACAACCGTCTCGACGTGAATCTGCCTGTGGCATAGGTCAACGCTAGTTAGATAGTACAAAGTGTGATGATTCTATTTGTAGAACCAAATATTGAGTTGAAAGTAATGCAATATATGTTATAATACTCAAGAGAGGATGTGGTTGATATGAAGTTGATTGGAAAACGCCTGCGTACCCTTCGAGACAGTCTATCTCTTTCTCAAGCAAAGCTGGCAGAGATTTTTGGCATCACTCAGTCCAGCCTTAACCGTTATGAAAACGGGCAGTCAACTCCATCGGTTGATTTGCTGCGCAAGTATGCGGACTTCTTCGATGTTTCCATGGATTATATCTTTGCCCGCTGTGACGAGCCGCAGGGAAAATTGTACCACTATCAGCCGAAAGTATGGAAAAACGCCGCTGAGATGGAACAATTTGTGGATATGTGCTTTGATCCCAAATCGCCATACTATAACCGCATGAAAGAATCTGTTTTGCAAATGTTTTCAGAACATACTGATGATTAAGGAGGTTCGACTATGAATGCAGTGATCTATGCTCGTTATTCCAGCGAAGGACAACGCGAGGAAAGTATTGACGGTCAGCTCCGTGAGTGTATACAATATTGCCAAAAAAATGGAATGACCGTGGTAAAGGAATATATTGACCGTGCGCTTTCAGCCAAAACGGACAATCGTCCCGATTTCCAACGGATGATCAAAGACAGTGCCAAAGGGCTGTTTGACGTGGTTGTGGTTTGGAAGCTGGATCGTTTTGCCCGTAACCGATATGACAGTGCACACTATAAGGCTGCACTGAAAAAGAATAATGTACGGGTCATTTCTGCAACAGAAAACATCGCTGACGGGCCAGAAGGAATCATTTTGGAATCTATGCTGGAAGGTATGGCGGAATACTATTCCGCAGAGCTTTCCATAAAAGTCATTCGCGGTCATACGGAAAATGCACTCAAATGCAAGTATAATGGTGGCACACCGACATTTGGCTTTGCCATTGATGCCAACAAGCAATACCAGCCTGACCCGATCACCGCC
>RCNI01001362.1_pt1 | contig 13270 bp, 12 predicted proteins | sample 2041151 | NCBI WGS metagenome assembly RCNI01 (sample SAMN09708214, study PRJNA481090) | feces metagenome | isolation source: feces | place: Antarctica: Albino Rookery | reverse complement strand
TGAGGTGTTTTTGGATTCCGTTTACGCCATTCCTGCAAGCTAACAAATTTTTACCGTGTGGGTGTCCAACTTGCACTTGCAATTTGCGTTTATTTTTTATATAAGTTTTCTTATTTCTTATAGATGTTAATTTAGCGAGTACAATTATTGACTTTTTTAGATTTAAAGTATATCATTACTTCAATATCTTTTTAAGGCTGGGTCTGAAAATGAAAAAGAACTCTTTGGCATTGATTGAGACTAAAAAGTGCATTGGTATCATTGTGGCAACCCTGCTGTATTGCTTTGGTATCAATGCTTTTCTTGTTCCCCACAACATTTATTGCGGCGGATTCATGGGTTACTGCCAGGTTATAAGAACCGTTATTCTTGATGCTTTTGATATTAACCCCAGCTTTGATATTGCGTCACTTATATATTACTGTATCAATATTCCTATTCTTCTTTTTGCTTGGTTTAAAATCAGCCACGCTTATCTGCTGCGTACAGTTCTCTGCCTTACCATTATGACTCCGGCCTTAGCCCTTATTCCTACAACGCCGCTGCTGCCTGATGACAGGCTGGCATCCTGCCTTATCGGCGGTATCCTTTCCGGTGCCGGTGCGGGCTACTATCTCCGTATGGGTGCTTCCGGCGGCGGAGCTGACGTTATAGGCCTTATCTTAATTCGTGGTAACAAGGGAAAGAGCATTGGGCGCTTTAACCTTATGGTTAATCTGGTTCTTTATCTCTGCTGCATTTTCCTGTTTGATCTTGATGTTCTTATTTTCTCTATTATTTATTCTGTGTTCTTCTCCATTTTCATGGATAAGGTTTATATTCAGAATATAAACGAGGAAGTTAAGATTATTACCCGCCGCCCAGGCGATGAGATCGGCAAAGCGATTATTGAGCAGATGGGCAGGGGAGTGACTATTATAAACAGCAGGGGCGGCTACACTAACGGAGACAGCCGTATTTTATATGTTGTTTTGTCTAAATACGAAATCCCGTACCTGCGAAGTATCGTAAAGGAATATGATCCAAATGCTTTCATTGTTGAAAGCGGCTCGGTAAATGTCTACGGAAACTACCTGAAAAAGCTTTTCTGAATAAGTTTTCCACAAAAATGTTGAAAAAGCCAATGACTCACATGGAAATGAGCCATTGGCTTTATTTTTTGCTTTTATTCAACTTTTTTATCCACATTCACAATGCTGAAAGCATTATATAGTGAAAAACTGAAATCAGGCTTTGCCGAAATTCTTGTTTACAAACTCTCTTGCGGCTCTGTCGGCTTCGATAACTATATCGATGTCATCAGCAGTGCCGTCGAAGTGGTCAACAGCAGCCTGAACACAGTCGTAAATGCGGTTGTAGCCAAGTTCGCCTCTGAGGAACATGTGAACGGCAACTTCGTTTGCAGCGGACATTACGCAGGGCTTTATACCGCCGGTCTTAGCGCACTCAACTGCAAGGCGCAGACAAGGCATATTTTCAAAGTCGGGTGCCTCAAAGCTAAGGTCTTTAAGACTGGTAAAGTCAAGATGCTCGGAACGGCTGGGCATACGATTAGGATAGGTGAGAGCATACTGAATGGGCAGGCGCATATCGGGGCAGCCAAGCTGGGCGATAACAGTGCCGTCAATAAACTCAACCATGGAGTGAATAACACTTTGGGGATGAATTACAATCTGAATATCCTCGGGCTTTACTGCAAACAGGTGCATGGCCTCAATAAACTCAAGACCCTTGTTCATCATAGTTGCAGAGTCAATGGAAATCTTTGCACCCATGCTCCATGTGGGATGCTTTAATGCATCGGCAGGAGTGATGTTCTCCAGCGTTTCACGCTTCTTTCCTCTGAAAGGCCCGCCGGAGCCGGTAAGCAGAATTTTATGAAGCTGCTCTTTGCCTCTGCCCTCAAGGCACTGGAAGATTGCGGAATGTTCACTGTCAACAGGCAGAAGCTCAGCTCCGCACTCGGCTACCTTTTTCATCATGATTTCACCGGAGCAGACGAGAGTTTCCTTATTTGCAAAAGCAATACGCTTTTTCTTCTCTATTGCGGCAAGAGTGGGCTTTAAGCCAACGGAGCCGGAAACGGCGGTAACAAGGCAGTCAGCACTGTCGATTGCGGCGGCTTCGGTAAGGGCCTCTTCACCCCATCCGATTTTAACATCCATATCGGAAAGAGCAACGCGCAGATCCTTTGCAGCCTTTTCGCTGCCCATTGCTATAAATTCAGGTTTGAATTTTCTGGCCTGCTGGGAAATAAGCTCAACCTGAGAGTTGGCAGAGAGAGCAGCCACTTTTATTCCTAAATTTTCGGCAACATCCAAAGTCTGACGACCTATGGAGCCGGTACTTCCTATAACAGAAATTTTATAATCCATATATGTTCTCCTTTGTATTTTTATTTAAAAAGGAATTTTGCTTCAAGAGTATACCATGTACACGGGACACATACAACAGCCCCATGGCTAAAGCTTGGTTAATTTAGTGGTGGTGCAGATTAAAAGAGGATGCGCCCTCGTTAAAGAGCCGTATTATAAGGTCGGCCATATATTCGGCACTCTGAGGACAGCCGGAGTAAAGCCACTTATGGAGCAGACCGACGCTTCCCATTGCTCCGTAAAGATACAGCTCATCTGCCAGCTCCTCACTGATTTTGCAGCGGGATGTCCAAGTGCTGACAAAGCGGCTTTCGATAAGCCGCAGACAGCGCATTACAAAGCCGGTGTTTGAAAGGTCGGAGGTAAAGATGAGACATATATCGGCCTCCTTCTGGATGAAAGAGAGAATATGCGGCAGAATTTTTTGAAGCTCCGCTTCACCGGAGGCCAGAGAATCATTTATTATATCCACAATATTCTCCAGAAGCTCATTTTCAAGGCTTTCCATAAGGTCCATCGGGTCTTTATAGTGGGAGTAAAATGTTGCCCGGTTAATTTCTGCTCTTGCACAAATGTCCGTTACAGTGACTTTGGCAAGGGCTTTTTCTTTCAAAATAGAAGTGAAGCTGTTTCTTATCATCAGCTTTGTATAGCGTACTCGTGCGTCAGTTTTCTTTTCAGCCATAAAATTACCTCATTTGTAAATTTTCTGCGAATAGCCAACAAAAAAGCTCTAAAGTGTTTAACAGTTTACATTTTTTCAGAAACTGTTTATTGTAAACAACATAGTGAAAGTATATTATAAAATCGAAAATAAATCAACAGCATGTTGCCGAAAGTGAGCAGGTTATGGACAGACTGACAAAGTGGATAACAAAACACGTAAAACTAATTGTGATAGTGTTCGTAATTTTAAGCCTAATTTGTGCAAGCTTATTTTTTACTGTTAAAGTTAATTATGACATGACCCAGTATCTTCCCGAGAATGCACAGTCGACGGCAGCGCTGAAGCTTATGACGGATGAATTTGCATCCGCGGTGCCTAACGCAAGAGTTATGATGCCGAACCTTACCATAACGGAGGCGGCAGAACTTAAGCAGGAAATTGCCGCAGCCCCGGGCGTAACGGAGGTTATGTGGCTTGACGATATAGCAGACATAAAAACTCCGGAGGAAATGCTGGATAAATCCCTGTTTAACCAGTATTACAAGGACTCTACCGCTGTTTATGATGTGGTGCTTGCTCCCGATATGGAGGTTAAGGCCACCAACGCCATATATAAGATAATAGGCGAGGACGGCGGCATAAGCGGCATGGCGGCAAACATTGCTTACTCCCAGAATCAGATTATGACTGAGGTTATGGGTGCGGTTTCAATACTGCTGCCGGCTATAATTATTATACTGCTGCTTACCACAAATTCATGGATTTCACCTTTGCTTTTCCTGAGCACCATAGGTGTGGCGGTAATAATAAACATGGGAACCAATGTGATATTCGGAAGTATTTCCTATGTTACCCAGTCTGTAAGCCCCATATTGCAGCTGGCGGTCTCTCTTGACTATGCAATCTTTCTGCTGGGAAGCTTTGAGCGGTTCAAAAAGACGGAAAGGGACGCCGCCACTGCAATGCAGCTTGCCATAAGAGAATCCTTCGTATCTATTGCCGCCTCGGCAGCGACAACGGTTCTGGGATTTCTGGCGCTGGTGTTCATGCGCTTCGGTATAGGCAGCGAGCTTGGCATGAACCTTGTAAAGGGTGTTGCGCTGAGCTACATCTCCGCCATTGTGTTTCTGCCTGCCCTTACTCTTTGCTGCGTTAAGCTTCTGGATAAGACTACCCATAAGCGGATAATTCCGGAAATTAAAAAGCTGGGCAATGTGTTTGTAAAGATAAGAATTCCGGCGCTGCTTATGGTGGTACTGCTTGTCGTGCCCTGCTTCCTTGCTCAGAGCCGTTCGGACTTCTTCTATGGCAACGGAGTGCCTGCCCCTGACAGCCGTTACGGTCAGGACACAATAAAAATAAATGAGAAGTTCGGAGAGAATACCCAGATTGTGCTTCTGGTGCCCAAAGGCGATATAGGCCGTGAGGCTCAGATGTGCAGCGAGCTGCAGGAGGTGCCCCATGTGACGGCAGTGATGTCATATGCAAGCACAGTGGGAAGCAGTATTCCTACTGAATTTCTCAGCAAGGATATAGTTAAAAACTTCTATTCCGATAACTATTCCAGAATTATCGTAAATACCGATACCGTCGAAGAAGGCGGTCACGCCTTTGAGGTAGTGGAAGATGTAAGAAATGTTGCTTCAAAATACTATGAGGAAAATTATTCCTGCGGTATGAGCGCAAACCTTTATGACATGAAGGCTGTGGTACAGGGGGATACACCTGTTGTAAACGGACTTGCCATTGTGTTTATTCTCCTTACGCTGCTGATTTCCTTCCGCTCTCTCACATTGCCTGTAATACTCATTTTCGTTATTGAGTCTGCAATATGGATTAACCTTTCAACTCCTTACTTCACAGATACGCCCCTTGTATATCTGGGCTATCTTGTAATAAATACTGTTCAGCTGGGCGCTACTATTGACTATGCAATTCTGCTTACCGACGGATATGTGGTGCGCAGACGGAGCATGTACAGCATAGACGCTGTAAAGGGAACCATAAACGACAATATAATTTCCATCATAACCAGCGGTCTTATTCTTTCTACCGCCGGTATGAGCTTAAAATTATCTTCGTCCATGGAGATAGTGCGGGAGCTGGGACTACTGCTGTTCAGAGGAACGCTGCTTTCCATGGCAATGGTGCTTCTTGCATTGCCTGCGCTGCTTATATTGTTTGACGGAGCTACGGCAAGGCTTACCAAATTTCCGTTTATTATTAAAGAGCGGGAGAAGAAAGAAAAGAACAAAACAGGGGAGGCATAAAATATATGAAGAAACTGATGTCCGGTTTACTTTCACTGCTTATGGTGTTCTCTCTTTTCTCCGTCTCTGCATTTGCAGAGGGAGAGACAGAGGAGAAAACCGAAGAGCCGGAAAAAGAATACGACTATAAGGCCGAAGAGGTTATATACGGCATATTGGGCGCAGACGGAAAAGCGGAGAAGTTTGTGCCGGTTGTAATAATAGATGCTCTAAAGGACACAAAGCTTAATTATTACGGTGATTTTACGGAGGTTCAGAACCTCAGCGGCACGGATGAGCTTGATTACTCTGACGGCGCGGTGAAGCTTCAGCTGCCGAAAGGAAAGCTCTATTTCAGAGCAGAGCTTGCGTCTGCCGAAGTTCCGTGGCTTATAGATATTCACTACTTTATGGACGGAAAGGAAATTGCCCCCGAGAAGCTGGGCGGCATGAGCGGTCATCTCGAAATTGAGATAGGCGTAAAGCGGAACGAAAAAGCCGACCCCTCATTCTTTGAAAATTATCTGGCACAGATTTCTATGAGCCTTAATTCAGAAAAGTGCCGCAATATAGAGGCCGAAGGCGCAACGGCTGCAAATGCCGGCGCAAACAAAATGTTAAACTTTATGGCCATGCCCGGCGCAGAATCCGGCTTCAAGGTTTCCGTAGATGTGGAGAACTTTTCCATGGGCGGCATGAGCATTGCGGCGGTTCCTCTTTCCATGGCAGACATGCTTTCAGGTGAGAGTATAGAAGAGCTTACCGACGGCTTAAATCAGCTCAGCTGCGGCGTTGCCAGCCTTAATAACGGCGCATGGCAGTTAAGCTCCGGAATGAACGAATTTTCTGCCGGCTTAAATCAGCTCTCCTCCGGCTCTGAAAGTCTGAGAAGCGGTTCTGCCCGGATACTTGAAGGCATGAAGATGATAAGCAGTGTTGCGGGAAGTATGGGGGAGATAGGCGGAGATATTGACCTGAGCAATCTTTCCACTGTTCCTCAGGCAATTTATGCCGCCGCAGACGGTCTTGATTCTGCTGCGGGTACAGTAGAGGGCATGAAAACCGGCATTGACAGCATTATAAGTCAGGTTGGCGCACACCTTGCAGGTGTTGTGCCTGTTGACGAGGGCGAAATTAACGCACTTGTTGAAGCAAATCCCGACAATGCAGCTCTGCAAAGCCTTATAAACAATTCAAATTCCGCCCTTTCCGCAAAAGCGGGCTGGGATGCAAACAGCGGAAGCCTTACCCGGATTTCAAATGATCTGAGCCTTGCATCAGACGCAATAAGACTTCAGGCCCGGCAGCTGAGAGCTGCGGCGGCAGCCCTTGAGGAGATAATAAATTCCGGCGAGGCAGAAAACGGAAGTCAGGAAATAGTCTCCCGGCTTGAGCAGCTTGCAGGTCTTGCAGATAACTATCAGATGTTCCATGACGGCCTTGTGCAGTATACTCAGGGGGTTGACGCACTGGCAGAGGCAAGCACCTCCCTTGCCGGAGGTACTGCGGCTATTGCCGGCGGCACCAGCCAGCTCAATGACGTCACCAGCACCATTCCCGATGAAGTGGACAGCATGATAAATCCCGGTGAGGACGAAAAGTTCAAGCCCCACAGCTTCCTGTCCGATAAAAACGAGAATGTGAGCGCGGTACAGTTCGTGTTTACTACACAGAGCATAGACATTCCGGAGCAAACAGACCTTGAAGCTGTCAATACAAATGAGGAAAGCGGATTTTCAAAGTTCGTAGACAGATTCAGCGCTCTGTTTAAAAGTCACGAAGCTTGATTAAAGAATCAAGCTGATATAGAAACTAAAGTCCCATGATTTCATACATCGTGGGACTTTAAAATTATCCTTGCTTTTCAGCATAAAAATAGTTATAATACTTTGGACTTTTTTGGAGGTGCAGAATGAGAATAAGAAATTTGGTTGGAAACAGAGCCTTTTATAAAAGACTTTTTGCCGTTATGATGCCTGTTCTTGTTCAGAACGTTATCACAAACTTTGTGAGCCTTCTGGATAATGTAATGGTGGGTCAGGTAGGTACCGAACCTATGTCCGGCGTTGCAATAGTCAACCAGCTGCTTTTTGTTTTTAATATGTGCATCTTCGGCGGTCTTGCAGGCGCAGGAATTTTTACTGTCCAGTATTACGGCAAAAGTGATGATAAAGGCGTGCAGGACACTTTCCGTATTAAATTATATATAGCGCTTGCGTCGGTTATATTTTTCATTGCCGGCTTTATCGGCTGGGGAGAGGAGCTTATAAAGCTTTTCCTCCACGAGGGCGGGGAAAAGCTTAACCTTGAAAATACTTTGCAGTACGGTCTTGATTATCTGAAGGTCATGCTCTGGCAGATTGTGCCCTTTGCGGTAATTCAGATATATGCAAGTACCCTGCGCGAAACCGGCGAAACCATGCTGCCTATGAAGGCAGGCATTGTGGCGGTATTTGTAAACCTTATATTTAACTATATCCTGATTTTCGGTAAGCTCGGTGCTCCTGCAATGGGCGTTGTGGGTGCAGCTATTGCAACGGTGCTGGCAAGATTTGTTGAGTGCTTTATCGTAATTTTCTGGACTCATAAGCATAAGGAACGCTGCCATTACATTGAGGGGGCATATTCAAGCCTTAAAGTCCCGAAAGCATTGGTTAAAAACGTGACTGTAAAGGGTATGCCTCTGCTGTTAAACGAAATTCTCTGGTCATCCGGTATGGCGGTTTTGAACCAGTGCTATTCTATGCGCGGCCTCGAAGTCGTTTCCGCCGTTAACATTGCATCCACTGTTTCTGAGCTTTTCTTCTGCGCCCTCTACGCTATGGGAACCACTGTTTCCATTATGGTAGGCGCACTGCTCGGAGCGGGAGAGACAGAGCAGGCTGTGGACGAGGACAGAAAGCTTATCGCCTTTTCAGTGTTTATATGTGCAATCATAGGCGTTGTAATGGCTCTGCTGTCACCCTATATACCGAGGATGTACAATACAACCGACAACGTAAAGAAGATTGCCGAGGAGCTTATGATAGTTACGGCTGTGCTTCTTCCTATGTTCTCATTCAGAAACGCATGTTATTTTACTCTCCGTTCCGGTGGAAAGACCGTAATAACCTTTATATTTGACTGCGTTTTCGTGTGGACGGTGGCAATACCCACGGCGTTCATACTGGCTCATTTTACGAACATGGGAATTCTTTCCATGTATATAATCGTAAATGGCCTTGACTTTGTTAAGTGCTTTATAGGATATATGCTGGTTAAGAAGAGAACATGGGTAATAAATCTTGTAAGTGAATAATCTTTAAATAAAAAAGCAGTATCGGACTGAACCGATACTGCTTTTAAATTTTTATCCGAAGAATTCTTCTTTGAATTTCCGCGCCGTAGGTGTGGCGGCAACTCCGCCCTGACCTGTTTCACGGAGAGCGGGCGGCATCATTTCGCCAACCACCTGCATGGTGTCTATTACCTCGTCTGCGGGGATGCGGGAAGTAATTCCCGCAAGGGCAAGCTCGGCGGCAGAAAAGGCGTTCATTGCCCCTGCAACATTACGCTTTACACACGGCACTTCTACAAGACCTGCAACAGGGTCGCATATAAGTCCCATCATGTTTTTCAAGGCAATGGCGCAGGCGTTTGCCATCTGCTCCTCGTCACCGCCGTGGAGAAATACAAGGGCGGCGGCGGCCATGGCAGCGGCACTTCCCACCTCTGCCTGACATCCGGCCTCAGCGCCGGAAATGGAGGCTCTGGTGGCAATGACAGCCCCGAAGCCTGCGGTTACATAAAGGGCTTTAATAAGCTCCTCGTCGGGAACATTGTATTTTTCTGCATAGGGCAGTAAAACTGCGGGAATAACGCCGCAGGAGCCTGCGGTAGGCGCTGCCACAATGCAGTGCATACAGGCGTTACATTCGCCCATTCTGAGAGCGCCTGCTATAATACGGCCTATAAATTCTCCGCCCATTGACTGGCCGCTTTCGTAGTAGCGGCGCATCTTTTCGCCGTCCCCGCCTGTAAGACCGCTTCGGGAACGCTGAGCGGGTTCATAGCCTTTGTCAGCTTCCCGCATGGCGGAAAGGCGCAGAGACATTTTGAGCCATGATTCTTCCTCACTTATTCCGCTCTCTCTTGCGGAAGTGCGTCTGACCGTTTCCCACAGAGGTTCGGATTCTTCTTTGCAGTAGGCGATAAGCTCCGCCACGGAATCAAAAATAGCCATCAGTTTTCAACCTCCCGGTTAGAGTCTATAAAGGCGGCGCTTAAAATTCCCGGAGTCTGCCTGATTTTTTCCACGGTCTCCGGCTTAACTGTGTCGTCGCACTCGATTACCATTATAGCCACACCGCCTCGGGAGTCACGGCTTACCTGAAAGGTGGCTATGTTTATACCCAGATCGGCAAGTGCTCTGGAAACGTCGGCAACGCTGCCGGGCTGGTCGGAGTTTCGCACAATCAAAGTGGGCTGTTCGGCTGAAAAGCAGAGAGACATTCCGTTAAGGCTGCGCACCTGTATTCTTCCGCCGCCGATTGAGGCACCTACCATGGAAATCTCGTTTCCGTTTATGCCTTTAAGCTCTATAAGGGCGGAGTTGGGGTGAGCGTTACGGAGATTTTTTTCTCCGAAGCTGAATTTAAGCCCCTGCTCCTTTGCTATGGCGAAGCTTTCGGGAATTCTTTCGTCATTGGGAGCCATGCCAAGGAGACCGGCTATAATTGCAGTGTCGGTGCCGTGGCCTCTGCCGGTAGCGGCAAAGGAGCCGTGAAGATAGATATTGGCTTCTGCGGGAGTTTCCCCCAGAAGCTTTCTGGCCGCAAGACCGATACGAACCGCGCCTGCTGTATGAGAACTGGAAGGCCCTACCATAATGGGGCCGATCAGGTCGAAAATGTCCATAAAGTCAACCTCTGATTCTTTTGAATAACAGAATTATTATAGTTGAAAGCGGCTGGTTTGACAAGAACTATTCTAAACCTGCATACGCCGCAGCATTTCCTTTTTCAATCTGCTTATTATCCGCTTTTCAAGGCGGCTTATATAGCTTTGGGATATGCCCATAATATCCGCAACCTCTTTCTGGGTGTATTCTCTGCCGCTTGGCAGGCCGAAACGCATAAGAATAATTTCCTTTTCCCGCCGGCTCAGGGTGTCTATGGATTCCATAAGCATACGCTTTTCCGCGTCGTCCTCCAGCGGGCGGGAAACTTCGTCCTCATCCGTTCCCAGAATGTCGGATAAAAGCAATTCGTTTCCGTCCCAGTCGGTGTTTAAAGGCTCGTCAAAGCTTACCTCGCTGCGCTGGGAGGAAATTTTTCTCAGGTACATGAGGATTTCGTTTTCAATGCAGCGGGAGGCATAGGTGGCAAGCTTGATTTTTCGCCCCGGCTTAAAGGTGTTTACTGCTTTTATAAGGCCGATAGTTCCGATTGAAATCAAGTCCTCAAGGTTTACCCCTGTGTTTTCAAAGCGCTTTGAAATGTACACCACAAGCCGCAGGTTGTGTTCTATTAAAAGCTGCCGGGCATCATCGCTGCCCTCTGCCAGAGCCTCCAGAGCTTTTTCCTCTTCCTCCCGCTTTAAGGGTGGGGGCAGGCTGTCGCTGCCCCCGATGTAAAAAACCGATGGGGGTTCCAGCCCTAAAATTTCCATTATCTGATTTTTTAAAAACATTATCTGCGGTTTGCAAAGCATATGTATAATCCTCCTTAAATTTAAATGAGTGCCTCAAAGCCGTCGCCGGAGGCGCTTTTTGATATTGCCGCAAGCAGCCCTTTATCCTCTTTGCCGTCTATGGTGAGGCTTTCCGGACGAAAGACAGGGAGAGTTCCGGTTACACCAAGGGCGGAGTAGGGAATTAGACGGAGCTTTCCTTTAAGCTCCGGTATCTGCTGAGAGTATTCAATAAGCTCCACCGGACTCAGCTCCTCAAAGCAGCCGGTATTTTCTCCCAGAATATTTTTAAGGGCATGGGGGGATACAACCATTACCGGCGCCCCGCTTAAGGGGTCGGAAAGGGAATTTCCCGTGTCAAGGAGAGCCATGAATTCAGCTTCCTTTCCCATAAAGCCAAGCTTCACCTCCACCCGGCGGCGGGCCATGTTTCTGACCTTGCACCGGAAGATTAAAATTCCAAGGCTGTAACACAGGGTAAAGGAGCTTAAAAGCAGCTTTGTGGAGATCCTTCTGTATCCGCCGTGTATGCTGTCGGAAAGTCCCAGTGCCCAGAGCGCCCCGCCGAAAGCCGCCGAAACTGCAAGAAAAACAAAAGCACAGCGAAAGGGGTTCTTTTCTCCTGCAAAGGCAATGAGCGCCATTGAAAGTCCGGCGGCAAGCTTCATAACAGAGGAGGCGAGAAAGCCCATGGAGGGCAGAAAAACAGCAACGGAATACAGTGCCCCCAACAGTGCTGCAAGAAAATAGCGGAGCCGTTTAAGCTTTACCCCGCATATCCTGCCGGTACAGAGACAGAGCAGGTAATCGGTCAGCAGGTTAATAAAAAACAGTGAATCTATATAGATAATTTCCATGGGGCTATTGTACCCCACGGCAAGTGCACAATTTGTCAATTAGGAATTGTCAAACCGGCGCAGCTGTGGTAAAATTATCTGAACATATAAAAAGTAAATTAAGGAGAGGATTAAGATGGAAAGCATATATAAGCGCGTGCTTATTAAAATAAGCGGTGAAGCTCTTGCCGCTGAGAAGAAAACAGGCTTTGACTTTGATTTTGTCTCCCACGTCTGCGAAAAGGTGAGAGACTGTGTTAATATGGGCGCTCAGGTAGGTATCGTCATAGGCGGCGGTAACTTCTGGCGCGGCGTAAAAGACGGTGCAGGCAAGGTAGAGCGCGTCAGCGCAGACCGTATGGGTATGCTTGCAACCGCTATGAACTGCCTTGCTGTGGCAGATGTGCTCAAGCAGCAGGGAGTAGATGCAAGAGTCATGACCGCCGTTGACATTCAGGGTGTTGGCGAGCGTTATGACACAAGAAAGAGCATAGAGTATATGGAAAAGGGAAGCGTGGTCCTCTTTGCCTGCGGCACAGGCGCACCTTTCTTCTCCACCGATACTGCCGCTGTGCTGAGAGCTGCCGAAATTCATGCAGATGCTATCCTGCTTGCAAAGAATATTGACGGCGTATACAGCGACGACCCCAGAACTAATCCTGAGGCCGTTAAGTTTGACAGCATAAGCTATGACGAGGTACTTTCAAGGCACCTTGCTGTTATGGATACTACGGCTACAAGCCTTGCTATGGATAATCATATTCCTGTAATAGTTTTTGCTCTGGCTGACCCCGAAAATATGAAGCGGGTTCTCAGCGGAGAAAAGCTGGGTACAACAGTAATTTAAACGGAACACAATAAATTAACGGAGGTATTTACCATGTCTGATTACAAAGAATTCGAAGACAGAATGAAGAAAAGCAGCGAGGCGCTTGAGGGGCACCTTTCCACCATTCGGGCAGGACGGGCAAACCCCTCTGTCCTGGATCAGCTGAGAGTGGATTACTACGGTTCTCCCACACCTGTTCAGCAGCTTGCAACTATTTCTTCTCCCGACCCCCGCTCCCTTCTAATCCAGCCCTGGGACAGCTCTGCTCTCAAAGGCATTGAAAAGGCTGTTATCGCATCCGATCTGGGCATCAATCCCCAGAACGACGGCAGAGCAATCCGTCTTATTTTCCCTCCCCTCACTGAGGAGCGCCGTAAGGATCTGGTAAAGCAGACCAAGAAGTACGGTGAGGAGTGCAAGGTTGCAATCCGCAATATCCGCAGAGATGCTATTGATAAGTTCAAGAAGCAGCAGAAGAACTCCGAGATTACCGAGGATGACTACAAGGATATTGAAAAAGAGATACAGAAGCTGACCGATGATTATATTAAGACCGTTGATAAAATCACCGACGCTAAGGAAAAAGAGCTGACAGAGATATAATGGCTATTTCTTTAAGAAATAAAGCGGCGGGGGAGCCTACC
>RCNI01001361.1_pt1 | contig 13271 bp, 7 predicted proteins | sample 2041151 | NCBI WGS metagenome assembly RCNI01 (sample SAMN09708214, study PRJNA481090) | feces metagenome | isolation source: feces | place: Antarctica: Albino Rookery | reverse complement strand
CTGCAGGGTTACAGTGCCGATGGCTTCGATCTTCTCGTCCACGGCCTTGGCAGCGGCAGCGTTTGCAGCGGCTTCCTTCTGGAGCTGAGCCAGTTTGGCTTCAGCAGCTTTCAGAGTCTCCAACTTGGTGACCAGCTTCTGCTGAGCAGGAGTCAAGGCCTGATAGGCGGCGCGGGCGGCCTGAATAGCATCTGCCTTATCGAGGGTCACGGTGCCGATGGCTTCAATCTTCTCGTCTACATAGGCTGCGGTGAGCAGCTTGATGTTGACGGTGGCGGTAGGCAGGTCGTATGCGGTACCAGCCACGCCGTCCTTATCCTGATAGAGCTGCCAGTAAGACTTGCGCTGGCCGTTCTCGTCAGGCTTATTTTCCAACAGCTGATCCAGATCGTAGGAGATGGTAATTTCCGTATCGTTCTCGGTCAGCGGTTCGGTGGTGTAGCGCAGGCAGCCGGAGATGTCCCGGGTAGTGCCGTTGGCATAATGGGCAATCACCTGAATGCCAGCGGGATCAAAGGTATCACCCACCTGATAGAACAACTTGGTGGGCTGCTTGACGACTTCCAGACGGGTGATGGTATTGCTCAGGCACATCATCTGGGCGGAGTCGTTCTTGAAGTAGATGTTGCCCTCTGTGTCCACGATGGGGCTGCAGATAGCGTACTGAGCCTGCGAGCCGGAGGGCGTGAAGAGCACATAACCGGTTTCCATCATCTGAGGTTTGCTTGTCGTGCCGATGTTCTCCACCGTCATGTACTCGGGGTCCAGCGAGGTGCGGCCGGGCTGGTCACGGATCACACGGACCTTGCCGGGCGTATAGTTGTCCATGAAGTAGACGTAAATATACCCGGTGTCCTGATAGGCTGTCGTCAGCAGGCCGCTGACCTGGGGATAGCCCTGGGTGGGAACGGTGTAGGCAATCTTGAAGCTTTCCAGATCAATGACGGTCATGTTGTGGCCGCTGTAAGCACCGAACTGGGATTTACCGGATACACCGATGTAAGCACGTCCGCCATAGATCACAGGAGTCGAGGTGGACATGGGGGGTGTGTTGGAGTTGTCAGAGCCATTGTTCAGATGGAGCTGACGCAGGGAATTCTTCACAAAGGTACCGTCAGGATTGACCTTGACCTGATAGAAGTCACCGCCCTTGGAGGTGAAGTAGTAGGCATTGGTCTCGGTGTCATAGCAGACGCTGCTGCGCAGGTCGCCTACACCGGGCATGGTCAGACGGTCCAGAATGACGCCGGTCTTGGGATGGATGGACAGCAAATCGGCATGACCGGTGGTATAGCCGTTCTCACCATCGTCGGTGGGAATCAGCAGGAAATCGTTGTTGACATAGGCACCGGCCCAGTAGAAGCCCTTGTCGGTATGGGTCCAGGCAGCAATCTTGGCCTCGTCGGGCTTGGTGGTGTCCTCATCGGTGACAGACAGGCAGACGAAGTTGGCCTGCTTGCGTTCACTGTTCCAGAAACCGGTGTAGATATAGCCGTTGGAATAGGCGATGGGGCAGTTGGGCTGGCCCCGCAGGGGGTCCTTGTAGATCCACAGGGACTTCAGTGTGCCGGCATCGAAAGCCTGCACGCCGCCGTTGCTCAAGGCTACGAAGATCATGCCGTCGGCATAGGTGGGGGAGTTGATAGCGAAGGCGGAGGCGGCAGCCATCTTGCCGGAAGCAAGGACTTCACCAGTGGCCTTGTTGACCTTCATGATGTAGTTGCCAGCGTAGGTGTAGAGATAACCGCCTACGATGATGGGGTTACCCACAGCACCGCTGCTGTAACCCTCGCCCAGCTTGTTGGCCCACAGCAGGACGGTGTCTTCGGCCTTGATGGGCGTTTTGACTTCTACCACGCCGTTATTGTTATTGTCGGCGCGGAACTGTCCCCAGTCACCCTCCTGGCTCAGGTCGGGCAGTGCATTGGGAGCAGCCTTTTCCAAACGGATGGTCTGCTGCTGGGTGTCCTTACCGGCTACGAAGGTAATGGTCTGGCCAATATAACCGGTCTTGGTGATGTTGCAGACATACTCCGTATCGGTGTCCAGAATGAACTTGCCGTTCTTCTCGGGCAGTACGCGGGCATTGGTGGTGGTGGAACGCAGGAAGATGTTGGCGTCTGCGGGATCGGCGGTGATCGTAGTCTCCACAGGCGGCAGCTTGATGATATCAAAGGTGTAGGTGACAGGAATACTGCCTTCCTGCTCATGGGACACGGTCAGCGTCAGCTTTTCCGTGGGCTGATCGGTCTGCAGGGGGACCGAAATGCTCTGCTCTGTGTTGGGGAGCAGCTGTTCGTTGTAACGGAACTCCTTGTTCCAAGTGCCGCAGGCAGCCTTTACAACGAAGGCACTGTCATGCTTATAGCTGCTCTGGGGCTTGAAGGTGACCTCAATCTGAGGGACGCGCTGGCCCAGCTTGAGGGTGTAGTCGGTGACTGCCTTGTTGAACTTGTTCACAACAGGATCGCTGTCCTTCTGGATGAGGACCAGAGGATTATTCAAGTGATCGGTCATGGTCACGGTGTTCATGGTCATGACGCGGTTGACATGCAGCAGATAGTCCTGATAGAAAGTAACACCGTCAGCGGTCTTTTCCTCACAGATTTCCAGACGGCCCTGGTTGCCCCAGCCGCCGGCGGCCAGAAAACTGGCAATGGTGTTGAAGCTGTTGGGTGTTCTCAGATCACGCTTACCTTCGCGGCCCGCCTGGGGGCTGTTGGCGTGATAGGTGTAGAAGAAAGTAGCGGAAAGGGTGTTCGCTTCGCTCAAGGGAGCCTTCAGCATGAAGGTAGAGGTGTTGGCCTCGGCAGCAAAGGCATACTCGTGAACGGAAGGCTGGAAGGCGGGGGTGATGGCGTAGCCGTTGGGGTCTCTGGCAGAAGCTGCGGCAGCCAGATCCGTGACCCAGTCCTGTACCTTGGGCGTTGCTGCAGCGATGGTCTGGTCGGCAGCGGCCTTGAAATCGGCACGAGCATGATAATAGGTGCTCTTGGTGGTCTCATAGCGGTAGGCGGCATCAGGGATCAGCTGATAAGTATCTGCGGTTTCACCGGCCTGCTTGGGAGCCACAAGGGCATTGTTCTCAGTAAAGACCTTCACCGTCACATCCTTGTCGTGTTGAATGCTGACTGTGGCAGCGGGAACCTGCGTGATCTGGACGGTGTAGGTAGTGACCTGACCGTTGGGGGCCTGGACGGCGATGGGCAGCTCATACTTGCCATCGCTGAGTTTCTTGCATGCGGACAGAGGGACATTGGCGGTTGTACCGCTGGCAGTCTTGTGTCCATTGACAGTGATGGTGGCTTCCGGGCACAGGGCGGTGGGAGTCAGATCGACACTGTCGTCGGTGGTGATGGTGGTATACTGCAGGACAGAACCGTCAAAGCCGATTTTGTCCGTAGTCTTCCCATCATAGGTTTTCTTATAGCTGAGAGTCAGTTCCGTGCCGTCAGCGGCAGCAGTCAGAGCCTTCAGGGAGGGAGTACGCACCAGATTCATGGTGAAGCTCTGGTAGGCGTGGGCATTCCCGGATGCGGAAACGATCTTATAATCGAAGGAGACATCCTCCAGACTGTTGGCTGTGTACTGGTCCTTGGTGACACTGGCGGTGGTGTTCCAGCCGCGGTTGAAGTTGTCGTTGGGGGCAAAGATCCGCAGATCGCTGGTGGTGGACTCATCGGTGGGGGTAAAGTTGGTGAACAGCTGACCGATGGCATAGTCGGGGATGTAGAAGGTAGCGCCGGCGGTAGTGAAGTTGTCGCGCTTCATCTGGCCGAATTCCTTCCAATAGCTGTCGATGCCCACGTTGACATCCTTAACCCACTGACCGGAAGGCAGCTCAGCCTTGATGTCCGTGGGACCGGTGACGGTGATGGTGCCATCAGCGTGGCGGAACTGATCCTTGGTGATAACATAGTCATAGGTACCGGGGATCAGCTTGGCCGTGGTGTCGGCTTTGACTGTCACCTTGTTGCCGAACTCGCCGATAAATTCAGCGCAGTCGGGGGTGACGGTCTTGCCGTCCAGCGTGACCGTCATGGTGACGGGGACGGTTTCACCCTTGAGGTACTGCTCGTAGCTCGCCAAGGCATCGTTCAGAGCTTTTGCCAGAGGGGGAGCGGTCTTGTCGTCTGCCTTGTAGAAGCCCTCGACAGCGGCGGCATAGGCATCCTTGGCGGCGGCATAGTTCTTGACACCGTTGTCAGCGGTGTTGAAGCTGGTCATGGCCTTGACCAGCTCAAGCAGAGAATCATCATAGGCCTGAGCAGCGTTGGTGGTGATCCAGAGACCCTGCACAGAGGCAGCGGGTGCATTCAGATCAAACTTGTCACCAGCGTAGTGGAGGCTGTAATTATCACTGTGGCCGTCAATGGCAGTGATATAGCTGGAGTCGATCCCTGTGAATTCGTGGCCGCTCCGTTTGAGAGCGTCCTTCACGGTATCGTTGCTTTGGTAGGAAACGTAACAGGGTTCGATGATTTGCTCACTGGCGTTGACAGCCAGCAGAGCAAACTTTCCTGCGTCCGCTGCAAAAGCGGATACAGGCAGCATGGACAAAAGCATCATGCATACCAGCAGCATGGATAATAGCTTTTGTCCCAGTGATGTGGGATGTTTCATTTCTACTCCTCCTTTAATAAAATACAACATCAGATAACCCGTCCCTGCAGCCAGCGCTGCCGCCAGCGGCGGATGCGGGGGGTGTCCTGCTGCCAGACCTGCGTCACATGATGCAGCCAGCGCAAAGCCAGTTGGCGCTGTTCCTCATCGATGGCGTGGTCACTGAACCAGATCTCCTGAGCCAGCGCGGTGATCTCCGCCAGATCGTCTTCGCTGTGCAGCAGCGCAGCCAGTGCCTCGTGCTGCTGTGACAGGGGGCGGTTGTCCCCATGGAAGCCCAGCAGCGTCAGTACTTCAGCGCTGTAAGCGAGGATGCGTCCAGCGGCCAGACGGGGATCGGCAACGGCGAAGCCGGCCTTTTTCTGCTGTAAGCGTCGGCGCAGAAGCAGTATGCGCAGGGCCAGCGCTGCCAGCAGAAGCAGCAATATCATCCAAAGCAGGTTCGCAGCCTCACGAATGAAAATCCAGTGGCTGTGGCCCGCCTTATCGGGTTCCTTGCTCACCTGCAGCGGTTTGGGGAGAGGCTTTTGGGTCTCTTCGGTCAGCTGCAGGGTTCCCTGTGCGCTGTCATCTCCGGTGGGTGTGCCATCGGAAGGCAGCGGATAGGAGAGAAAATCGGTGTAGCCGGGAACTGTGTCAAAGGGCAGCCAGCCCACACCGTCGAGATAGTATTCACACCATGCGTGGGAGTTGACCTGCCGCAGAGTCAGTGTGTCACCATCCTTCATGGCTTCCGCCATGGCAGGAGTCACCACATAACCCTCCACATAGCGGGCGGGGATGCCGCAGCAGCGCATGAGGAGCGTGGCCAGCGTGGCGTAGTGGACGCTGTATCCCTGCGGATTGGCCCGCAGTACATAGGAAATAAAATCCTCCTCGCCGGCGGCAGTCAGGGTGCCCTCCCGGTAGGTCAGAAGTTTTTGCACAATGTCGGTGATTTCATCTCTGGCCCGGGTGGTACTCAGATCTGTACCCTCCAGTTGGACATAGTTTTCCAGAGCTGTATAGACCTCTTCGGGGACGTTGCAGCAGGTATCGTATACCCACTGGCGATAGACCGTTTCGGCGCGGCGATAAGCGGGGGCTTTGACGGTCGCCAGCTGGCCTTGCAGCAGATAGCTGTCCTCAATAGGCCATAGCTCAGCATGGAGGGTTGTTTCCTTGGGATGCAGCAAACCTTCTGCAGTGAGCTGGGCCGGATCGGGCGTGTACCCAGACAGCTGGCCTGCACCGTAGGGAACCCAGGCATGAGCCCGGCAGGCGCCCAGTGTTTCCACTGTCACACGGTTGCTGCTGGGAACATCGGCGGCCTGCCAGCCCGCACTTACTTGCAGTGCGGGGAAGAAGGCATCCTTTTGCAGAGCGTACAGCGTTTGCGCCTGCGCAGCGGTATCGGCGGGCGAGACAGACTCCCAGCTATGACCGGTATAGACAGTACCGGTATAGCCCCGAATATAAAGAGGGGTCCAGTGTTTCATGGTGACGGCGAGTGCCGCATCCTGCGTGGGGGCATAGGGGGAAAGATTTTCCAGCTGGCCCTCAGGCATGGGATTGGCGGCGGATTCATAGCGCCAGTGATGCAGCGTGTGGGCAAGGGTGCTGCCAGCTTGGGTACGTTCCGTGATGGGTGGAACGGCAGCCAGAGCCCCCAAAACCACGCCGCCACTCAAGACAACACCCAGAGACGCTGCCAGAAGCGGACGTCCGGCACCGGAGACATCCTTGATCAGCAGCAGGATCGCCCCCAGAAAGTAGAGCGCCAGAAACCATCCTCCGTGGAGGAAACCCATAGCTTCCGGCAGTAACGGCGGCAGCAGAAGCAGCAGCCATACAGGACGGCGGAGTTGTACAAGCGCTCCAAGGGCAAGGCCACTGGCAGCAGCCAGAAAGAGTAAAACAGGTACGGCGCTGCCTTCTGCTGTAAAGGGCAAATGGTAGACACCAGTGGTTTCCGTTAGCCATTGAGCCAACGCATTGCAAAAGACAGCAAGGCTCTTTTGTAAAGGAGCGTGACACACAAGCCCCAGCGCCGCAAAGAGCGTTAACAGCCCGACAAGGCCGATGCCCTGCCGCTGGGTGTGGCCCAGCCATAGAGCCCCCACCAGTCCCAGCAGGGAGATAACGATGGGTACGGCGGGAGAGCTTGCAATCATATGCCCCACCATGCCCCAGAGCCCGACAACCAGAGGAATCCCGGGCAGCAGCAGCGACAGGGAAGCACCCCATGTCGGGGCGGAGTGACGGGATTGGAGATGCAGGGTCAGAGAAGTTTTCTGCTTTTTCATGGCAGCAGGGCACCTCCCTTCAGACAGCGCAGAACCTCCTGCATGGTGTCAGGAGTGAAATGCACGGCATCGGCAGGACTATCCTGCTCCGTGCAGAGAAATGTTTGAACATCGTTGGGGAAGGCCTCTGCCGCAGGGGGCAGCTGATGGCAGAAATAGAGCACGCAGCCCAGAGGTTCTCCGGAGCGCTGATACATGGCGCAGCCGTAGGGGCCGGTGTGGATCGGGGGAGCGTGCAGTAAAGCAGCGGCTGCCTCTGGCAGCTGCTCCTCACCGGCGATGGAATACTGGTGCAGCTGGGCTTCGTTCCAGGCCAGATGGAAGGGAATACCTGTCTCGACCAATGCCTGGCAGACGGAAATTGCGGCTTCCAGCAGTGCATCGGCGCAGCGGGGGGATGCGGTGTCGTACCGCCGTTCCACAAATACCAGCAGGGAGTGATCCACAGGGCAGGAAGGTTCACGCACCAGCAGGGTGTCGGTTTTGCTGGAGAGCTTCCAGTGAATCTGATGGAGATTGTCCCCGGGGAGATACTCCCGAATCTGAAATGGTTCGGAGAGGTCCTGCCCACGGCGATCCGGGGCATAGTCCTGGCATTGGTCAGTGGGAGTGAGACTGCGCAGATCGGCAGCTTCTACGGGGAAGGTGTCGGGCATCACGGTGATGCGCTGTTCACTGCGGCAGGGGAAGGGCAGAGGCAGCAGACCGAAAGAGTCCAAGGCCCATACCCGGGTGACGCGGCAGTGGAGCGCACCACAATATTGTGAGCATAATGTCCACTCGGCTTCGCCGGAAACACGCATCCGCTGCCGCAGGATCTCACCGGTGAGGGTGTTTTCCACTTCCAGCCAGACCAGGGCACTGCCCAGCGGCAGGCTGTGGCGGGGGAAGGTGATGGTCAGTGGGAAAGGCTTTCTTTTGCCGGCTGTGGCGGGGACCTTCAGCTGTATCCCTTGCTTGCGCCGCAAAGGCCATAGCAGCAGCCACGAGAGGACAGGGGCCGCCAGCAGAACAATCCACGCACTAAGAAGCGCTGTCGAGGGAGCCAGCAGCCATGTGCCCAGTACAGCAAGAAACAGAAGCAACCATAATAAGGCGGTCATAGAGTCTTCTCCGTCATAGCGGGCAGGGGAACGGATGTCAGGAGATCCTCCACGATCTGTTCTGCGGTCCAGTCGTTGAGCCGAGCTTTGGAGGAGAGGATCAGACGATGCACAAAAACATCCTTGGCCACCTGCTGAACATCTTCCGGCAGCACATAGTCTCGCCGCCGGATAAAGGCGTGTGCCCGGGCCGTGCGGCACAGAGCCAGCGCACCACGGGGACTGATGCCCAGCTGGACCATGGGGTGTTCCCGGGAGGCTTGGCATAGACGGGCGGCGTAAGCGTAGACGCTGTCGGCCATGTGGGTGTGTCCAGCCGCTTCAATGAGGGCCAGCAGCTGGGGCTGATCCATGACTTGCGCCACGTGTTCCAGCGGGTTGCTGTGTCCACGATCTTTGAGAATGTTGATCTGGCTTTCCAGATCGGGATACCCCATGTGGAGCTTCATCAAAAAGCGGTCCAACTGCGAGTTGGGCAGATGCTGGGTACCGGCGGAACCCACCGGGTTTTGCGTAGCCAGTACGATGAAGGGCCGAGGCAGAGGGCGGGTCACGCCATCCACCGTCACGCGGCCTTCTTCCATGGCTTCCAGCAGGGCCGCCTGGGTCTTGCTGGAGGTACGGTTGATTTCGTCAGCCAACAGGAGGTTGGTCATCACGGCACCGTTTTGGTAGACCAGTGAACCATGGTCAAAAACGGAGAAGCCGGTAATATCGGAGGGCATGGTATCCGGAGTGAATTGGATGCGTTTTTCCTCCAGTCCCAGAGCCCGGGAGAAGGCCAGTGCCATGGTGGTCTTGCCCACACCGGGCACATCTTCCAACAGGACATGACCTTGGGCGAGAATGGCCATCCAGATTTTCTCAATGACATCGTCCTTACCTACGATGACCTTGCGTACCTCAGCGGTGATTTGATCTGTCATTTCATATATGCTCATGGGACTTCTTTCCTTTCTTTCGTATCACAAGGACGACGGCAGCAATCACCACCGCACCGGCAGCGGCGGCGCCGATCCACATATCGCTGTGTCCGCCGTGGGCCTGCGTGGGAGCGGTCAGATCATAGGCGGTAGTGGGATCATCCTCTTTGATGGCTCCGCCGCTTCGCTTGACAGCGTCCAGCAGAGTGCAGGCACCGGAAACATAACTGCGTTCGTCAGCCGGAATGGACAGATAGCGCTCGTAAAGTGCGTCGACCTTGGTGTCCAGCTCCTGTGGGGACAGGGCCGCCAGGTCCTTGTTCAGTGTATCGATTTCCTTGCGGACGGCGGGGGCCATCTCATCACGGAAATCAAAGATACGGCGCTGCTCATCATCCAGCCGCTGCATGGCGCTCAGGGCCAGAACTACCTGTTCGGTGGACATCATATCGTAGGTTTCATCCTCCGCCAGATACCGGAAGAGACCGTCCTTCGTTTCATAAGACAGCAGGCCGTCACGGATGCTGCTGCCGCCGTGGGAAAAATGGCGGGGATCGATCCCCAGATCACACAGCGCCAGCACGACTTGAGCGGTAGAGCAGCTGTTTTTGTAGGTGCCATCCTTGGCCAGCCGGTCATGGAGCCAGTCGAGCGCTGCGGTCACGGCCTCGTCCACCGTCCGCTCCCCGCCGGAGGGCAGGGGGTAGGCCACCGTGCTGTGACGGTAGGGGGCCAGAGCTTGCAAGGCCATGGCGGTCATATCGACGCTGCCACCGCCTTGGTCGAGATTGAAACTGCCGTCCTCGGCCTGGTAGGTGAGGATGTTTTCCAGAATTGCCGCCCGAGAATATTTAGCGTCCTGGGGAACGGTGTAGCATTTGGCGTCCAGTGTCAACAGGGCATAGAGCCATCCGTTCAGCCCTTGAAAGCCCAGAGAATCCTGGACATTCCATTGGTAAGTACCTTCGGCCACCAGATTGATGGGGCGTCCGTCCCGACCTTTGGCAAAGGCCGTGGGATCTCCGCCCAGAGCCAGAATAGTCAGAGAAATGCGGTGCCACTCAGTGGCGCGGGAGTCACTCAGACCGCCATTCTCGGCGTAGCACCGGGTAACATAGTCCTCCATCCCTTGCAGATAGGCCGTACCGTCGCCGCCGCAGCGGCCGGTGATGAGTGCCACCCAGTCGGAGATGGCATCGCCGGGAGCCAAACGATCGGAAGTGAGCAGATGCTCATAGTCTGTATCCAGTGCCCGGGCCAGTGCCTCCATCGATTGAACGGGGGAGGCCCACGCCGTTTGCACCAGCAGTAGCGCTGCCAGTACCAACGCCGAAACAGCGTGCCTTATCCGATGGATTCCACCGTCGGCAGATCCGTTTCCTCTTCTTTTCCACTTTCTCCCGTCCACGGGATCACCTCTTCCTTTTCTTTGCCGCACCGGGTGCAGCGTTTGCGCGTCCAACCATCGACCCCATTAGCGGGTTCCTGGCGGTCCGTTTCTTTCCAATGATGCCCAGTGGCGTGCAGGGTTTCCAGAATATCCTTCTCCCCGCAGACAGTACACTTATGATAGACGCAGCCGTCCTCGGTACAGGTGGGGTCTTGGATATATTCTTTTTTGCTCCAGTTGTGCTGGGGGATGTAAGTGCCGTTGATCCACTTACCACAGTAGCTGGACAGGGAGCCGTAGGGGGCATCCTCATCTACCGCACCGCCCAGATCCTTGCCGTAGGCCAGAGTGAAGCGCAGGTATAGCGTGTCGCCGTCACTGAGGTAGTAGTTGGACAGGCCTTTACCGGCGTAAGTCTCGCCACCGATGGAGTAGACCCAGCCAGAGCCCTGTGTATAGTCAAATTCACCCAGACTGTCATTGTTATACTGGTTGGTCAGATTGAGTCCGTCCTGCTTGATCTTGGCCCAGAGGTTGTCGGGAATTTGAGCAAAATCCATGATGCCGGCGCGGCTGATGCGCTGGACATAGAAGCCCACATCCAGCGAACCGCTGTACTTGACCTCATAGCCGCAGTCTTGCAGCATGGCCAGCACGGCATAGGAGGCGGGCTCGCCCTGCTTGATTTTATAGGTGTAGGGTTCCTCCATAATGTCCAGCCCCACAGTGGTGGCATCCAGAATGATCGTGGCGGAGCCGATGACCTGACCGGTATCCACAAAGCGGTAGAGAATGTTGTAGGCCACAAAGGCACTGTTGCCCTCTTTGTCCCACGCAGTGACCGTAATGCGGTGGTGGGAGGTGCTGCCGGAGGTGGGATTGGGGAAATGCAGCTCGTACTCATAGGGATTGCGGCCGGTGGGATTGGAAATGAGATCTCCGTCCTGCCGGACCTCGATGCTGCTGGCGTAGAGGGATTTCCCGTGGTAATCCCGGGCAGTCAGCGTCATGGTAAAGTTGCGGTTGCTCAACTCGCGGACACCTTCCAGATTGGTATGGATGGTGGGGGGATGTTCACCGATGGTGGGGTGCTCTTCATCGGCCCTCTGGGCCATGTACCGGATACGGTAAGTCACCTCGTGAACGGTGGCGTCGCCGTCCTTTATATAAAGAGTGAAGCGGTTCAGTTCGCCTCGGGCCAGCTGGGCGGTATAATCCTTGCCGTCACTGGTGAGGTAGCGACCGTTTTGCGGGGTGGTGCTGTTTTGCAGCTTCACCTTCAGCTTCATGCGGTCGCCGTTGATGATGTAGGCATAGAACGGCAGGGTGTCGTTTTCCAGTTGATCGTAGGTAATGGTGCAGTTGCACAGATCGGTGACGATGCGCAGTTCGCTGTCATCCTCGCCGCCCTCGGTGGGGACATCTTCCCCCTGTCCGTTCTCGTCGGTTTCCCCGTTGCCGGGCTGGTCGGGATCGCTTTCTGAATGCTCGGGATCGGGGTCCGGTTCCGACTGGTCGGAGGGATCATCCTGGGGCGTGGGCGTTTCCTCCTCCGGAGGTGTCTGCGGAGATTCCTCTTCCGGTTCCGGGGGTGGATCTTCGTTGTCCTTGTCGTCTTTGTCGTCTTTGTCGTCTTTGTCGTGGTCACTGCTGTGATCCCCGTCCTCGTTGCCGGGGTGGTCCTTGTCAGCCTGCGGAGATTCAGGCAGAATTTCCTGCAGCTTTTGTTGGGGAAGTGTTTCCGGCTCCTGCCGCTCCAGACCGCTGCCCATCCAGATCAGACTGCCTGTCAGTATAGCAGCCATGAGCAGCGCGGTCACACGCAGGAAAGTACGGCGGTGTTTCATCACACATACCTCCTTCGAGTAAGGCATATGAGGTTGTCAATGTTTTTGGCCATAGAGCAGCTCCTTACCTGCGAAAAAGTGAGTTGGAGAAAAAAATAAAACGGCTGCGATGGATAAACGCAACCGTTTTTGCACTGCCGGAGGGCACTGTCCGCATCGGGACAGGATCTTACTTTTTCTGCATGATGAATATTTGACTTGCGCATGGAGGAGGGAGGGGACTCCTTGACAGATGGATCGCTCCTCTTGGAATGAATGGATACGGCAACCGATGTTTGCCGCAAACAACCTGCTCCTGCATATGCAGCGGAAAAGATAGCTCCGGGATTCCCCATCGCAACTGTTCGGTTTAGAGCAGCGCTGGCGGGGAGATAGTGCAGCGGATGCAGTCGTTTTTTCTATTGCTGAATCCAGTAGATGACATAGCACTCTACCATTTCACCGCGGTAGAGGAACACATTTTCACCCATCTCGATATGCCGACCAAAGGCAAGATCGGGAATCAGCAGCCGCGCCATAGTGCGGCGGGGGCCTTTGAGCGACAGACCTTCCTGTGTGGGATGGAGGTGCAGCTCTGTGGCGGCCTCTTCCAGACCCGGCAGCTGCAGCTGGACTTCCAGCTGGTGCAGGTCCTTTTCCGCATTGATATAGACCAGATTATCCTCGTTTTCAAACCAGTGAATATTCATCGATGGACTCCTTTTCAACGATTTTTCTTGGCCAGTTCCATCAGCTCCGGGAACCGCTTGAGAACATAGGAGTAACTTCCTCGTCCGTGAGGCACCAGACAGTTGGTGCAGTCCTTGGTGCCGTTGGATAAATAGGTGAAATTGCCGCCGCACTTACTGCCCAGAGCATACAAAGGACAGTAGCAGAAGAGACAGTTAAAATTTTCTGGATGATCGGTTTTGTGACACGGGAAGAATTCACAGCTCTTGTGCTGGGTAAAAGAATAGGCACATTCTTCCGGCTTTTTATTCATAACACTATCAGACATGATAAAACCTCCTCTGTCTGAGATGGTTGGGACGGAGACAGGACGCAATGCGCGCACTGTCCCCGACCCCACTATCATGGAAAGCAAACGATAAAAAATGGGG
>RCNI01001360.1_pt1 | contig 13272 bp, 6 predicted proteins | sample 2041151 | NCBI WGS metagenome assembly RCNI01 (sample SAMN09708214, study PRJNA481090) | feces metagenome | isolation source: feces | place: Antarctica: Albino Rookery | reverse complement strand
AGAGCTGAAGGCTCAGATCAAAGAGATCCGCCACGAGCGGAAAGACCTGCAGAGGGCACATCGGGCCCGGAAGCTGGAGAGATAACTTCTCTCCTATCCTTTTATAAAAACTAGCTGGAAGCCGTCGGGGATTGGGGGCTGCGCCTCCCAACAGGTCTCAAGTGGGGATACTTATCTCCCCACTTAGGGATCCTGTTCTGCTATATACCACGTATAGCAGATCTTCCCAGCTGCTTCCAGCCTTATTTTCAGAGAAAGAATATTGTATTCAAATAGGATAGAGAACTACTCAGAAAGAAATTCCAAACTATTCCATATTTGCATAAGATTTAGTGTTTTTATCTTGGCATCTTCTTTACGACTTTATATTTTTACACTTATCCTAATAGTAGTTATATATTTATTCGTGCTGCTTTACCACTCGGTATGTCATGCATAAAATCGAGACCCTTCTTTACATGTCTGAGTTGTTCGAATGAAAAAATTGATATTGATAAAGTCAAATAATGTTATATAATATAAATATCTGTCACAACCGCGGGCAAGTATTGTGCAAGTCATACACATCTCTAAATAATGGAAGTGATAACTATGTCCTTGTCTCATGTCTATTACTGGGAACCCCATAATGGTTACCGACCTATCACCGTGGAGGAAGCATCCAGCTTATTTCCCGAAAGTGTTTCTGTAGACGAAGGCCGGTTTATCTGCGGGCTGTGTGCCCAACAGGTCGGATTATCCAAGCGCCGGATAGACAGCGGTACCAGATACTTTTACCACAGCCGGGGCGAACAGAATAAAGAATGCGAAGACCGTGCCCGTGCCTATGATTGGGCCGTTCTGCAGATCAACTCCCATCCCATGCCTATCAGGCTGAAAGTAACCGGTTCTTCCTTTGCCATTGAACTGGGCTTTTTCTTTCCGAAAGCAATTCAGGATCGTCCCTCCGGATACTTTCAGATCATTGTGCATTCTGATGCGCCCAAACCCATCGTTTACTCCAGCGAACGCATCCAGGCTTCGGGAATTACCTACCTGTCCGTGGGAACCGATCCCTCTTCCCGTTACCGATTTGAATATAAAAATCTTCCTGCCTCCTGCACCCGGTTCTGGCCCGCTGAAACAGAGGGAATCCCCGACTGCGGTGCCTTTTTTGACTATCAGTCAGGACGGATGTTCCCGGCCGGATCCAAACTCTCCGCCACAGAAAAATTCTATCTTCTGCAGCCCAGGCCCCTTACCCTCATCCCCCGCGGCATTATTTCCAGGGAGATCCGGATCCATCGGGGAGGCTTGGGTATCTTCCGGAGCTGGTACCTCTACTCCATACAGGTAACCGAATTTTCTGAGCGGGTTGCCAGATTCTTTCTGGATCGTTTTATCCTTCTGTCTGAGAAGCCCACCCGCTTCTATCCCATCTGGCCCCCGTATGCAAAAGATCCCTATTTTATCTACCATACAGATCCTGTCATGTATTTTTATATGGAGGGCATGGACGCAGATCTCAAAATGTATCCGGAGCCACCCAGCTATTACGCACCTTCCTTTGAATCTGCCGACTCCGGAAAGCTCTATAAAATCCGTGCTGACGGCTGTGAACAGCTGCTGTCTCTTGGGCAGTTCGGCTCCATGGACTTTTCCTATCTGATCCGGAAAGAGACAGCTCCGGAAGTCGAAATTCCGAAAATTCTGGTAAAAGACATCCAGGGCTATCCTGTAAAGGAGGATTGCATCCATACCCTTCCGGAAAATAAGACGATTTTTATAGAAGTAGCCTTTGACGGGAAAGTCGTTCTTCTGCGCCGCGGACAGATTCAGCAGATTTTATGGCTTTCCCCTTCCCAAGAAACGGAGATCAGCGATCTTTCCTACGGCATGGAAGTCCAGATCTTTCAGGGATGCGACCTGCTGCGGCATCTGGTCTTTGAACGGGAGCATTCTAAAAATGCAGGAACAGATCTGGATCAGGAGCTTATCCAAAAGCTTGGGAGCTGTCGCGGCACAGACATGCCTGCCACCCACAGCCTCGGAGTCCTGGCAAACAGCCTGCAGGACTGTCCCCGGACACGGCTCTGGCTTCAGTCCGTGATCCGAAAGGGGCGAATAAAACGCTCTGCCTACAACCTGCTTGTAAATACAGTACTGAAACGAGAGGATAGAGAGAAATGAATGAAATCGAACAATATACCTCCCTTTGCAAAGTTTATCGGGATTCCTCCAATAACATGCGCCTTTACAGAATTGCAGATGTTCGGGACGGAAAACTGACGGAGTTTTACATCAACGATGATATGCCGAAGCAGTTCGGAAACCGGGATCAGCTCTATCTTTCCAGCGGTCCCCTGGAGGAAAACTTCATCGGTATCTGGGATTGGACCACAGAGATCAATCCCAGCAAGGACTACCTGGCAGACATTATTCACTCTTATTATACACCGGATCTGAATCCTGTGCGGGTAGTGGTTCTCCAGGATATTTCCTCCATTGAACAGCTGACATCGGATCTGGTCAACGGAAAAGTAAAAACCAACTTATGTATCTGTGATACTCTTTTCTGTTATCAGGAAAAATGGAACCAGTTTTTCGGTGTTCTCTGCAAAAGCAATCAGTTTTCCATCGTTGACTGGATCGTAAAATTCAAAAAACCTGTTTACAGTCTGCCCTGCTATCGTTTTCAGTCCCAGGATGTCTGCAACTGGAATGATAAAAATCTGCGATTTCTCAAGAACCTTTCTCTGAGAGATCCGGATGAAATGATTTCTGTGGGCAATGTCGGAGACGCTGTCAGATCCATTCTGCTGTCCAGACTGACCTGGCCCACCTACAGGGAATGTATCGGACGGACCAAGGCAGACTGGCGTGACTGCAAAACATTGATGGAGTATATCTGCAGCGATTCTCTCTATGAGGAGATCGCTGAAAAGCTCAGCTGTTCCACCGAAGAAGCTAAAGAACAGATTCAGGCTTTTCTTCTCCGGTCTTCCAGTCTGATCATAGAAGGAGACATTGATTCCGAAGTTCTTGCCCAGGTTGCGCTCCATCATGATGGGCTCAGGGCCAGATGTGAGGCAGCTGTTGAGACACAATGGAAGGCAGAGCACCAGAAAGAAATTGCGGAAGCTGAAGCAGAAACTGAAAAAATCAGGAAAGCCTCTGAGGATATTATCAAGACACAGCAGGAGAGGTTTGATCAGATTCATCAGGAGCGGGAACAGGCCAGAGCCGAAAAAGCCTCGCTTCTCAAGGACATTGCCAAGGCGCAGGATAAGCTTTCCGAACTGAACCGGGAGATAGAGTCATGCGAAGCCCTGGGAACCGATGTACTGAAGGCAGTAAGGGACAAAATCGGGGCTGCCAAAGCGGATATGGCCGGCTTTATTGCAGATCTCTCTGTATTTATGCCTCAGTCAGCAGCCTCTGACGGCAGTCCTCAGAGAGTCACCTCAGCCAACTGCTGGCAGTTCGTTCCCGGGTGCACCTGTGAAGCAGAAGGCAATGCCTATCTGGATGACTGCGAAAACTGGGAGGACACAAAATACCTTTTACGGTCTAACCTCAAAATTGCCGGTGTGGGAAATCAGTGGACTGATCCCCTCTCTTCCTTCCTTTATTCTGCCTATCTGAACAAAATGCCTCTGCTGCTGGCCGGACCCAATGCCAGGGAAATTGCAGATGCGTTCGCTGTGTCTGTATGCGGCAGCACCGTTTCCCTTCTGCAATGTCACGGGGATCCGGATTCAGGTGCAGTATCCGGGTTTGCGGAATCTCAGATCTGTGCTGTCGAAAATCCATTTCATCCCGACTGGATCTCCTCCATGGCCGATTATAAAACCCGAAGCGGTTTCTGCTTCTGGCTCCACCCCTATACCGAGGATCTGGCAATCGAACCCCTCAGTATCCTGAACTATGCTCTGCCTGTGTTTACGGATTGCTTTGTGGACCGGATGCCCTCCTGGCAGAAGATGACCAGATGCCGCAATGCAGAAGCCTATGGCTCTTTCAAAAGCACCGGAAGCTGCCGTGCAAAATCCGGTTATCTCCGGAAGCTCGGAACCGGTAAGCTGCTGTTTAACCGGCTTGAGAAGGTTCTGACCGATGCAAAATGCATGCAGGGAGCCAATGATGCAGCCATTGACTTTCTGTTTGCCCTCCTTCCCATCTGTATGCTAACCGGGAAGCAGGAGCTACTGGGGGAACTTCTCAGTGAAGAAAAGTCCCTTTCTGCAGATGTTTTCTCTGAAATTCAGCGGTATCTGGAAGGATGATTCCCGATGAAAGACGAACTCATCTCCCAGATTTCCGCCCAGCTGAACATCTGCTGCAGCGCAAACCCCATCACTCTGTGCAATCTGATTTACAGCGCATCCGGAAGGATCGCACTGGCCTCTCTGTGGGATCATCCCGAGGATGACCGTTTTGTCTCCATTCAGCATTTTAAGAAGCGAATCAGCCAGGTTCTGGATGCCTCCGCTTCTGTCTGTCCCAGCTGTCGGAATTTCTTTCCTGAGGAAAAAAGTGTTCTGATTCAGGAGATTTATGAAATCTATCGGCGAAATGGCCTGCTGTACCATACCCCGCACCGGATCTCTCCTGCAGAACCGAAATCCTGCCAATTTGGGAACTGCGTGCTTTATCGGGGAGCCCTTCCCGAGCAGAAATGCTTTATGAGCGGTCTGGGGCTCTATGGCGTCAGACAGAATCCGTCCTCCTCTGCCTCTGTGCAGGAGGTATTCGACCTGCCCCGGAACACCCTGTCCGGGTATCTGAAGGAAGTGCTCCGTAAGGGAGAATGGACAAAAATCACCTGGCCGGAGGATACCGAGTTTCTGCGCATGGATCCTCCCTTCAAAAACAGCTACTGGTGGACAACTCCCGACAACACCGGCAGGATCGCCATGGCCCGGTACGGCTCTCCCCTGCCCATTTATGTTCTCTACCGTTTTGAAAACAGACGCTTTCAGCATCGGCAGATTTCTGAATGGAGGGTCACAGATTTCCGCGCTTCGGTAAAAACAGATTACGGTGAGTATCGCCGCATTTCCAATGCACTTCTTGACTTCTATGGCCAGCTTCCCCCCATCCGGGCACATTTTAACGGGAAGCTGATGGAAGTCCACCCCGGCTACCGTCTGCCTCCTGAGGAAGAGGATTTTTTCAGACTGTACAGCTGGCCCATGGACTACGATATTACTGCTTCCACTCCAAAAGTCTTCTGCCGAGCCATGTCACCCATCGTGTATCCGGCATTCAAGCAAGCTCTGGAAGCAATCGGATATCATTTTGTGGAGGAATAAGCTATGGCAAACGGAGCAAATGCAGTTCACATGGAACTGCAGCAGGCCCTTGAAAACTACATAAAATCCCAGTATTTCGGAAAGTCCCCCATACTGCTTTCTGCAATCCGGGGAAAGCTGGATCAGGAGGGCGTTCTCTATCAGAAGCCCTACATTGAATCCTCCCCTGCTTATAAAAGCGAAAAGAACGGAATTCAGAAATCCACCGCTCTGCCAGACTGGCTTAAGGAGTATTTTCGAAAGCTGTCTGAGGCAGATCTGGGCGTGTATCAGTCCCCATTCTGTCACCAGGTATCTGCACTGGAAGCAGCTCAGGACGGTCAGGATCTGTTTGTATCCACCGGCACCGGCTCCGGTAAAACCGAGTGTTTTATGTGGCCCCTGATGGCAAAGCTGGCGGATGAGGCAAGGAATCACCCTGGCAGCTGGGAAATGCGGGGTGTCCGGGCAGTGATCATGTATCCCATGAATGCACTGGTCTCTGATCAGGTCAGCAGACTTCGCAGGCTGATGGGGGATCCCGGCCACCGATTCGTCACGATTTTCAGAGAAACCTGCGGAGACTCTGTCCGCAGGCCGCAATTCGGCATGTATACAGGCAGAACCCCCTATGCCGGCCCGGCTCCCAACAGATCCGCTGATCACCGTCTGGAAAGCACTTATGCCAGAATGGTGCATCCGGAAACAGAAGATGGACAGTTGTTTCTTGAGAAGCTGAAGGAGGACGGAAAGATTCCCTCCAAAGAAAACTTCGATGTATTTCTGGAGAAACTACATAACAGCAAGCATATTCCCGATGCTGAGGATGCAGAACTGGTAACCAGATTTGAGATGCAGCAGTTCTGCCCGGATATTCTGATTACAAACTACTCCATGCTGGAATACATGCTTCTGCGCCCAAGAGAGCGGAAAATCTGGGACAGCACCCAAAAATGGCTGGAGAAATCTCCGGAAAATAAGCTTCTGTTCATCATCGATGAAGCCCACATGTATCGGGGATCCTCCGGCGGTGAAGTTTCTCTTCTTCTCCGCCGCCTGTTTCACCGGCTGGGAATCCAGCGGGACAAGGTACAGTTTATTCTCACAACTGCCAGTATGCCTGACAACAATGACGAAGACCGGCAGGCCGTGCAGACCTTTGCCAATGCACTGACGGCATCGGATGAAAGCCGCAGGTTCCGTTACCTGACCGGCACAAAAGATGAAATTGCCTCCGGAGCCGCCCTGGAAATTCCCATGGAAAAATTCAGTCAGAGCACCGCCAATCCCTTCGAGCAGGATGACGTTTCAAGACTGGAGGCCCTCAATGATTTCTTTACCGGAATTCCGGCTGCCCCTGCCCCGTTCCCGGATCTGGACACCGCCTGTCACTGGCTCTATGCCCATATTACAGACTACAGGCCCTTCCGCTGTCTGCTGGAAAAATGCCGGGGAACCGCTGTTTCCCTGCAGGAGCTGGCCGCCTCTGTTTTTCCGGAGGAAACTGCTGAAGCCGCCCTCCATGCAGTCAGCATTCTGCTGGCAATTGCTCCTCTGGCACGGGGCAAAGACGGCAGTGTGCTCTTCCCTGCCCGGATGCATATGCTGTTCCGGGGAATTAAAGGGGTTTATGCCTGCACCAATCCCGACTGTCCCCATTCCCATTCGGCAAATGGTCTGACCCTGGGTGAAATTTACTTTGGCGACGGACGGATGACCTGCAAGGAATGCGGCAGTGCCGTCTATGAGCTCTATAATGACCGGCGCTGCGGAAGTCTTTTCCTGAAGGGATATGTTCTGACCGATGACTTTGACAACCGGCGCCGCACCTATCTGTGGCACCAGCCTGGTATCGTAAAGGAAGATGAGGTAAAGGAAATCCATCTCTATCTGCCTGAAGAGGGCTATTTTCTTGATTCTGCTCAGAAACAGATCACTCCCTGCTATCTGGATGTGGAGAGCGGTTTTCTGGATTTTACAGATGACTCTCTGGAGGGAAAGCCCGGAATCCGGAAGCTTTATTACAGTGACTTTACTGCAAAGGGCCGTCCCGGAATTCTTACATTTGAAGAGTGCCCCCATTGCAGACATAAGCTTTATAAGGCAGAACTGACCTCCTTCAGCACCCGGGGAAATCTCTCCTTCTTCAATCTGATCCAGGCCCAGTTCCAGGCCCAGCCCCCGGTTCCGAAAAAAAACGGTCACCCGGAGCAGATGCCAAACGAGGGCAGAAAAGTTCTGATCTTCTCTGACAGCCGTCAGCGGGCGGCAAAGCTGGCCAGAGATATGTCTGACGCTTCTGATATGACCGCAGCCAGACAGCTGACGGCGCTGGCAATCAACCGAATGGAAACAGATGCCCCCAACTACTCCATGAATTTTCTCTATGACTTTTTTGCCATGGAGGCTGCCGAAAATCATGTGCACCTCTTCGAACAGCAGCAGCAGGAAACCCTGCTGGAGCATGGGCGGCAGGCGCTGAAGCATTATACAAAATGTAAAGCCAGACATCAGACATATGAGCCCAGATATACCATTGCAGAACACGCCCCCAATGAAATGAAAGAACAGCTGCTGAGGCTGTACTGCGGCGGCTATAATACGCTGACCGATTCTGCCGTCAGCTGGCTGGAGCCCATGGAAAGCCCCAAGTGGGAGGCCATCGATGCCCTGGAGGATGCAGGAATTGTGGTGGAAGAACAGGAATTTCTGGAATTCTTCAATGCCTGGATTCTGTGGGCATGTGATGCCTTTGTAGTACTGGGCCAGACCATTTCCGATAATCTCCGCCGCAGCGTCAGGCCCAACTATGCTGGATACGGAATGGATAAAAACTGGCATTTTCCCAACATTCTCCGGTCCATTATGGGCTGGAAGGAGAATGATCCGGAGGAACAGATCTGGGCCCGTGTGCTCCGTGATACCTTCATGGCAGAGGGGCAGAACGGAGAGGGAAAATACTATGTGGATCTTTCCCGGATCAGCCCCCGTTTTGATCTGAATCACCAGTGGTATTCCTGCGAGCGCTGCTCTGAGCTGACCCCCTACCTGCTGAAAGGAAGATGTCCCAGCTGTCAGTGTGATCGGATTCACCCCATGACCCGGAAGGAAATGGATGCCCTGGACTTCTGGCGTGCTCCCATCAGGGAAGCCCTGGAGGGCAGAACGATCCGTGTCATCGATACTGAGGAGCACACAGCTCAGCTGTCCCATAAAGACCAGAGGGATGACCTGTGGTCCAAAACGGAACAGTACGAGCTTCGCTTCCAGGACTTCCTCCAGCCCGGCCAGTCCCCGGTTGACATTCTCAGCAGCACCACGACCATGGAGGTCGGTATCGATATCGGCTCACTGGTGGCTGTTGGTCTGCGCAACATTCCTCCCATGCGGGAGAACTATCAGCAGCGTGCAGGTCGTGCGGGCCGACGGGGATCCAGTCTGTCCACAATTGTCACCTTCTGTGAAGATGGCCCCCATGATGCGCTCTATTTTGCAAATCCGGTGCCTATGTTCCGGGGAGATCCACGCAGGCCCTGGATTGATACCAACAGTGAAAAAATTATCCAGCGTCATATGGGAATGGTAGCTCTTCAATCTTATTTGAGCAGCAAGTCTGAAAGCCTGGATGCAATTCCTGCCGTTACATTCCTGGACGATCACCTTACACTTTTTTATACCTATCTGAAGACTTTTGAAATCTCCGAAAACGATGTACTGGTACCCTGTCATGCAGAACAGTCCCTGCACAGCTATAAAGATGCCCTAATGTCTTCTCTGCAACAGTTGAAGGAAAAACGTGACAGACATCCGGAGCTTTTTGAAGATGAAAACGAAAGTGGCTCCGGCCTCAAATCACTTCTGGATGCTCTTTACGAAGAGGGCATCATTCCCACCTATTCCTTCCCTAAAAATGTAGTCAGTACCTATATCTACGGTCCCAACAATCAACTGAGTTACCAAGTAGAACGGGGACTGGACATGGCAATCAGCGAATATGCGCCCGGTAGATCTATCGTTGTGGACAAACAGACTTACCAGATTGGTGGACTCTACTGCCCTGGCAGTGCGCAGCAGGAAGCCACCGCTGCTAATCCTGCACGCCCGTTCATGGAAGACGCAAACTACATAAAAGGTCTGGTAACCTGTGGAAAATGCGGATGGTTCGGTCTTCAAGAGGATCACATGAAATGCTGTCCGTTCTGCGGAAATCCTAGTCTTTCGAATATGCGTCAAATGCTGCGTCCCTGGGGTTTTGCTCCCAGAGATGGCCGCGCCATTGAAACGGCACAATTGACCGAGGAATATTCAGGTGCTCAGCCGCCTCTCTATTCTACATTGCCGGACGCAGATGATGTTTCTGCTGTCAGTGGCTGTGCAAATATCCGAATGGCAGTCCGTCCCAACCAGAGAATCATAATGCTCAATAAAGGCCCCAATCAAAAAGGATTCACCGTCTGCTGTGATTGCGGAGCCGCAATGCCCGGTGATGATCCTTCCGTGCTCACTAAAATTTTACGGCCTTACCGCTCTAAATTCAACAGATCCAGATGCCGTCATGCGGATACAGTCAATGTAAACCTAGGTTATGACTTTATCACGGATATGCTGGTACTGGAATTCCATCTGGATCGGAATCGAATTGATATTGGTATCGACAGCACGTGTTGGTTAAGTCGGGCGGGTCAGTCCCTGGCAGAGGCACTCAGACTAGCTGCTTGTCAGGAGCTGGATATTGAATTCACAGAACTGGTAACAGGCTACCGTATTCGCAGGAATCCCCATGAAGATTATGTGGATGTATATCTTTATGACAGTCTATCTAGCGGTGCAGGATATGCTGTTGGCATGGCCTCTCAGGTTCAAGCACTTCTCACAAAAACCCGGAAATTGCTGGAAGGCTGTGACTGTGAAACTGCGTGTCACAACTGTCTGAAGCACTACCGGAATCAGTTTGTACATGGAATGCTTGACCGCCATGCTGCTCTCAATCTTCTCGATTGGGGAGAAAAAGGCAAGCTTCCTACCGTGGCATCCCTTGCACAGCAGCGCGTTATGATTCAGCCTCTGGTGCAGATCTTACAGCGATCCGGTTTACAAGTCATTCAGAGTTCCCATGGACTGCAAGTACAGGGAAGACTCGGAAAGAAGGATCTTGTCATTTATCCCGCATTTCTTGCACGCCCACGGAAACCTGGCACACTGTTTATCAGCGATGCAGAACTCAAATACGCGAAGCCAACAGCACTGAAAACTATATCAGACAGCGTCTGACATCTATCCCCTATTGCCTACTAAATAGCTACTAAACATGCAATACAGTAGTTAAATGAATGAAACATTAGCGCTTAATAGTTTCTACAGTACAATAGGCTTTGGTATTTCTCCGCACACTGTAAAACGAGGAAATATCTATTTACTTTCTGGAAATCGTCGGATTAAATCTGATCAGTTTCACCAAAACAGAGGGAATTCGAAAGAATTCCCTCCCTATACAAGTGACTATACTTTCTAATATACTCATAGAACGTAACGAGAATTTCGGATGCTTTTAAATCGATTGACCTTATTTCTGTAGGAATCTAGAACTATAACATTTATTGGTAATTTTTTGATATAAAACGCTATACGCATAAAAGTGAGAAGCAACAACTAAAGCAGAGAGGAATGATTAAAATAACTACAATTTTTTCTGAAAATCCTGAAAAGGACATGTGGAGAGAACTGCTACAATTTACATATGAAGCAAATATAAAACGTTATCTGAACAAGAAGGGGCTTGCCGCTGACGAAAACACAACAAATTGTATAATAGGTTCTTTCTTACAGGCGAACGAATATTATAAAGCCGCAAAAGAGGCTAATCTGCAGATTGCACCACTGCTTTTATACTATGGGTCAGCTAATCTTGTTTACGGAATGGCAAATCTACTAAGCGGTAATATTAATGTTATAAAAAATCATGGAATGAAGATATTCATTCCTGACGATATGCATTTCATCGCAGATACAGATATCAGATTTTTAAGTCCTCAAGATGGAGGTGTACATGTAGTAGCACGTTCATTAGGATTTAATACAGATTTAACAGGTTTTGGGGATTGGAAATTAAGGGAGTTTTTAGATTCTATTGCTGAGATATGCTTAGACTATACCCAATGTTATGAAGTCCCAGCGAGTCGCATCGCAATGCTAGATATATTTAACACCCCTGATGGTAAAGTAGAAAAAGTATATTTTACCGAAACAAACAAAGAAATCTTATTTGATCTACTTTCAAATGTAGAAGGAATAAATAAATCCTACTTACGCATAACTACAGCAAAAGAATATCAATCAGGAAAAGAATATTTTATACTTCGGCATAAACTTATAGGTAAAGAGATAAGCGAGCTATCCTATTCTGGCCAACCTTATTTAAGAGCTGCTCATATAAAGAACAATCAACTGGTAACCGTTCCAACTTTGCTAAATATGTATATTTCGCTTTTTGCTTTAGCATCTTTGTGCCGTTATTTTCCGGAACGTTGGAGCCCATTTGTACTTAAAGATGTCACTGGGGAAAAACTACTGATAGAAAAGTTTTTATATTTTGCCAGACGTATGATACCCAATATGGTACTCAATAAAATTGTTTCTGACACTGTCCAATATTCTTCAAATAAATATTCAGAAATAGATACTATAAAATTAGTAGGTGAACATCAGGTTCAAGAGATAGTTGAGCAAAAGATCAGAGAACAACTGGATAAGCAAAATATCTCATATAATACCTTAAGATAAAAGAAAGGATCGTTATGAAAGGAAATCATACAAAGACATCAGATTTTAGGCATGAGGTTTTTATGTTGTGTAAATCCCTTCAGAAAAATGATTGTGCCAAACAACTAGGCTCTTGTATTTACAATTTATCTGTGTGCTCAGAATCAAAGGAAACAGGCCAAATTAAAAAAAATTCACACGGCGATTTTGCATATCTTGCAAAGCATAGTAATACGGAATTTCATGGATTTTTATTCATTGATGATAACATGGATAAAATTGAAATTCCCCCAATTTTTAAGGCGGAGCATTTGTCAAATGAAGAACGCATCTTATTTGAGCGTGGTCACAAAACTCTAACTAGATTCGTCGAATTATGTTTATCTGACATTAAGCAGAAAAATAACATAGTGGCAGAGTCAATGAATCCCTATTTTCTATATAAAGAGGTAACACTTCCTCAAAGTACACAATCATTTTTAACTGATGAGGAATTCTCCCCTGCCGTTGCTGCATTTAAAAATGGTACAGTATATAAAGCATTGATGAACTCTGATTTCACGATTTTATTTGAGAAAGTGGATATCTCCGCCATGCGTTCTGTGGTCGGAGTAACTCAAAATGAACTTAGTCAAAGCCTTGGCGAAAATATAACGAAAGATTTAAAGACTTTTTCATTAAACCTTGATACCAAATTACATGACATAACAGATATTACGTTTGCTGTTACCATCCTAATGATTGCCTTAAAAGAATCTTTAAAACTTTCATGTCATTTGCTATACAGAGCAATTTGTGGTGTGGATTTATTTGTTTTAAACAATGACAATATTATCAATATTGAAAAGAGAACATCTAATGTAATATCTGAATTCTATAAGGTATTCGCCCAAGATTTACCCTTTGATTATACGGGCAGCGAGATGGGAAGCATCCTCTTAATTGATTGTGATCTTCCATATGATGAACACATTCATGAATTTGGTATGATTATAGCTGAAACAATGAACTTAGAAGGTGAATTTGGACAGACAACAAAATATTCTTTCGTTACCGTTGATAAAGAATTGATCTATATCCATCATCTCACAGAAGATGTTTTAAGAAATGGTCTTCCAAAATTTATTGCGGGTAATGGAAATAATCCGTAGATATATCTATGGAATTTTCTTATGAGATTCTGGTGTAACATATTCTTGAAATGTACATTATCCAAATGATTCTATTTTTTATCATACTC
>RCNI01001359.1_pt1 | contig 13281 bp, 20 predicted proteins | sample 2041151 | NCBI WGS metagenome assembly RCNI01 (sample SAMN09708214, study PRJNA481090) | feces metagenome | isolation source: feces | place: Antarctica: Albino Rookery | reverse complement strand
CCGTTGGCTTTTCTTCCATGTTATTTCATTTTTCATACTCCAGACAGTTCGGAGACCCAACATGGAATTCATTCGTACTTTTGGCATGATATTGCCTATGATAATCATAGAAATTCCTAGAAAACCGAAAATAATTTGATTTAATTCGATCGATAGAGCGGAGAGATTTTCTGCTTTATTAAAATCTGTATAAAGGAAATAACCTGTCATTATATTGAAGAGGATTAGCGAAACAATCCCGGTAACAATGCATACTTTTTCATTGTTTTTTCCTGATCCTTCCTGTTTTGAAGAATATTTGGCAATGACAAGCATGAATAAGCCAAAGAAAATTGCAATTAACGGGAAAATGAGTGATTCATATTTACTTCCCCACCGGGTTACCTGATTGTTAAAATCATAGTGCGCAGGAATTTGATCTGGTAAATACTGCAATGCGATTAAAGTTGCCAGTAACGGCAAAAACATCAGAATATAAAAAACTCTCTTTTTTGTTTTCATAATTCCCCTCCTCGTAAAGTGTGCATCCACATAATAGCTTCGTCCAGAACGGAAAGATTTAACTCATAATAGATGAAATTCTTAAATCGGGTTTCATAAATGAGATCGGCCTTTTTTAGCTTGGATAAATGATAAGATAACGCCTGCGGTGTCATATTTAGCGAAACAGCCAGATCACCAGAGCTAATCTTCCCTTCTTTCAACTTTAATAAGATTTTTCGCCGTGTATCGTCTGCCAGGGCTGCTAAAACTTCGGGTACTGCCAAACTATCACATCCTTACAGCTATTTCAAATTATTCTTAAATAGATTTTATGCATACAGATTAACGATGTCAATATCTATTTAAAAATATTTTTAAATTCTTCTGGAAGCGCATAAGTGAGTTCTCCATTTCGGCACTTTCTGTGAATCCCCAATAGAACAAAGAGAATAGCCGCTCAGATTCGTATCTGAGCGGCTATTTAGAATATTAGGTTTAAAATTATAGCGTGTTTCGCTGCACATCAGTTTTGTCAATCTTCCGGGAACATTGATGCCGGCAGTATATCAACATTGGCTCTATGAATATAAACAAGTTTTCCGTCAATATTGATGAGGGTGGTTTTTGGAAGATCATCGGGGATTTCTACATAGCATTTGTTTCCCTGAAATAGTGCAATAGGGGTACCATTCTGAGAAGAAACTACCACCACCTGCTTTTTTCCAAAGCGGTTGGCATACTTATTGATAACCCGGTCTGCTGCCATCAGTCCGGTGCTGCCGGAATTGCTTTCCATGTCGTCGGGAAGTTGAAAATCGGTGATCATATCTACACCATTTTGTGCAAATACCAAAGTGCTTCCTACATGATTCCAGGACTTTCCATCGATTGTAATGTCAATATAGGAAGAAATCTCCCCTTCTTTATCTACTTCACAATCCATTGCAACTCGATCACCATGGATAGTAAACACCAGATTTCCTAAATCGTCGTACTGGGAGATGGTATAGTCGTTGCCAAACAGCTCTCCTTTTAGTTCGCTGATATAAGTTTGGAGAGAGGCGCAGCCTGTAAGCAACAGAATCAGTGTCATGAAAATCAGAAGCAGTGCGATATATTTTCTCTTTCTCTGCATAGGAATCCTCTGTTTTTTACGACTTATTCTGTAATGAGATAAGCGTTGACGATTTCACCGTAGTAAGCAACATGTGTCTGACCGTCACCAGGTTGGTTATTGGGATAGTACTGCGCCTGAATATCAGCGGGCAGAGTTTCAGGTTCCTGACGGAAAGTGGCAAGAACCTTACATTCCAGTGTTAAGGGCAGTTCACGGATACCCGGAGTCTGGATGGTCAGCGGATCCTCCAAGGTAAGTCCCAATTCTTTGATTTTATCGGTATCTCGTCCGGATTTTGTACCACAGACAGATAGAATTCTGGGATCTACCGAGCCATGAGGGATATTTACAGTAAATTCGCCGCTTTTTGCCAAAAGTTCGGTAGTGTAGCGACTATCACGCACATAGGCAACGAAAATGGGCTTCTTCCATTCGAAGCCGATGTGTCCCCAACCGATGGTCATAGTATTGACTTCGTTACCAACCCTGGTAGTGAGCAGCAAACCCTTATGGATTCCGTTCAGAATCTCACTGGCGTAATCGAATGCATTCACAGATGTTTTCATAGTATATGTCTATCCTTTCTGTTTTTTAGAAAACTTACAAAAGACGAATGCCCGCTTTTTCACAGACATTGAGTGTTTCAGCATCCCACATGCTGGACTGTACCTCGCCAATATGGGCGCAGCCCATCATCAGCATACTGAGTCGGGACTGACCGATACCGCCGCCGATGGTAAGAGGAAGTTGGTTATTCAGAAGCATCTGGTGGAAAGGCAGCTGTCGCCGATCATCGCAGCCGGAGAGCGTCAGCTGCCGATCCAGCGCCTCTGCATCCACCCGGATACCCATGGAGGAAATTTCAAGAGGCCGTTCCAGAACTTCGTCCCAGAAGAATATATCGCAGTTCAGATTCCAGTCATCATAGTCCGGTGCCCGATGATCGTGCGGGAAACCGGAACGCAGTTTTCCGCCGATCTGCATAATGCAGGCGGTATGATGGTCGTGGACATAGGCTTTTTCTCTTTGGGAACCGTTAAGTTCCGGATAAAGATCTTCCAGCTCCTGAGATGTGATAAAGGAAACCTCTGGATCTAGCTCTACACGCAACTGAGGGTAACGGACATGAAGACGATCATTGGTAGAACAGATGGCCCTTACAATGGCTCGGACGATCAGTTTCAGATAGTCAAGATTGCGGTTTTCCCGGGTAATAATCTTTTCCCAGTCCCACTGATCCACATAAATGGAGTGAATGTTATCCAGATCTTCGTCACGGCGGATAGCGTTCATATCGGTGTATAGACCATTGCCGATGCCGAAATTGTATCGTTTCAGAGCCAGACGCTTCCACTTTGCCAGAGAATGGACGACCTGAGCATCTGTGCCTACGGCAGGAACGTCGAAGGCAACAGGGCGCTCACGGCCTGTCAGATCATCATTTAAACCCGATTCCTTAGTAACAAACAGCGGCGCAGAGACACGCTTTAAGTTCAGCGCTGCGGAAAACTCATCCTGAAAGGTGTGCTTTATGTATGCAATGGCGCGCTGAGTGTCATATTCGTCCAAAATCGGCTGATAGCCCTGTGGAATATAAATACTGTTCATGGTATCCCCTGCTTTCAATCCAAAACTTATACACCATTTTAATGATTTGGTGCAGTAAAATCAAGGGGGTGAATGGAAAAAAGCAGGTGCTTGGCACCTGCTTTTACCGGAAAAGTGATTTGCTTATGCTTCTGCAATTGCTTCAATCTCACACAGAACATTTTTTGGCAGCTGCTTCACAGCAACACAGCTGCGGGCAGGATTTCCTGTGAAGTAACGGGCGTAAACTTCGTTAAACGCGGAAAAATCACCCATATCAGATAAAAAACAGGTGGTTTTGATGACTTTTTCAAGAGAAGACCCAGCTTCTTCCAGAATAGCCTGCACATTCTTGCAGCTCTGTGCTGCCTGTGCGGAAATGCCTTCCGGGATCTGTCCGTTGGCGGGGTCTACAGGAATCTGACCGGAGGTGAATACCAATCCGTTTACTCGGAAGCCCTGAGAATAAGGACCGATTGCGCCGGGAGCTTTTGCGGTTTCGATTTTTTGCATATTGAAAACCTTCTTTCAAATTTTAATTACAGTATTTCGGAAAAGTTTTCCGTTACATCTGCAATTTTGATTCCTTAGCATCTGCACTAACTGTGCGGTTTCTTCTTTAGGGATATGCATATTATTTCCATCTAATGTGGAAAAGGCATACATTCAAGACCTAATGGAGATTTTGAAAATTCTGATAGATCAATACACGATTTTTTCCTGTGAAAGTCCTGCCTTTTTTAGTATTTCCAGTATCTTTACATCTGCAGGACAGAACGGATAATTATTGCTGTCTTCCAACGTGATCCAGCGGATGTCATTATGTTCCCTCTTTTGAATGATGCCATCTGCAATGGTCACAAAGTATACGCTGAGACAGACTGTGACATCCGGGTATTCATAAATTACGTCCGTCAATTTCTCACCAACAGAAACAGTAATTCCTAATTCTTCTTCGCACTCTCGTGCAAGAGCCTGCTGCTGAGTTTCTCCTGGTTCTACCTTGCCACCTACAAATTCCCAGAAGAGCCCTCTGGCTTTATTTGCAGGCCTTTGGCAGGCAAGAAAGCAGTCTCCCCTGCTGATGATTGCGGCTACAACGCTGAGCATATAGCATCTCCTATCCAGCGCATCTTAAAAATGCCCCCAAAGGGGGAATATGTATAAAATCGGTTAAACTGTGCGATCGGTAAGGCTTCTGGCAAGAGAACACATATAGCTGCTGTCAGCGAACGCAGACAATGCCTCAATCGCTATGTCAGTATGCTGTTTTACCAGCTCTGCACACTTTTCAAGGCCAAATAGACGCACAAATGTGTTCTTATCTGCATCAGTGCCTACTGCTTTCCCCATTTGCTGAGCGGTACCAATCACATCCAGCATATCGTCACGGATCTGGAAGGCAAGTCCAATGTGATCAGCAAACTCTGCTGCCTTTTGCAGTTGCTCTTCGCTGCCATTGCCGGCTAAAACACCCATCATACAGGCGGCACGAATCAGACCACCGGTTTTACGAGACTGAATATCCAGCACTTCCTGCTCGGTGCAGACACGCTCTTCGCTCATAATATCCAGCACCTGACCTCCTACCATACCAGTTTCGCCGGCGCAGGAGGAAAGTACTTCCACTGCTCGAATCCGGCTTTCTGCGCTGAAGGAGGCACAGGCTAACTGATGAAAAGCTGCAGTCAGCAGAGCATCACCTGCAAGTACGGCAACGGCTTCCCCATATACTTTGTGATTTGTGGGATTTCCGCGCCGGAAATCATCATTATCCATGCAGGGAAGGTCATCGTGGATCAAAGAGTAAGTGTGTACCATTTCGATGGCTGCTGCAAAAGGAGAGGCTTTTTGCCAATTACCACCACACATACGACAAAAATCATAGACGAAAATGGGGCGCAGCCGTTTGCCGCCGGCCAAAAGACTATAGCGCATAGCGGAAAACAACTTCTTCTGTGGTTCGGAATCATAATGGAAACATTTTTGATCCAAATATGCCTCGATATGGTCAATATAAACCTGAGATTGCTGCTTGAAGTCATTCATCTGCAAAATCCTCCTCAATTGGTTGACCCTCAGGTCCTACCATAATCTTCCTGACTTGTAATTCTGCTTCATCCAGCAGTTTACCACAGGAACGAACCAACTCAGTCCCTTCCTGAAACAATTTGAGAGACTCTTCCAGTGCTACATCGCCTCGTTCCATGGCACGGACGATTTGCTCCAACCGCTGCATATTGCCTTCAAAGGTTTTGTTTTCCTGGTTCATGAATGATTCTCCTTTATATCGTTTACTGTTGCTGTAATCACACCGTCATTTATCGTTATATTAAGGGAATCTCCCACATTTGCCTGACGAACGGAGCGAAGCACCTGCTTCTCCCCTGTCAGTACCATGGCATATCCACGGGTAAGAACTTTCAGAGGACTCATGGCATCCAGCTTTGCGGTCAGGCCGATGAATTCCTGCTTCCTGAGGTGGATACATTGATTCTGAGCGGAAAGCAAACGGTTTTTTAGTAGTTCCAATGCCTTGGCTCGCTGATGGATATATCCCTCGGGACTTTGCAAAGCAGGACTTGCGGCGAGAGTCTCAAAATGCTTTCTTGCACCTTTCAGCTGCCGGGAAAAGGCGGCTGCCATAGCGCCGGCCATAGCGTCAAGATTCTGGCGAAGGGCATCACTATCGGGAACTGCTAATTCTGCACCATTAGACGGCGTAGCAGCACGAAGATCTGCAACAAAGTCGGAAATGGTTACATCCGGCTCATGCCCCACAGCAGAAATAATCGGGATTTCAGATTGATAAATGGCATAGGCTACCCGCTCGTCGTTAAATGCCCAAAGATCCTCAATGGAACCGCCGCCTCGACCAACGATTAGCAGATCGGCAAGTTTATGCTGATTAGCATAGCCGATGGCTGCCGCAATCTCTTGAGGCGCTTCGGCACCCTGTACACGTACAGGCAACAAGCGAACGTTGGTAAGCGGATAACGCTTGCGAAGGATACGGAGTATATCATGTACGGCTGCACCTGCAGAACTTGTGACGATACCTATGGTTCCAGGGTACTTGGGGAGAGACTTTTTATGAGCAGGATCGAACAGACCCTGAGCAGCCAGTTTCTTTTTTAACTGCTCAAAGGCAGCATAGAGATCACCAATGCCGTCCAGAATCAGGTTGCTGCAGTAAAGCTGATAGGCACCGTCTCTGGGATAGACAGTGATGCGCCCCATTGCAATTACTTTCATGCCATTTTCCGGCTTGAATTTCATGTGAACGGCACTGGAGCGGAACATGACGCATTTCAGCGCACCACCATCGTCCTTGAGGGTAAAATAGTGGTGCCCGGACGGGTAAACTTTATAGTTGCTGATCTCACCTTTGACGGCAAGACCGGCAAGAAGCCCGTCATGATCCATCATGGATCGGATATACTCATTGACCTGTGTGATCGACAGGATCTGCTGTGGCATATGATCCCTCCTGCATTCTGTAGGTGAGTACGGCTACACCCATTGCATTATCGGTTGAATACTGTGGCTCAGAAAACACCGGGTTCAGCGAGGCCATGACACTTCTCAGCATGGAGTTGGAAGCGACACCGCCGGAAAATACCACTGGCAGTCCCGGATAGGCTTTCTGGGCATTTCTGGTTGCAGAAAGTACCGCTCCTGCAACGCATCGCAGAGCATAGGCAGCGGTCTCGGCAGGATCATTGTTGGTGGCGAAGAACTGCTGCACCTTGTTCTGGACACCGGAGAGAGAAAATTCAGTTCCCGGACACTTGACACGGAATGTTTCCTTTCCTGTGGCGGTCTTACTTAGAGCATCCAGATGCTTTCCGGATGGAAAAGGTAGTTCCAATAACTGACCGGTACGATCAATCAGCTGACCGGCAGAAATATCTGTAGTACCACCGATCTTCTTGCATACAACATTTTTCCCTTCCGGCTCCACCAGCAGCAGCTCTGTAGTACCTCCGGAAAGGTGCCATGCAAGATGAGGTTCGTCCATCAGCTCCAGCCTGCCTGCACTCCATAAGCTGGCGGCTACATGCCCCTGCTGATGGGAACAGGTAATCAGAGGCACTTTCAGTGCTTCGGCCAGCAAGGTTGCGTGAGAAAACCCCACCATAAAGCAGGGCATATAACTGCCTTCAACCGCTCTTGGACGGGTGCTGACACCAATTGCGGTCACAGAATTGATGTCTACATGGGAAAACAGCCTGCCAGATAGCTCCGGCAGGCTTTTGGTATGATGAAATACTGCATCGCTTTGACGCAGACCAAGCTCACCCTGCTTGACGGGCAATAGCTTGGAACAATTAAGACCGTCCTCACCATCATAATAAGCGATAGAGGTGGTATAATTGCTTGTATCAAATCCAATGACGCTCATCAGATTTCCTCGACTACAGGCTGGTGAGCCTCTTCAGGTACGAGCTCTTCAGAAGCAGGAGAAGCGGACTCTGCGGTTTCTTCGGTAACAGATTCCTCTGCTGCAGGGGCAGCTGCCTCGTTGATTTTGCTCAGGCTCCGTGCGAATGCACCCAGAATGCCATTTACAAAGCTGCCAGTATCCTCACCGTCATACATCTTGGCAAGGCGCACGGCCTCAGAGATAGCAACGCCGGTGGGGACATCCTCCACATACAGGATTTCGAACATAGCAAGCTGCATAATGCAACGGGTTAGACGAGAGATTCGCTTAACATCCCAGCCAATGGAGTATTTCTGAATGAACTCGTTAAGCTCATCCTGCCGATTGGCAACACCAGCTACCACATTATCGATATAACTCAGCTGATAGCGGTTCGGGCGTTCTGCATAGACCTGATTTTCCTGAGAAAGGTTCTGATAATACGCTTTATCCAGACGAGTGGCAACAACCTGCTCCGGTTCTTCACCGGTAAACTCTCGCCCATAAATTAAATGTACTGCCAGTTCTCTGGCATTTGCTCTTGTCATATAAAACCGTCCTTACTGGCGAATAATACCGCAGACATTTACATCTACAGATTCGGCTTTTACACCTGTCATGGATTCCACGGCACAGGCAACGGCGTCCTGCACAGCGCGAGCTACGGTGGCAACGCTCTGACCGTAAGCAACCAGAATGTTGCACTCAATGGTCAGCGTATCATCCTGACGAATGTTAATTTTCAGTCCCTTGCCCCAGTTTTTGCCAATCAGTTCGGCAATATCTGCGCCGGGTTTGCTGCTTAAACCTACAACGCCTTCCACACCTTCAGCGGCCTGCTCAACGATGGTGGCGATAACATCCTCGGAGATCATCACAGAGCCGTCTTCCTGAACCTGTGTGATATACTGCTTATTCTCTGCCATGGGAATACCTCCTAATTGTTAGCCATGCAAATGCATAACATACTTTTGTTTAGTTTATCACAAACGGGAAAAAAATACAACTATTTTCTACACTCTAAAGAGAAATACCCCAAAGGCTAATGCCTCTGGGGTATGAAACTTATTGTACCTCAACTACCCTGATTTTATCAAGGTCGTAGTCAGTCTGACCCATGACAATATCGGCAATCACGGCCACATCCTTCTGCTGCAAGCCACCCTCAGGAGCGGCTACAGCAACAGAGATGCCTTCTTCGCCGATATAGGCCACGCAGTCAGTGTAGCCCTTTGCAATAATGAGGCTTTCGATTTGCGCTTCGCTCAAGGCAGTTTCCACAATCAAATTCAGCTGGCCATCGGCGGAACTATCCTTCCCGGAACCGGAATAGGCTATGGCTTCCTGAAGCAAGGTCACTGCGCTGTCTCTTGCTTCCTGTCGTGCAAGGCGTACGGCCGCAAAGTAGTCTTCCGTTGTTGTATTGGCGGGAAGGTTTTCCAAAAGACCTTCTTCATCGGCCATTACCAGCATATCCGGGGATAAAACTTTATTTTCGTCCAGTGTATCTGTGAGATTGGCTACACTCTGTTCTTCTGAATAAAGCCAATTGATATAGATACCTCCACATACGGCGATCAGAACCGCTGCGGCCATCAGATTCTTTTTCCAATTTTTCATAAAATGAGCCTCCCATCATTTCATTTTCAACACAGAAATTCGATCCGCACCTAAACCGGTTATTTTTGCTACAGCCTGTGTTATGGCAAGCCTTACTGCAGGGCTGTCAGCCCCCTGGCAGATCACAATTGCACCCAGATAGGTCGGTGGGTTTATCTGCTTTATAAGACCGTTCTGCGCACGCTGGCTGTCTGTGACAGTGACGGTTGTGCGATCGTCGGTATCTGACGTGTCAGAATGTGCGTTTTTAATATTCTCCTGGTAAAGTATTTCTTCTCCTGAAGCGCAGCTTAGCAGTACTTCCACCTTCCCTGCCCCATCAATCTTTGAAAGAATTTTAATTAAACGCTCATCCATTGATACCGCTTGCGGTGTCTGAGATGTTTCAGGTGGTGCAGGTGGCGGCGTTGTTTTGCGGTTGGGAATTCCCATAAGCACCAAACCCAGCAACAGCACTAATATGGCATATTTATATTTGGTAAAAAAAGCGGTTACCTTTTGTGAGAGCGTTACGGTATCCATATTTGCGCCTCCTTTCCAATTCCAAGTTGGGTTTGTATCAGTTCTGAAAGCTGCTTTTTTGCATAAGGGGAAGCCTTTCCACGGATTGTGACTGCTACAGGGATAGCCGGTTCTTTTTCGGATAAATGCACCTCGACCTGAAGAGTGGTATCCAAAGCAACGGCTTTGTCCAAGATATATGCTTGGATGCGTTCAGATATGCTTTCACGGTAGAAATGAGATGCAGAGAGGCGCCCGGTATCTACAGCGGCGGAACAGTCTTCCTGTATGTAAGAAGGAAGTACGGAAAATTCTTCAAAGGGGATATTTGTCAGAGGGGATACCACGGTTACGCATAAAAACAAACCGGTCAGGAGCTTCCCAATCTCTTCGATTCCCCCTTTTTTGTTTAGAAAACTCAGCACAATTCCGCAGATCAGTGCGGCAGCAGTGACCGAAATCAGATAATCTTTCAGCCACTCCATTTTAACCGACTCCTTTCATAAAGCAGATTGTGCTTATGAGAAACATTAAGCTGACCGCACCGGTTATCGCCAGCATCATTCCCATAGCCCCGGAAAAATCCTGAATCAGTGCAGAAATCCGCTTCTGATTAAATACGGCACAGACTGCTGCGGTTAATTTCAGCAGCAGGTATTGTATGCCGATCTTTAAAAAGGGGGTGATCAGAATTGCAGTGATTGCCAGAATTCCATAAATTCCGGCAGCATTTTTCATCATACCGGCACTGACAAGAACAGCTTCTGAGGCATCTGACAGAATTCCTCCAACCACGGGTACTACGCCGGAAATAGTTAGTTTTGCTGCCTTCAACGCTGCGGCATCGGCATTTCCGCTGACAACCCCTGTGATGCTGACAAAACCGGTAAAAATGTAAAGAACGGTTTTTAAACTCCATGTCATAAGCCATTTGAAAAAGTCCCGAAATTTTCCAAGTACATCCTCTCCGGTTGCACAATTTGCAGTACTCAGGCACAGAAAAAGATATACCATGGGTACAATCAGGCGGTTAATAAGTGCACTGAGCAGAGCATCAAAAAAGGCAGTGGACATATAGAGTGCTGAAGATGCGGTTGCACCTCCCTGTGCGGTCAGAGAGGCCGCCATGACGGGCAGAAGCAATTTTCCATAGTGACTGATTTGCGTCACCGTTTCCGATGCTAAAGACATAAGAGAATGGGAAGGACGCAGGAGAATAGTGGCAGTGGAGACGGCCCCCAGCAGATGTACAGCTGTAAGGGATGTTCCGGGAAGCGTACTCACAATACGTAGCATCAGCACCGTTGCAATCAGGATTAGGCAGGTGCCGGAGGCCTCGGTTACAGCGGGCTGCACCACTGGAAATGCCTGACGCAAAATATAAAGTACACCACCTGCAAATGTGTCCGGTTCAGGCGGCATTAACGATTCCTGTTCCGATGGTGCAGCAGGTGCTGTAAATTCCATAGCTTGTACTGGTAAAATCAGCAGCATGAGTATGACTGCTGCAAAAATCATTTGTTTCATAATGCCCCCAGAATCTCCTGAACCAGGTGTATCAATCCTTCATAGAGCGGAATGGTGATCCACAGGACTACAGCAGTAGAGAGAATTTGTAAAACCTTACCGAGTACTCCATAGCCAGCGTCCTGGCAGATCATAGATGCAATCTGAGAAAGTAATGTGATTCCGACAGCCTTCATTAGTGCAGTTACAAGTGTGCTGTCCAGATTGCCAAGCTGCTGTAGCTGAAACAGAAAAGAAAGCACCGGAGACAGAAATTCCGAGGCAGCGGCGAGCACAAGGCAGCAAGTCACAATAGAAATGAGAACACTGAGATCCTTTTGCTCTTTGGAAAGAAGAATGATCAGCACGGTGGCAATGAGTACGCAGGCAGTTGCTTTTAAAAAAATATCCATCAGAATTGAAACAGTACCTTTACCAGATCAAACAGATCTGCAATTTTTTGTGCCACCATCATCAAAACCACCACCAGACCGGCAAGGGTTGTCATGGTAGCCTGTTCCTCCCGACCGGAGCGGGAAAGAACCTGGTTAAGGATTGAGATAATGATGCCGATAGCTGCAATTTTAAAGATCAGATCGATTTCCATATTCACACAAGCAATATAGCAATGGCGGCACCTGCGCATAAACCAAGTGTTTGGTAGCTGCGCAGACGCACATCCTGATTTTTAACGAGTTCATCCAATTCTTTACGGCAAGCTTCCCGTACAGATTGGATGCCAAGGAGTTGTCCATCTAAATCGTATCGCCCCAGACTGTTTCCCATAAGACGCAGACATTTTTCGGTGGCTTCAGGCAGATCCTTTTGCGCAGCTAAGGCGAAATGCATACAGTCTGAAACTTCCGGGTATGCTCCACAGGTAAGCTCCTGAGATAACCTGGAGAAGACCTCGCCAACAGCACCGCCCTCTTCTCTGGATGCCTGCAAACATAATTCCGGCAATGGTGTCATGCGATAGGAAAGTTCACAATGCATAAAATCTAAAATAACAGAAAGCTGCCGCAGGCTGTGCACCTCTTTCCTGTGATTGGCAGCAAGGGAAAAACCAAAACCTCCACAACCGGCGATAATTAAAGCAACAGCTATGTATCGTATCATATGTCCATCCTTTCCAGTGTCCAGGTCTGATTGGTATGCAGAACCAATACCTGGTGAAATAATCTGGCACTTACAAGCGGTGCATAGATGGGGCGTGTGAGAAAATCTTGCAAGCTCCCGGCATGCGCACTGGCCAGCAAATCAACGCCGCACCACCCTGCTTCTTTCAGCGCATCACAATCTTCACAGGCAGTTATTTCATCTACAGCGATGGTTTTTGGCCCCATAGTTCTTAGCACCATATCGATACCTTGCGGCTTTGGACAACCGGAGAGCACGTCCGTTGCATCTCCTGTATCAAAACAATAGTTTCCTTCAAACAGAGGAAATAACTCCTGGCGTTCATCGACCACGGATACACTGCCTGATTTTGCCCGCTGCCGGATCAAATCCCGTAGAAGTGTTGTTTTTCCGGCTCCGGGGCGCCCTAAAATAAGCAGGGAACCTTCTCTGGGGGCATAGCGGGCAATTCCGGGAAAGTCTCTGGCAACTCGAATGCAGATCGTGTTGACAGTGCCAATTCCAGTAGCCCTCCCCTCTTTTATAACCGCCTCTCCGCACAGCCCCAGTCTATGCCCTCCCGGTGCGGTAATATACCCGGATGCGGCGGTACTGCCCCTCCAGGGAGAATAACGACAGGCTGTGTTAAAACAATATTGCAGATCTTCCCTGCTGACGAGCCGGTTCAAAGTATATGTTTGTTTTTGGCAGATCAATTGGGGAGGCTTATTGAGCCGTAAACGCAGTTCCTGCAAGGTGCTACTTCCCAGCTTGTCTGCATCCTTACGCAGCCAGTTCGGCAAAATAGCCAGGACACCATCCCACTGACATATCATTTGCATCACTCCTGACTTAGACTATGCAGCAGCATGTCCGTAGATGCAAAAAACTTAGCACCCCATTGGCTCGATAGTATATCGTA
>RCNI01001358.1_pt1 | contig 13285 bp, 8 predicted proteins | sample 2041151 | NCBI WGS metagenome assembly RCNI01 (sample SAMN09708214, study PRJNA481090) | feces metagenome | isolation source: feces | place: Antarctica: Albino Rookery | reverse complement strand
GGGGGTCACGAGCGTTGCTCCTGAATATTTTTTCCAGTTTTTCCCTTTGGGGTCGATGATGATTTTTTTGTTCAGTTGCCCGGCCTTCTCTATCAGGTAATGGCAGAAATCATCGCTAATCAAGCCTTTGCCATAATCCGAAATGACGAGAATCTTATATTCCGGCAGGCTTGCCAGGATCTGTTCCTGGAATGATTTTGTCTCTTCAGCGCCCAGAATAGTCTTCTCTTCGTAATCGACTCTGACAATCTGTTGCTTGCCTCCGATAATCCTGGCTTTGGTAATGGTAGGATAATTGCTGTGCAGCAAGAGGGTCCTGATATGTTTTTCCTTGCTGATATGCTCTAATTCTTTGCCGTAGAAATCCCGTCCGATGATGCCGCAAAGCAGTGATTGGCCGCCGAGGCTGGCAATGTTGTTGGCCACATTGGCGGCACCGCCCAGACGCGACTCTTCTTTTTGGATATTGACAATAGGCACGGGTGCTTCCGGGGAGATGCGTTCCACTTTTCCAAAATAATATTTGTCAAGCATCACATCTCCGACAATCAGCACTTTGCCTGCAGATAAATTCAAATCGTTGTTTTTCATTTTATCGTTCATCCGAAATGGAATGTATCATACAATTGTTTATTCCTGGGAACCGAACTCCATCAGATAGGCTTTGATGAAAGCGTCTATCTTGCCGTCCATCACGCCTCCGACATCTGAGGTCTGATAATTCGTACGATGGTCTTTCACCCGCCGGTCGTCAAATACATAGCTCCGTATCTGCGAGCCCCATTCTATTTTTTTCTTGTTGCTCTCAATCTTTTGCTGTTCGGCCATACGTCTCTGCAACTCCATGTCGTAAAGCATGGAACGCAACAGACGGAGTGCATTTTCACGGTTGTCCAGCTGCGAGCGGGTTTCCGTGTTTTCAATCAGAATCTCGCGGACTTCGCCTGTGTCAGGGTCTTTGTAGTTGTAGCGCAGACGGACTCCGGTCTCCACTTTGTTCACATTCTGGCCGCCGGCACCTCCCGAACGGAAAGTATCCCAACTGATATCAGCCTGATTGATGGCAATTTCGATGGAGTCGTCCACCAATGGGGTGACAAATACCGATGCGAAAGAGGTCATACGCTTGCCCTGGGCGTTGAAAGGGGAGACCCTTACCAGACGGTGCACGCCATTTTCGCCTTTCAGATAGCCGTATGCAAAGTCGCCTTCCAACTGCATGGTCACCGTTTTGATTCCGGCTTCATCGCCTTCCTGCAGGTTGCTGACGGTTAATTTATATCCGTTAGCCTCTGCCCAGCGCATATACATACGCATCAACATGGAAACCCAGTCCTGGCTCTCGGTTCCTCCGGCTCCGGAGTTGATTTTCAGAACACAGCTCATCTGGTCGGCTTCGCCTTGAAGCATATTCTTCAATTCCAGGTCCTCCACCAGTTTCAGGGTTTCTGCATAGTGTGCATCCACCTCTTCTTCTGTGGCTTCCCCCTCTTTGGCGAATTCAAATAATACGTTCAAGTCTTCTATCGAACGGGTGACTGTATCACAGCCTTCGATCCAGCCTTTCAGTTCGCGGACTTTTTTCATCACCTTTTCTGCATTTTTTGAATCATTCCAGAAATCAGGTGCCTGTGTCCGCATTTCTACTTCTTCCAGCTCGATTTTTTTGTGTTCGATGTCAAAGATACCTCCTCAGAGCGCCGCCGCGTTCTTCAACTGCTTTCAGTTGATCTATTGTAATCATATAATCGGATTTGTTTGTTTAAAAATACTGTCTCTTTTATTTTCCGGAATCAGCCGGCACAGCTGCTTGTGGCTGTGCCGAGTGGCTTAATGCCGGCTTGTAAATACTTTCTACCTTGTTCTTGATTTCATGGGCCAGATCTTTCTGCTCCGCTTCCAATGCTATTTCAAACAACATCTGAATGACGCGCATGCTGATATTTTCCTCTTGTTGGATGCCGGCAGTGTTGGCAAATCTCGGGGATAGTGAATAGGCATATTTCAACATCTGATAGTTGGTCTCTGCCAATTCAAGCAGCAGATGGTTTGCCTTGTCTGTCGCTCCCAGAGTATAATACAATGGAATGTAGTTCAGCAGTGTGTTGTCCACCGGAACCTGGGTGAGGGGCAGTTCTTCCATACATTTGTCCAAAGCTGCGATTGCTTTGTCGTTTTTGCCTTCTGCATGGAGCTGCTCGGCCAGACGGAGGAAGGTGTTGCGGTATTTCATGACAGCAATGGTGTTGTCATGGAAATAGTCAATGTTCACTTCCGGATTTTTAATCTCTCCCCATTCAAACTTGTTCATCATGTTGTCATAGAGGATGTCTGAATCAATCCGTCCGTAATCGATAGGACTTGCATTTTTTGTTCGAATCGGCACGAGACGGTAGGCTGCACCTTCCAGCTGGAAATATTTTTCAAAGCCTAAATATGCGTCAGAACCCATACCTATGCCGAAATAGATGGGGCGTTCCCAGTCTGCATTCGCGATGATGTCCAATACCATCAATTGTGATTTGTTCAGGAAATTGCCTTTCAGGTCGATGGTCAGCACCTTTTCGATCTTGTCGGCATCTTCCGGTTTGACAATACCGTTGGCAATCACTTTGGCCGAATCGACCGGAATGATGACTCTGCGGGTCGGTATGTAGTCGATAGGTTCAGTGTAGCCGGTCAGCTTTGTTTGGGGCAGGTCGCTGGCAACGAATTCCATCACTTCCTTCAAAGAGGCATACTGGTGGCGTTCGACAATTGCCACCTGGTCTCTGATTCCCTCACGGTATTGGCTGTGTTTGAACGAGATGTTTATACCGGGAGTCTCGTAGGCCTGACGTTTCAGCTGGTCGATATACCAGGAGCCTAACAACAGGCTCAGATTGACGATTCTCACATCCTGACGGTAGCCTTCCACTTCCTGTGCATACCACAACGGGAAGGTATCATTGTCTCCATAGGTGAACAGGATGGCATTGGGGGCGCAGGAATTCAGATAATTCTTGGCATGTGCCACTGTCGCATAACGGCCTGCACGGCTATGGTCATCCCAGTTCTGTGCTGCCATATTCACCGGAACGGCAAACAGACAGATGGCTGTCACCGCAACGGCAGTGATTGCCGGATTTGCCTTCTTGATTTTGCTGTTGATGAATTCCCAGATGGAGAGGATTCCCAAACCGATCCAAATGGAGAATGCATAGAACGAACCTGCGTATGCGTAGTCACGTTCGCGCGGTTCCATCGGCGGCTGGTTCAAATAGACTATAATGGCTATTCCGGTCATGATGAACAGCATCATCACGATGGAGAAATCCTGTTTGCCTGTGCGTCCCTTGCGGTATTGATAGAACATTCCTAACAAACCTAAAAGGAAAGGCAGCATATAGTATTTGTTGTATGCCTTTTCTGATTTCAGGGTGTCCGGCAGTTCCGATTGATTGCCGAGACGGATCTCATCGAGGAACTTGATACCGGTAATCCAGTTGCCGTGGGTGATTTCCCCATTGCCCTGGATGTCGTTCTGGCGGCCGGAGAAGTTCCACATGAAGTAGCGCCAGTACATGTGTCCCAGCTGGTAGTTGAAGAAGTACCGCAGGTTGTTTCCAAAGCTGGGCCGTGTGATGCTTTCTCCGTTTACCACATAGGTCGGGCCGTTGCTTTTCCCGCCCCATGCCTGATATTGCTGAGGATAATAGGGGCGTGTCCCGTTGTGCATACGTGGGAAGATGCCGCAGAAACGCTTGTCGTATTCCAGTTCCTGCTTGTGTCCGATGACATCATATACTCCGGTCTCCTTGTTGGGGCTGTGGATGGCCTCTCCGTCTTTGTAGGCAATGACCGGCGCATTGTAATAGTGGCCGTACAGCAGCGGAGAATCTCCGTATTGCTCACGGTTGATGTATGACAATAGGGAGAACACATTGTCAGGGCTGTTTTCATCGATAGGAGGGTCGCTTAATGAACGGATCACCACCATCGAGTATGAAGAATAGCCGATCAGTATCACCATGAAACAGGTGAGGATGGTATTCCAGATGGGCATCCCTTTTTTCAGAGTATAGCGGATTCCCCAAATCAGCGCACCGATGATAAGCAATACGTATACGACGACTCCGGTGTTGAACGGCAGTCCCATACCATTGACAAATACCAGTTCAAACCAGCCTGCTATTTTGATGACACCCGGGATGAGCATGAAATTGACGAATCCGAGGATCACCAGCGAAATGAGCCCGGTCTTGACAATGCCCCGGGGGGTCGGTGTGTATTTCTTGAAATAGTATACAAATACGATTGCCGGGATGGCCAGCAAGTTCAGCAAGTGTACTCCGATGGACAAGCCGACCAGATAGGCGATAAATACCAGCCAGCGGTTGGCATACGGTTCGAACGCTACGTTCTCCCATTTCAGGATCGCCCAAAATACGATGGCTGTGAAAAGCGACGACATGGCATATACCTCTCCTTCCACTGCCGAGAACCAGAATGTGTCGGAGAATGTATAGGTGAGTGAACCGATCAGGGAAGCTCCTAAAATGGCAAGCATCTGTCCCAAGGTCATCTCTTCACCCTCTTTTACGATGATTTTCCGTGCCAGATGGGAGATTGACCAGAACAGGAACAGGATGGTGAATCCTGAACATAACCCTGACATGTAGTTGATCATCAATGCTTGCGTCTCCTGGGAAGGGGCGAAAATGGCAAATAGTCGGGAGATGATCATGAACAGAGGTGCTCCAGGGGGGTGCCCCACTTGCAGTCCGACTGATGTAGTTATGAACTCTCCGCAATCCCACAAGCTGGCAGTCGGTTCGGCTGTAAGGATGTACGTAAGGCTGGCGATAACGAATGTAACCCAGCCGGTTACACGGTTAATGAGCCTGAAACTTAGATTTGGATGGTCTTTTATTGTGTACATATTTATAATTAAGTATAATTTTTCTGTTTCAGATGGGCATAAAATGCTGCCAAATATACACATATATGATGAATAAAACACGGAAATAATTATTTTACCCGATTTTTCTTTATTTTTTTTGGAGGTAAAAAAAAAGTATATATCTTTGCACTCGTCAATAATGACACATCCACTTTGTCCCATTGTGTAATGGCAGCACAGCAGGTTTTGGTTCTGTCAGTCTAGGTTCGAATCCTAGTGGGACAACAAAGAGTGGATGCCCAAGTGGTGAAATTGGTATACACGCTAGTTTCAGGTACTAGTGGCTTCACGGCCGTGTAGGTTCGAGTCCTATCTTGGGCACATTAATAGTTCTTCAAGTGTTGCAAGATTAAATTTGCCCGAATGGTGAAATTGGTATACACGCTAGTTTCAGGTACTAGTGGCTTCACGGCCGTGTAGGTTCGAGTCCTATTTCGGGCACCTTGTACGTTTGGCCCAGGTGGTGAAATTGGTATACACGCTACTTTGAGGTGGTAGTGGTCGAAAGGCTGTGCAAGTTCGAGTCTTGTCCTGGGCACAATTATGATATTTAAAAACTGTAAAGACGCTGTATTTCAGCGTCTTTTTTGTTTTATGATACTTCCGAAAGCCTTGGAAATGTCATAAAACGTCTCTACACTTGTCTCTCCAAGCATTTGTCCTTCCGTAGTAAATGATTCTTTTTTTTATTTGTTTTCTGTTCACTTTCCTTTGGCTTTTGTCATACTTCTGTCTTGCTTATTCATATATCAAATATATATCAAAGTTATCTCAAAGATATCATAACTATATCGGCAGATAGCTTTGCGCAGACTTTGGGATAAGGAAATGGCATGTCGGCAGGGTAGGTGTATGGGAGGAGTGGTAGGGATGGAGGAGTGGCGTATGGAATGGAAAAGAAATAGCCCTGAAAGCGGTGGCTTCCAGGGCTGTCTGTATTGATTGGATTGGTGAATTATTTGATAACGTTCAATTTCTTACCAATCTTGATGAATGCTGCGATAGCACGGTCAAGCTGTTCGCGGGTGTGGGCTGCTGACAGCTGGATACGGATGCGGGCCTGTCCTTTCGGAACAACCGGGTAGTAGAATCCGGTTACATAGATGTTTTCTTTCTGCAGTTCGGCAGCGAATTGCTGTGACAATACTGCATCGTAAAGCATCAGGGCTGCGATAGCTGATTCAGACGGTTTGATGTCGAAACCTGCTTCTTTCAATTTGCCGCGGAAATATTCTGCGTTGTCCATTACGCGGTCGCGTAATTCTGTGCTTTCCATCAGCATGTCGAATACTGCGATTGAAGCACCGCAAATTGCCGGAGACAAAGAGTTGGAGAACAAATAAGGTCTTGAACGCTGACGCAACATTTCGATAATTTCTTTTTTACCGGTTGTGTAACCGCCCATAGCTCCACCCAGGGCTTTTCCAAGGGTTCCTGTGAAGATGTCGATGCGGTCCATAACACCGTTGTATTCTGCAGAACCGCGTCCTGTTGCACCGATGAATCCGGCAGCGTGGCTGTCGTCTACCATTACCAATGCATTGTATTTGTCTGCCAGGTCGCAGATATCTTTCAGACGGGCGATATCACCGTCCATTGAGAATACACCGTCGGTTACGATGATGCGGAAACGCTGTGCCTGTGAGATTTTCAGCTGCTCTTCCAGATCTTCCATGTTGGCGTGTTTGTATCTGTAACGGACAGCCTTGCAAAGACGTACTCCGTCGATGATGGATGCGTGGTTCAATTCATCGGAGATGATGGCATCTTCCTGGCTGAACAACGGTTCGAAAACTCCGCCATTGGCATCAAAGCAAGCTGCATATAATATGGTGTCTTCTGTGCCGAAGAATTTGGAGATTTTAGCTTCCAGTTCTTTGTGGATGTCCTGGGTTCCGCAGATGAAACGTACGGATGACATTCCGTAGCCGCGTGAATCCAATGCTTTTTTAGCACCTTCGATTACTCTTGGATGAGAAGAAAGGCCCAAATAGTTGTTGGCACAAAAGTTCAATACAGTTTCTCCTGTTGTTAATTTAATTTCTGCTCCCTGTGGAGTGGCAATCAGTCGCTCGGTCTTGTACAGGCCGGCATCTTTGATAGACTGAATTTCAGTTTTTAAGAAATCTTGAAATTTTCCGTACATATCTGTAAGTTTTTTGGTATTCTGACCTCAAAAGTATAATATTTTTATGAGAAAATACTCAAAAATCCCTTTTTTAATTCAGGGGGATGAAAATAGTTTTTTTAAGCCCGGATTGCTGCGGAAGTTTTGGCTTTTTGTCGTATTTTTCTGGAGTATGTGTTTTGTTTTTCCGAAATAAACTCTATTTTTGTGGTGTATTTGAATGATATTTCTTCAGGGCAGGGTGTAAATCCCTACCGGCGGTGACAGTCCGCGACTCCCTTTGGGGATTGAATCGGTGAAATTCCGATACCGACGGTGACAGTCCGGATGGTAGAAGAAATGTTACATTGGCTTGGTGAGCGCTGCGTCTTTGTATATATGCCCTGAAGATATTCAGGGCATTTTTTGTATATGGTGACAGAACAGGACATAGAGTTTATGCGGCATGCCATGGAATTGGCTGCGAGAGGACGCGGATGGGTGAATCCCAATCCCTTGGTGGGGGCGGTGATTGTGCGTGACGGACGGATTCTTGCCGAAGGGTGGCATGAACGTTATGGAGGCTTGCATGCCGAGCGCAATGCCTTTGAGAATTGTAAGGAAGATACTGCCGGAGCTACGATGTATGTGACATTGGAACCCTGTTGCCATTACGGGAAGACCCCTCCTTGTACGGAGGCGGTGATCGGACATGGCATTGCCAGGGTGGTGGTCGGATTGACCGACCCCAATCCGCTGGTGGCAGGCAAGGGAATCGAATTGCTGCGTGGGGCCGGTATCGAAGTGGAGACGGGAGTCTGCGAAGAGGAGTTGAAAAGACAGAATCGGGTGTTCCTGAAGTATATCCGGAGCCGGATGCCTTGGGTGGTGATGAAGACTGCCATGACTTTGGATGGGAAAATCACCGCCTGTTCGGGTGACTCGAAGTGGGTGACGGATGTCCCGGCCCGGATGAGGGTGCAGGAGTTGCGTCGTTTGTATATGGGAATCATGGTCGGTTCCGGTACTGCCGTTACGGACAATCCGATGCTGAACTGCCGCCTGGAGGGAAATGTCCGCCAGCCGGTGCGGATGGTGGTGGATAGCGGAGCGCGTATAGCGATGGACAGCCGCTTGGTGACGACGGCCCGTACCGGTCGCGTAGTCGTGGCGCATACGGACAGGGCGTTGCCGGAGAAGTTGCAGAAGTTGTCGGATTGCGGAGTGGAGACCTTGTTGTGCAACGGACGGGACGGGCATGTGGATTGTGCGGATATGTTGGCACGTCTGGGGAGTATGGGGATTGATTCTATACTGCTTGAAGGCGGGGGACAGTTGAATGAGACTTTTTTACGTAATGGTCTGATTGATGAGGTGTATGCCTTTGTCGCTCCCAAGCTGATAGGGGGCCGGGAGGCAAAGACTCCGGTGGAAGGTGCCGGATTCGCCCGTATGGCGGAAGCCGTTGAATTGCAGGAGGTGGAGGTGGAGACCATTGGCAAGGATATATTAATTCATGGATTAATCGGGTGATATGTTTACAGGAATCATTGAAGAAATAGGAAAGATAAAGGCGATACGCCGTGGCAGCAGGAGTGTGGAGCTGGAGATTGAGGCAGCGAAGGTGCTGGAGGGTACGGTGGTGGGTGACAGTATTGCTACCAATGGGGTATGCCTGACGGTTACGAAGCTTGGCGGCAATATGTTTTCGGCTGATGTCATGCCCGAGACTATGCACCGTTCCGGCTTTTGGGCCTTGAAACCCGGTGACCGTGTGAATCTTGAGCGGGCTTTGTGCCTGAACAGCCGTCTGGGCGGTCATTTGGTGGCCGGACATGTGGATGGTGTGGGGACGATCTGCGACAAAAAGCGTGATGACAATGCCATATGGCTGACGGTGTCCGCATCGCCGGATATCCTCCGCTATATTATCGAAAAGGGCTCTGTCGCGATTGACGGGGTGAGCCTGACGGTGGCGTATGTGGACAAGTCGGTGTTCAAGGTGTCGGTTATCCCCCATACGCAGGAAGAGACGACCTTGACCTCCAAAAATGTGGGGGCCGTTGTCAATCTGGAAAATGATATGATAGCCAAGTATGTGGAAAAATTATTGGGAGCCCAGAAAAACGAAGGGGGATTGAGCCTTGAGTTTTTGCAGGCTAACGGATTTTGAAAGAAATAAATAATAAGAATATAAAAATAAACTAGTAATGGAAGATTTTAAGTTTAGTACAATTGAGGAGGCGGTAGCCGACTTGCGTGCAGGTAAGATGATAATTGCCGTGGATGATCCGGACCGTGAGAACGAAGGTGATTTGATCTGTGCGGCAGAGCATGCAACTCTTGAGAATGTCAATTTCATGGCATCGTATGCCAAGGGGCTGATCTGTATGCCGATGAGCAAGGAGCTTACCGGTAAGTTGGGCTTGGAGCAGATGGTTACAAACAATACGGATAATCATTGTACTGCCTTTACTGTTTCTATCGACCATATATCAACGACCACCGGTATTTCAGCATTGGAACGTTCGGTGACCGCCATGAAGTGTGTGGAGGATGGTGCGAAACCGGAGGATTTCCGCCGTCCGGGACATATGTTCCCCCTGGAAGCCAAGCGCGGAGGCGTGCTGGAGCGGATGGGGCATACGGAGGCTACTGTCGATTTGATGCGTATCGCACGCCTGAAGGAGTGTGGCCTGTGCTGCGAAATCATGCGTGAGGATGGTACGATGATGCGTACTCCGGAGTTGAAGGAGTTTGCCAGAAAGCATGATATGAAAATCATAACGATAGCGGACCTGATTAATTATCGTCGTCGTACGGAAATTCTTGTCGAGCGTGTGACGGAAGCTGAGATGCCTACGAAATACGGAGTGTTCAGGGCTTACGGTTATGTGAACAAGATTAACGGAGAGCATCATGTGGCTCTTGTAAAGGGCGATATAGCAAACGGCGAACCGGTATTGTGCCGTGTGCATTCGGAGTGTCTGACCGGCGATGCTTTCGGGTCGCTGCGCTGCGATTGCGGCGAGCAGCTGGTGGAGGCGATGCGCCGTATTGAAAAGGCCGGACGTGGCGTGTTGCTTTATATGCGTCAGGAAGGCAGAGGCATAGGTCTGATTAACAAATTGAGAGCCTATCATCTGCAGGATGGCGGAATGGATACGGTGGAGGCGAATCTGGCTCTCGGTTTCAAGGCGGATTTGCGTGAATACGGTACGGGTGCGGAGATTTTGGCAGACCTGGGCGTGAAGAAAATGGTGCTGATGACGAACAATCCGTTGAAGATAAAAGGGTTGAAGGGATTCGGACTGGAAATTGTCGGCCGTGAACCGATTGAGATGACCTGCAATGAGAAGAACGAATTTTATATGTACACAAAATATAAGAAGATGGGACACATCTTGCATGTGCGTTCCGGAGAAGAGATAAGAAAACAACAGGAAAAATTGAACAAATAAGATAGACGATTATGAATAAACTGGAAGGTAAATTATTGGCGGAAGGCCAGCGGGTAGGTATTGTTGCTGCACGTTTCAATGAGTTTATCACCTCTAAATTGTTGGGTGGTGCGATTGATTCATTCCTGCGTCATGGAGGAGATGATGCGAATATTGATGTTGCTTGGGTGCCGGGAGCATTTGAGGTGCCTCTCGTGGCTAAGAAAATGGCTGAAAGCGGAAAATACGACGCTGTGGTTTGTCTGGGGGCCGTAATCCGTGGGGCTACCCCTCATTTCGATATGGTGGCTAACGAGGCGACCAAAGGCATTGCGAATGTAGGTCTGCAGACCGGAGTGCCCGTTATTTTCGGAATTCTGACAACCGATTCTATCGAACAGGCTGTTGAAAGAGCAGGTACGAAGGCAGGGAACAAGGGATTTGATGCCATGACTACCGCCGTTGAAATGGTAAATCTTTTGAAAAATATTTAGTTTTCAGATGTTGTAATAAGAGCGGCTACAAAATTCATCGGTAGCCGCTCTTATTGTTTTTTGCAGGTTGTTCCTGCTTATTCTGTAATGACAGAGAATTCTCCGATGCCCGCCTGTGAACGGAGGTCTGCCGTTGAAAGCGCTACGAATCGGATTTCCTGACCTTTGATGGCGGGGAAATTAACGGTTTGTTCTATCGGGTTCGCTTTGATGTTGGAGAATTCACCTTCAATGACGAATTTCCCGTCTATATATAATTGGTAATAGGAGATATACCCTCCGGCATCCCTCTGCTGGTTGGGAGTATAGCGGAATCCTGATAAGGTGTGCGGTTTGTCCAGGCGTATGACCAGCTCTTGTTTGTCGCGAGGAAGATAGCATGCGGTGTATCCGTTGCCGTCTAATACGTTACGTGCCTTGTCGTTTTGAGGATAGACAATCCGGTAGTCTGTTGCCGGGATGTCGAAGTTCTCTTCGGTGACAGGACTGGTCTTGTCGGTTAGCGGGTCGTGTGAGATGGCTTTGACGGTTCCTTTTTGTGCGAACGGGAAAGGTTCCCCGTAGACCGGCGACGAGAGGGTCGGTTCGGTGCCGTCTGTGGTGTAGTGGACTATGACTCCGTGATCGCCTTTGCGGATATTCACCATGTTCTTGTCATCGCGCGATATGTAGGGTTCTGTCACCAGTGCAGGAGCCAGGTAGGCTTCCACATTGTTGATGCACAGCGGTCCGCGTACGTCGGTGAAATTGACCCGTATTTTTTCAGCCTCGGCTGTCTGGAAGCGTATGATGCGTTTGTATCCGATTGTTGTTGTCGAATCGATGCTTTCTACCGGTTTCCATTTGCCGTGATTTTTCACTTCGATGTCAAATGCTCTGACCCGTTGGCCCAGTGGAATGTATTCCTGCAAAACCAGTCGGTTGAGGAGGATAGGGCGTTTGAAGGTGAATGTCAGGGAACCTCCGGGCACTTCGTCGGCCGTTGCCCAATAGCTGTCCCAATTGTTATCGGTTACGGATTCCGGCTTGAAGTCGTCACTTCGGATGTTGGTCGCTTCAACATGACACTCTTTCAGCAGGTTCTCTTTGAATGAATTTTCAATGGTGCGGTGCCATTCAACTGCACGGACGGAGTCGGCAGGACTGATTTTTCCGTTGAGGGCAACCGGGAAATTCAGCAGCAGGTTGGTGTTGCGTCCTACGCTCTGATAGTATAGGTTGACCATTTTGGCCAGTGATTTTAACTGGTGGTCTTCCCGCGGGTGGTAGAACCAGCCCGGCCGGATGGATACATCGCATTCCCCGCCAAGCCACATGTTGCCGTTCTCGTCTCCCCATACACTTTGGCGATAGTTGGAACCGTCGGCATTGGGGGTGAATGTGCTCCAGTGGGTTTCGCCGGCACGTCCTTCTTCGTTGCCTATCCATCGGATGTCGGGTACTGTGCCTCCGAAAATCATGATGTCCGGATGGTGTGCCTTGATGGTGTCGCAGGCGCGTTCGTATTGGTAGTAGGTCCTGGCATCTATGGAGCGTACGCCCTCTTTGCCTCCATACCAGCCATTGCCTCCATTGGCTCCGTCAAACCAGTATTCGAACAGCGGGCCGTAGTTGGTCACCAGTTCGTGCATTTGTGCATGGAATTTCTCGACATAGGCGGGGGTGCCGTAATGGACGCAGTTCCTGTCCCACGGAGAGAGATAGAGGCCGAATTTCAATCCATGGCGTTTGCAGGCTTCCGACAATTCTCTGACGATGTCACCCTTGCCGTTTTTCCAAGGTGAATTTTTCACGCTATAATCGGTGGTCCGGGTGGGCCACAGACAAAAGCCATCATGATGTTTGGCCGTCAATATCACGCCTTTCATGCCGGCTGCCTTGGCGGTCAGTACCCACTGTTCGCAATTCAGGTCGGTGGGGTCGAACGTTGAAGCCGGTGTGTAGCCATAGCCCCATTCCAGGTCGTTAAAGGTGTTCAGGCCAAAATGCACAAAGGCATAGGTTTCCAGTTTGTGCCATGCCACCTGAGCCGGTGTCGGTATGGGGAAAATAGGTTTTGGAGGGGGTACGTTACTACATAACAATAAAGGCAATAACCACAGGTAGAGTAGTTTGAAATGTCTTTTCATAAAATGGAATTTAGCGTGAAAATGCAAAGATAGCGAATCCGAAGAATTATGCAAAACGGAATTGCGGTGAAGTGGGTACAAACAAAAACAAGCACCTGATGAGGTGCTTGTCTGTTGAGCGGAAAACGGGACTCAAACCCGCGACCCCCAGCTTGGAAGGCTAGTGCTCTATC
>RCNI01001357.1_pt1 | contig 13285 bp, 9 predicted proteins | sample 2041151 | NCBI WGS metagenome assembly RCNI01 (sample SAMN09708214, study PRJNA481090) | feces metagenome | isolation source: feces | place: Antarctica: Albino Rookery | reverse complement strand
GGACAGCCCGTGTTTAAATTCACCTCTCTGTATCCCATTGCATACAGTTCCTGCATGGCCTTTACAAAATAGTCTGCACGATTTACCATCAGCTGCGGAATTGCATGCATACCTATATTATTTTCCGGGTCAATATCTCGCAGTTCTTTAGGAGAAAAACTGTGGTGCATATTCGGGGTTGCAAAAGGAATATAGTATTCGTCAATCTCCGGAAACACCTTATGGTGTGCATTGCGGAAAATATATCCGGTAATGCCTTCAAGTGGGGCAAAGCTATAAGTCATATTTACTCCTATAAAAAAATACGGCGTAGCACAGCTACGCCGTATATATTACCTCTATAAATTACATCTGGAAAGTGTGAACGTAGCTTTTGATTGCGTTCTCGATAACTTCAATAGCTGCAGCACGGTTGCGTACTTCATCAACCACAGTTTCCTTGCCTTCCAGTTCCTTGTAAACCTGGAAGAAGTGCTTGATTTCTTCGAACATATGGCTAGGCAGTTCGAAAATATCTTTAACAACATTGTAGTTAGGATCGCTGAAGGGAATAGCAATAACCTTTTCGTCGTTCTTGCCGCCGTCCTTCATCGTGATTACACCGATAGGATAGCATCTAACCAGTACCAGGGGGTCAATTTCTTCAGAGCAGATAACCAGTGCGTCCAGAGGGTCGCCGTCATCGCCGTAGGTACGAGGAATAAAGCCGTAGTTTGCAGGATAGTGAGTAGAAGTGTACAGAATACGATCCAGCTTAATCAGGCCAGTTTCCTTGTCCAGCTCGTACTTTTTCTTGCCGCCCTTAGGAATTTCAATAACAACTTCAAAATCTTCGGGCTTAACTCTAGAAGGCTTAATATCATGCCAAATATTTTTCATTACAAAATACTCCTTATATCTTAAACACTACGTAATTAGTCTGTTCTTTGTATTATGTGCAATATTTTGGATTATGTCAAGATTATTTTATTATATTAGTGAATTATCTAAACTTAATTTTTGCTTTAATTTTGATGCAAGAAGCAATTTTTTATCCTTATGAGGACAAATTTAGAAACACGTATACGATTATGCGCTAAAAAACACCATGAATCGCAATTTTCCGCAAAATATTGATATTATGTGCAAAAGAAGTTGAAACCGGTCACTACTCCGCACCTTACATATTCTTCATTCCATCGTAGATATAGTCAATGACTTTCTTTCCGGTAATCAAATGTTCCTCAGATAGTGCGTGAATGTGGTCCAGCAATGTGCCCAGATTTTTGCGGCTCTCCGCTGAAACAAAATAGCGTACACCGTCCTTTTTCTTTTTAATATCGGAACAGTATGCACTGCTATCGTTCATGAAGAACGAAACGGAAGTGTCACTATAATTGATGATTGGGTTTTTATCACCCAAAATCTTCAGGTCAAAACGGCTTCCGTCCTCCAACTCATCGATCAAGCCTTGCAAATGTCTGCGTCGTTCCTGACGAGTAAGGGTCTCCCCCTCGTACGCATCAAAAGCAGAGATTTTTCCTGTACTCATATATCGCAGCAATGCCGAGTCAAAAATGACCACGGACTTATCGGTGGTAAACTCTTTCAGGTATCGACCTCTTGCCCGCTTCTGCTTATGGATTGGCTCACCGTATTTATCCAGTAGTTCATCAAACAAATCTTCCGTCATGTACATAGGAAACATGGAGGACAGTAAATACCGCTTTCTGGTCGCACTGGAATATTTATAGTAGTATAAGTTTTCATTGGAATTGGAGGACACCAGCATAAACTGCTGCTGATGAATAAACTTTCTGGCATCGTCATAGTACAAATCCACAACCGACGGCACATCTGTTTTCACCGATACGCTCTTATTGGAAAACGGCAAGCGTACACTCTGTTCCACAAATAAGTCCTTAGCAATCAGCAAGCGGTCCGGCACCGTTTCCCCACTAGCTCGGTCCAGCTCAACAAGGTCTACATCGGCATCACTGCCAATACTCAGCAAATTGCAGATATGCTTCCAATACAAATCCACATGATTGGAAAATCGGTCTTGGTCAATAATCGCTGTGAGCTTCAAACGGGTATTATCAGGGTCTAATGCAGCCAAATCGTCCATTACAGACTGAAATTCTCCGTTTTTGGTCACCGGCTGGGTAGCAAGAATACATTCCACTGTCGGCGTACGGCGTCTGTTGAGAGGTAACTCAGAGCGATATGCCATTTCGGGCTTAGCTGCTCTGGGTTCATGCTGTTCGTCGGCGTATTTGCTCTTCCAGTATTCTTCACGCAAAATTTCCGCAAGCTTCTGTGAAAACGCTGCTTCATCGGGTGCACTGCTATCTTTCTTCGCAAATCCAAAGTGCCGTGCCGTCCGCTTTCTCCGTTCTTCGTCGCTTTCTTGGGTAACAAAGTGTGCAATACTGTCGGTAAGCCGTTCAATATCTTTTGCCGGCGGAAGTTTAGCACCATTCACCCATTTGCTGATATATGACTTATCGTATCCCAATGCTGTAGCTAGGTTATACATTTTAATATCATTTACCGTTAGTATTGCCTTTAGCGTAATGCCAAAACTCATCCGTCTCTCCCCTCTCAGCCAATAGTCAACAAGTTGACTGTAAAATTAGTTGACTTTATACATTCGTTTATATTTTAGCAATAAGTCAACTTCTAGTCAACTAATTTGTTGAATTTTTTCGATGTTCTGCATTTGTTCCACTGTTTGCCCATATTTTTCGCAGTATATTCTAAAACTTATCTGTTTTGGTATTTACGTACTGATTTTTTCTAGTCAACAAATTTCCCTTTAGGCAATTTTTTTCAATTTCGGTCGTTTTACATTGGAGTCAACCTGTACTACCATAAAGACAAAGAAATACTGTTGCAACTATGCACCAATGGTCTATTCAGGAGGATTATGATGTCCAAACTATTTGAAGAAATTACATTTGGTAATGTAACCTTAAAAAACCGTCTTGCGGTTGCCCCCATGGGCACCATTCACGATGTAGACGGCGGCGTATCTGCCGATCAGCGCGCTTATTTGGTAGAACGTGCTAAAGGTGGATTCGGTCTGATTTACCCCTCTGCACACACCGTTTCCGATAAGTACGAGCACGCTCATTCTTCCGGTAACTTTCTGTGCAACGAATCCCACGCAGAGCGTCTGAAGCTTCTGGCCGATGAAATCCACCAGTACGGTGCGAAGTTAGCCATTCAGCTCAGCCCCGGCTACGGCCGTGTAAATGTCGGTACACCCCAGACCACTACCCACGTTTCCGCAAGTGAAATCCCCACCTTCTGGCACCCCAAACACAACTGCAAAAGTCTGACCGTAGACGAAATTCACGAACTGGTCGATGCTGCCGGTCGTGCTGCAGCTATGGCAAAAGACGCAGGTGTTGATATTCTGGAAGTTCACGCTTATGGCGGTTATATGTTGGACCAGTTCATTTCCAAGTGCTGGAATAAGCGTGAAGATGAATACGGCGGAAGTCTGGAAAACCGTCTGCGCTTTATTCGTGAGTTCTACGAATCCATTCGTGCAGCAGTCGGCCCCGACTACCCCATTTCCGTTAAGTTCACCCCCCAGCACTCCTTCCACGGTGGCCGTACACTGGACGATGAAGGCGTAGAAATCGTAAAGATTCTGGACACTTGGGGTTTCTGCTTCATTCATTTGGACCACGGTTGCTACGAAGTATGGAACAAGGCAATCCCCAGTGCGTACGACGAACCGGGCAGCCAGCTGTTTATTGCCGAGCGTATGCGCAAGGAAGGCATTACCACTCCGTTCCTGGTACAGGGCAAGCTGAACTATGCGCCTCTGGCTGAGGAAGTTCTGGAATCCGGTACGGCTGACATCATCGCTATGGGTCACCAGTCTCTGGCAGACCCCTACTGGCCCGTTAAAGTACAGGAAGGTCGTTATGATGATATTCTGTATTGCACCGCTTGCAATGAATGTCTGAATAGCGCTGTCCGTGTTCCCGGTTCCTGTGCAATTAACCCCCGCACCTGCAAGGAACGCGTATATAACTTAACCAAGCCCAAAAAGGCGCTGAAAATTCTGGTTATCGGCGGTGGCCCCGGTGGTATGTACACCGCTGCTCTGGCCGCAAACATGGGTCACGATGTTACTTTGTGGGAAAAGAGTGGTAAACTCGGCGGTCTAATCAATGCCGCAGGTGCACCTGACTTTAAGGTGGATATGCGTCGCTATAAAGAACATCTGATTGCACAGCTCTACAAAGCCGGTGTAAAAGTTGTCTTTGGCAAGACCGGCGATGAAGAAAGCATCGATGCATTTGCCCCCGATGCCGTCATTCTGGCACATGGTGCAGATACCGTCCGTCCTCCTATTCGCGGAATTGACAACCCCAGTGTTGTTTCCGCCTACGACCTTCTGGCCAACAAAGTAAAAGTTGGTGAACGCGTTGTCGTTCTGGGTGGCGGCCATGTTGGCTGCGAAGCTGCTATTGACCTGGAAGAAAAGGGCAGAAAAGTGACCATCGTTGAATTGGGCGGTCCCTTGGTCGAAAAGGCTGATATGTCTGCAAACATGAAGCTGGGTCTGAAAGAACGCCTGAACAAGGCACATATCCAGATTCACACCAACGCAAAAATGATTGACATTGGTGACCGTGAGGTTGTAATTGAAACAGCAACCAGCATTTTCTCCATCACCTGCGATAATGTCATCTTGGCTAGCGGTTTCCGTTCTAACCACGCTCTGGAAGAAGCACTTGCTGATAAACCTTACAAGGTATTTACCATCGGCGATGCAGTAAAGCCGGGCAAGGTATTCGAAGCCGTACACGGTGGCTTCCACGCAGTAGAAGAACTGAACAAGTGGGCAGACACCCTTTAATCCATAACAAAAATGGGCTATTCCGTTCGGAATAGCCCATTTCTTATTTCTGAATGCTTTTCATTTGTGACAGCATACACATGCCGTCAAAGTAGTCGTAGTAGGGTTTTAGAAAGGTGAATCCGTCCACCAGTTTTTCCACCAGTTCGTCACTTTCCAGTACAGTTTCCCATTCCCGCTCACAGCATATGGAAAAGCTTTTGCGGTTGTACCACTTGTCCAGTGGTGCCGGAACAGTTCCCTTAGGACGCTTATACTCCTGCGCACCCAGCACAAACACATCTTGCTGATCCAGCTTCTTTGCAAGGGGCAGCAAAACTTCCGGATGCTCGTCAATCTCTTTGCGGTAGCACTCCATGGTAAATGGCTTTGCCATCCATAGACCTACACCGTAACCATACCCTTCCGGTCGCAGCTCGAACCAAAACACAGGCTGCTCTGCCCACTGACTGGTACGGGGTTTACGAATGGTAAACCACAAATGATCTTTATATGGCCCTTTATTGTGCAGTCGTCTGGCATCACGATAGATTCTGGAGAGATGCAGCTCCATATCCAGGTCAGGGTATTTTTTCTGAAACTGAGTAAATACTTCCTGTGCCAGAGCCTTCATGGGCTGCTGGACTAAGCTGGTATATTCGTCTTTGTGCTCCATAAACCAAGAGCGATAGTTATTAAACCGTATACCCCAGAGAAAATCTGAAGCAGCGGGAGAAAATCCTTGAAATGTCAATGAAACGCTCCTATTTCCCATCATTCCTGTTTATGAACGTGATTGTTGATGTGGTCAATGCAATAGCAGTGATAGCCTGCACAGCGAGAGCAGTAACGGAATTCCAAATCGGGATAATCCTTGTCAGTACGGCCACATACTTCGCACTTTCGGTTGTACGGTTTGTCCTTCATTTCCTGATGGATGCGGCGGGCTTCATTTTTGAAGTTCACCGTATTTTTTCGTTGCTGACGGCGATCTGCGCCGAAGTAGCTAAACAGCCATTCGCCAAAGAATACGATGTAGTTCAGCAGAGCTACGATAGGCAGCAGATTCAGAGGGAACGGACCACTCAAAACACCCCAAGCAAACAGCACAGCGTCAAAAATAGCCAGCCATTTGATTTTCAGGGGGATAATGAAAAACAGCAATACCTGCATATCCGGGTACAGGGTTGCAAACGCAAAGAACATAGACAGGTTCACATAGTGCATGGTCATGCTGTAACTAACACCGGTAAACAGCCACAGCAAAATGCCGTAAACTACGGTAAAGAGAATACCACTGGCGTAGAAAATCGTAAATTTCGCACTGCCCCATTGGTCTTCCAAAGCATTACCGATAAAGTAATAGAAATACAGCCAAAATACCAGCCAAATGCCACTCGACTCCGGAATAAAGATGAACGTAATCAGACGCCAAATCTGTCCGTGTCTAAAAATCATTTCCGGACTGAAGGTCAGCATATTCAGGAACATGTGCGTAGTGTCCATTACGGAAAACAGCCATACTGCAATGTTACCCAAAACAATATACATCATCAGTCTGGGAATGCCAAAATTAGGGTGCAAATAGCAAAACCGGTCAATTTTATTCATTAATTTTTTCAAAATACAGTCCTCCATAGGATAAAGGTGTTGCTGAGACACATTGTACCATAATTTGTTTTGAATTACACTATTTTTATGCTTTTGTTTTTTCGACAAATATGGTATATTTATGCTGTATATGTATGACAAATTAAAACTTTACGAATAGAAAACGAGGAATCATTTTGAAATACGAAGAACTGAACGAAGAAATCCGTCCTGAAACCGAAGCTCAGGACGATCGACAGCCCAGAAAAGACATCATCGAAGGCCGTAACGCAGTAATCGAAGCTCTGCGTGCCGGCAGAGCCATTGACAAGATTTATCTGGCTAAGGGTGATACCGATAAGGCTCTGGGTCATATTGCATCTAAGGCAAGAGCTGCCGGTACAGTTGTTGTCGAAACCGAACGCCGCAAACTGGACCAGATGAGCTTTACCGGTGCACATCAGGGTGTTGTTGCTGTTTGCGCTGTGCGTGAATACTGCTCCATTGATGATATTCTGGCTATTGCTGCTGAACGCGGCGAAGATCCCTTCATCATCATCTGTGACGAAATCAGCGACCCTCACAATCTGGGCGCAATCATTCGTTCCGCAGAATGTGCCGGCGCACACGGCGTCATTATTCCCAAGCGCCGCAGTGCAGGTCTGACCGCAATCGTTGGCAAGGCTAGTGCCGGTGCTGCTGAACACATGGCCGTTGCCAGAGTCCCCAACATCACCGCTGCCATCAAAGAACTGAAGCAGGCTGGTCTGTGGATTTACGGTACCGCTGCTGACGGTCAGTCTCCCCTGTGGAAAACCAACTTCTCCGGCCCTGTCGGTCTGGTCATCGGCTCCGAAGGCGATGGCATGGGCAGACTGGTCGCTGAAAACTGTGATGTAACCGTAAGCATTCCCATGAAGGGAAAAGTTTCTTCCCTGAACGCTTCTGCTGCTGCAACCATTCTGATGTACGAAGTACTGCATCAGCGTATGAACTGATTAACACCTTAAGGATCGTGAGATAATGGATTTTATTGATGACCTGGATTTACCCGTCGATTTGCCCGACAGCTTTGAATTCAGTCTAGACGACATCCTGGATGAATACGGAACCTTGGGACTTGCATCAGGTACCGCTAGATTCTCTGAAGATGCACCACTTTCCGATATTGAGACACGATATACAGAAGAGCGTGACCTTGATATTCTCTCGGAGTCGTCTTCACAACAGAATACGCCCGAAACAGATGAAACCAGCTCGTATGGTGACCCCTTCGGTCTGAGTGACATTCTTGACGAATTTGCCGATGAACTCGACGAAGATGGGGTAAAGGTATATGCACCTTCCAACGAATCTGTCGCATTCAACGACGATGAAATGAAGGTATACGCCCCTGAAGGTGACATTGACTTGCTCGATGAGGAAGAGTTGAAGGTTTATGCGCTTGGCTCTTCCGAATCCGAACCGACAGTGCTTTCTGAGGAACCCGTAGCTGCTGCCTCTATGCCGGAAGAAACGCCAAAAGAGGCAACAAAGAAAAAGCGTTGGAGTCTGAAAGATTGGTGGAATGCACGCAAGCAGGCAAAAAAAGCCGCTGCTGAGGCAAAACGCAACCCTGTACCTGCCGAACCTGCCATTGCCGATTTGAACTTGCCTTCTGCAGAAGAACAAACGGCAGAACTGTTTGCCGAAATCGAAGCCGAGCAGCTTCTAGCCGAACAGCAGGCAGAGGAAGAGGCAATGAAAGAGGCGCTTGCCGAACAGGAACTGTTTGACTGGATTGAATCTACCTCCAAACCACATGCTGAGGAGGAAAAAAAGGAATATGTTCCTGACCCGGAATACGTTCCCGAGCCGGATATGTCCCCTGCGCAGCCGCAGGATATGTTTGCTATGCCTTCCTTGGATCAGGAAGATGTTCTGCGTCCCGAATATGCCGCAGTCATGCAAATGGATGAGCCGGATACAGAAGCCGCATCCCTGCTGGAAAATCCCGATATTGAGGCAGAACCTACTACTACCCTGCCCGATGATGAGACCCCGGAAGAAGCCGCTCGACGCAGAGCGCAAGAAGACGCTGAACTGGCCTACGAGCCTGACCCCACCCCTGCCCAGGCAATCTCCTCGGCAATCGGCAAGCGTTTTGGCTCCATGTTTAGTTTCTTCGACCATTCCGACGATATGGACGACGGTGAAGACGAACTTGGTCCCGAAGTTTCTCCGGGAAAAGCAAGTCGCTACTACAATAAATATATCGGTGGTTATCGTTCCCGTCTGCATCTGGCTACCATTTTGTGCCTGATTGTCGGTTGGATTTCTCTGGGACTGCCGGTATTTGGCTCCATGAAAAACACTATGGTCAGCGCAACTATGTGCCTTGCTATTCTGCTCACTGTGATGTTCCTCGGCGCAGATATTTTCGCCGTTGGTTTGCGAAATCTGCTGCGAAACAGAGCTAGTGTACATAGTCTGGTTGCCGCTTCCTGCGTAGCGTCCGTAATCGATGCCGTAATGATTATTCTTTCGCATGGCGAAAACGGATACCTGCCCTTCTGTGGTGTTTCCGCAATTAGTATGTGCTTTGCCATCTATGGCAGCCTTCTGTATTGCCGTGGTCAGCGTATGAACTTCCGTATTCTGGACCAAAACGAAACGCCCATGACCATCAATGTAGACTTTGGCATTGTCGATGAGGACACCACCACAGTCTACCGCACCGCAGGTCACCCGGAAGAGTATATCCACCGTAGTGAAGAAGAAGACTTGAGCGAAAGCACATATAGTACTTTTGCTCCCCTCTTGGTTGTCCTGATTCCTTTGCTGGCAGTGTTTGTCTCGGTAGTAACCAAGAATTTTGATCATTTCTTCCACTACATGGCTGGTATGTTTGCCGCATCGGCTTCCTTCTCTGCACTGCTGGCCTTCCCCCTGCCCTACTTCCTTGTGGAAAAAGAACTGTATCGCACAGGCTCTTCCATCGCAGGCTGGACTGGTGCTAAGGAAATTGGTCAAGTAACCAACATGATTGTCACGGACAATGACCTGTTCCCTGACGAAACCGTAAGCATCAGCAGTGTCCGCATTGTGGACCATGTTCCCCCTCAGCTGACTCTTTCTTATATGTGCAGCCTGATTGCCGCATCCAAGAGCTGTCTGGTTCCCGCATTCACGCAGTTGTCCGAAAACAACGACTGCACCATGTACGATGTGGAAAACTTCCAGTGTCATGAGGCAGGCGGTCTGTCCGGTACCATTGGTCCTGACGATGTTTTGGTAGCTAGCCACTCTTACATGAAGTTGCAGGGTCTGCGTATTCCTGCACGCAAGAAAGATAGCGAAAACGCACTGTTCCTTGCCGTTAACGGTCATGTCATTGCCTATGTTACCGTTGACTATAAACCCGTTAAGTCGGTAAAGAAGGGCTTGGAAGCTGCTCTTCGCGGTACCGTGGAAATGATTTTCGCTGCCCGTGACTTTAACATCACTCCCTTGCTCATCAGCAAGAAGTTTAAGTCCCCCACCGATACCCTGCGTTTCCCCTCCTACAACCAGCGCTATGAAATGACGGACAACTCCCAGTCCGAAACCGCAACTTGCGCAGCAGTTGTTTCTCGCAAGAGTTTCTACTCCTATGCTTCGGTTGTGGAAAAAGCAAGAAACCTCTACAAGTCCGTTTCTTGGGGTGTTTCCTTGTCCGTAGCCTCTTGTGCAATTGGCGTTGCACTGGAATTTATTTTGGCAATCATGGGAATGATTTCCGTAAGCCGACTTCTGGTCTTTATGCTTCTGTGGCTCATTCCTACCATTCTAATTGCCGTCAGCATTACAAAGTAATTTTTCAAAAGAGTCGGCATAGTCTTTACTATGCCGACTTTTTGTCCAATGCCTCTACCTATGCAAATGGATATGCATGACTTTCCTGCCCAATTCGTAAAATCTGTCTTCGATAGTTTGTACACATTTGTCTTATTGATAAATCCCCAACAATCGTGTATAATGTACAAAGAAATCGAACTTTTGATTCATATTTTGTTCAAAAGTATACATTTTTGGAAAGGAAGAAAACAACCATGAGCTACGCAACTAATAGCATTCGAAACATCTGCCTTCTCGGCCACGGTGGTAGTGGCAAGACCGCTCTGACAGAGAGCCTGCTCTATGTCACCGGTGCAATCGATCGACTCGGTAAGAACGCAGACGGGAACACAGTCTGTGACTACGACCCCGAAGAAATTCGTCGTGGCGTATCTATTTCCACAGCTGTTGCCCCTCTGGAATACAGAGGCGCAAAAATTAACGTGCTGGATACCCCGGGTAACTTCGATTTCTCAGGTGCTGTTATGGAAGCTCTGCGCGCAGCTGACGCAGCTGTTATCGTTTGCTCTGCGAAAGACGGAATCACCGTCGGTTTGGAAAAAGCATGGAAATACTGCGAAGAGCGTAATATGCCTCGCTTTATCTATATTTCTAAGATTGACGAAGAAAACAGCGATTACAATGCAACTTATAACGCACTGCGTGAGCGCTTCGGCAACAAAATTGCTCCTGTTGTTGTTCCTATTTGGGACGAAAATAAGAAGGTTACCGGCCTGCTGGATATCCTCAACAAGCGTGCATATGAAATGCACGACCTGAAGCGTGTTGAAATCGAAGTTCCCGAAGACAAAGTCTCCGTCATCGAAGAATTTAACGACGCACTGAAGGAATCCGTTGCAGAAACCAGCGAAGAATTCATGGATAAGTTCTTCTCCGGTGAGGACTTCACCTATGCAGAAATGATTAAAGGTCTGCATCAAGGTGTTACCGACCTGTCCCTGTTCCCCGTTCTGTGCGGTTCCGGCATCAACTGCATGGGTTCTCTCATGTTGATGGATCATATCATTGACCTCCTGCCCAACCCCGTTGAAGGCAACTACCACAAGGCTACTCGTGCCGACGGTGAAACCGAAGAATTCGTTGTTTCTCCCGGTGGTGTTCCCTCCGCATTCGTTTGGAAGACCGTTTCCGACCAGTACGGCAAGTACTCTTTCGTCAAGGTTCTTTCCGGTCACATTACTTCCGATACCCCTCTGGTAAACGCACGCACCGGCGAAACCGAAAAGCTCGGCCGTCTGTACACCATGATTGGTAAGAAGGCTGTTGAAGTTAAGGAACTGACTTGCGGCGACATCGGCGCAATCGGCAAGATGGAAAAGGTCAAAACAGGCGATACGCTGTGCGACGCTCGTAAGATCGTCTCCCTGAAGGGTATCCCCTACGCAACGCCTTGCTATTCCATGGCAATCGCTCCTAAGACTAAGGGGCAGGATGATAAGGTTGCAGCCGGTCTGACCCGTCTGAACGAAGAAGATCCTTCCTTTACGGTTGTAAATAATCCGGAAACCCACCAGATGGTCATTTCCGGTATGGGTGATATTCAGGTTGATGTACTGTGCAGCAAGCTGAAAACTCGTTTCGGTGTCGAAACCGTTCTGTCTCCCGCAAAGGTTGCATACCGTGAAAAGATTAAAGCTAAGGTCGAAGCTCACGGCCGTCACAAGAAGCAGTCCGGCGGTTCCGGTCAGTTCGGTGATGTTTGGATCCGCTTCGAGCCGCAAGACGAACAAGACGAAATGATTTTCGCAGAAGAAGTCTTCGGCGGTGCTGTTCCCAGAAACTTCTTCCCCTCCGTTGAAAAGGGACTGCGCAATGCAGTGGTTAAGGGCGTTCTGGCCGGCTACCCCGTAGTTGGACTGAAAGCTACTTTGTACGATGGTTCTTACCATCCTGTTGACTCCAACGATATGGCATTCCAGACCGCAGCTCGTCTGGCTTACCAAGAAGGCATGCCTAAGGCAAAGCCCACTCTGCTTGAGCCTATCGGTCTCATGAAGGTCACTATCCCCGATGCAAATCTGGGCGACATCATGAGTGATATTTCCTCCAAGCGTCGTGGTACCGTTCTTGGCATGAGCGCAGAAGGCGGAATGCAGACCGTTGAAGCAGAAGTGCCCATGGCTGAAATGGGCAGCTACACCATTGACCTCCGTTCTATGACGCAGGGTCGTGGTTCGTTCACTTTGGAATTTGTTCGCTACGAAGAAGTTCCTGCAAACATCCAGCAGAAGATTATTGCAGAAGCAAAAGCTGCTGAATAATTTCATTAGAAACAGATTGGGCGTGCTGAACAGCACGCCCAACTTATGGAGAATTTATGGCAAAAAATCGTTCACCCCAACCCGGCAAAACTAAGTCTGCCGGTAATCAGAAAAAAGCAAATCCGAAAGCAAACAAAAAGCCCAATACTAAGGGACAAGCTCCCAAGAAAAGATCCGCCGCAGCTGATCCTCTTGCCGAAGCACCCTCCGCAGGCGATGCCATTTGGTACCTTGCGGGTCTACTCTGCACAGGCGCAATTATCTTTGCAATTTTGTTCGCCAGTGTAGTCGGTGGTGACACCTATACGGGACCAAAACACACACCTAAACCACCCATTGAGCAGAATGTTTCCACACCTAATCTAGACAATGTTCAAAACGAGGAAAGTGAAACTCCCTCCTCCCCACAGCCGGATAGCCCTACTCCGCCAAGTGAACAGAGTCCCGCTCCTACATCTCCCAGCCCTGCTCCATAAGAGCAAAGAGTGTGAGGGATAACGCAATCGAATTTGATAAACGGCATGACTTTGGTCACGCCGTTTTCTCATTCATTGCATTTATATTCATGTTCGTCCAACTTTTGAGACAAACAAAAAAACAGAAAACCAAATGGCTGCACCCCATAAGGCAGTTTTTAAGAAGAACAGCAGGTGTCGGTATTGATATGTACCGACACCTGCTGTTTATTTTTATTTGCTTTTTCTGGGAAGTTTTAGGA
>RCNI01001356.1_pt1 | contig 13287 bp, 14 predicted proteins | sample 2041151 | NCBI WGS metagenome assembly RCNI01 (sample SAMN09708214, study PRJNA481090) | feces metagenome | isolation source: feces | place: Antarctica: Albino Rookery | reverse complement strand
GAGCAGGTGTAAACTTTGGGTTTCCAACCCGATTCGGGAACGGGGAACAGACGCAGTGCGCCTTGAAACTGGGTGCGTGCCAATTCGGCTTTATGGACATTCTCGCCGTCGCATTTGGTGATGACCATCTGATCGGCCATTTCCATGATGCCGCGTTTGATGCCCTGCAATTCGTCGCCTGCGCCCGAAATCTGCAACAACATAAACATATCGACCATTGAGTGAACGGCCGTTTCGGACTGACCCACACCGACCGTTTCGATGAAAATCACATCGAATCCTGCCGCCTCGCACAGCACGATCGTTTCGCGGGTCTTGCGGGCCACACCGCCCAGCGAACCTGCCGAAGGAGAAGGGCGGATGAATACGTCGGGGTTGTGGCAGATGCTCTCCATGCGGGTCTTGTCGCCGAGGATCGAACCGCCGCTGCGCTCCGACGAAGGGTCGATGGCCAACACGGCCAACTTGTGGCGGAGCGAGGTCACCATGTCACCGATCGCCTCGATGAAGGTCGATTTCCCGGCACCCGGCACACCCGTGATTCCCAGACGTACGGATTTTCCGGCATAGGGCAGGCATTTTTCGATAATCTCCTGAGCCTTGGCGTAATGTGTCGGGTTGTTTGATTCGATGAGTGTGATGGCTTGCGATAATATGGTGATATTTCCTTCGGTGATTCCTTTGACATACTCGTCGATTGTCAGTTCGCGTTTCTTGCGCTTTTTGAAATGCGGATTTACGACAGGCTGATCTTCAACACCTTCGGCTACATTGAGAGCGGTGTCGTGGTGTATGTCTGCATACTCTTTCTCGTAGTGGTTTATTTTTGTGAAGGCCATAATTTTTATTTGATTAAGTCGATGACTGATTGTTGTTCCTGCGTGGGGTTGCCCATCCAGATCGTCATGTGTTTGGCATCAACCAGAATGCCGTATGGTACGAAATTGACATTGAACGAGTCGAAAATCTTACGATCCGGATCGGAAACGGCTGCGAAACGGGGCGAAAGTACACCCTCGATATGGGGGAGAAGTTCTTCGTCGGTTTCCCGTCCGATGATTACAACACATAACTTGTTGTCGCTCTGTTCTTGGATGTGGGAAAGGTTCTCGATGCAGTCGAGCGATGCGGGATTCTTGACCGAGCAGAACAGAAGGAACGTGTAGGGTGCGCCGGTCGGAGCCTGATTCTGAATCCAACTGACCCCCTTGCGGATCGCGGGAATACGGTCTCCGTAGGCCGTGTTTTGAGCGGTGGCGGATTGCAACAGGGTAGTCGAAAACAACAAAAAAAACAGAAGCAGTCGTTTCATGGAATGGACTTTATTTGTAGCGAATATAAGCAAATTTGTCGAGGAAACGAAAATTTATTCCGATTTATTCTTTTCCGGGATGATTCCGATTTGTAAGCAGGCGATTTTTGCAAGAGAAAACATGAGCCGAATTGTGGAAAAATGATTACACAATAAATTAAACTTTAATTTATTGTGTATAAATATATTTAATGTGTTTATTTGAAGTGTTACATAAATTATGAAATTACGGTTTTGATTTGGTTGCAAGACGTATGGAATCCGATTGGAAAACGCGAAGAAGGCAGACGTCCGTATGGCAGAACGAAGCCGGATCGGCATACCTGAAGAGAAAAATGCGGTAATGTGGTATAACTATTTGAATTTTATTTTTATAATGTCTGTTGTGCGGAATATGCGGGTGCTGGCGGGCGGAGGCGGAAACAGAGCGGACGGGGCAGAGTTTTTTCAAGCCGTTGTCGCCGGAAGAAACTGATGCGGGCGGCGCGGTTTTGAGCGGTTCCGCCCGAAGCAAAAAGTTCACCACGAGGGTTGTATTTAATGGAAAAAATGTTTGGAATTACGTTTCCAAAAACATATCTTTGTGTAGATGAATTGTGCCTTGCGACACATTGTCGAGAGGCACGGCTTTAGACAAAAACCGTAAAGAAAGTATTTACTAACTAAAATTATTTCTTATGAAAGTTTCTCATATTGAGCATCTCGGTATCGCAGTTGAGAGCCTTGATGAAGCCATTCCCTATTGGGAGAATGTGATCGGTTTGAAATGTTACGCCATCGAAGAAGTTCCCGACCAGAAAGTCCGTACGGCATTTCTGATGCTGGGACAGACGAAGATTGAACTCTTGGAACCCACTTCGGAGGATTCGCCCATCGCCAAATACATCGAGAAACGCGGTGTGGGTATTCACCACATGGCTCTCGCCGTCGAGAACATCGAGGCTCAGTTGGCCGATGCCGAATCGCGCGGCTTGCGCCTGATCGACAAAACCCCGCGTAAGGGTGCCGAGGGTATGACCATTGCATTCCTTCACCCGAAATCCACTCAGGGTATTCTGACCGAACTTTGCGAAAACAAAAACAAATAAATCATGAGCGAAATTCAAAGCAAGATCAACAAATTGATCGAGAATCGCGAGACCGCACGTCTGGGCGGCGGTCAGAAAGCGATCGACAAGCAACATGAGAAAGGTAAATATACGGCACGCGAGCGTATTCAGATGTTGCTCGATGAGGGCAGTTTCGAGGAGTTCGACATGTTCGTGACGCACCGTTGCTACGACTTCGGTATGGAGAAGAAGCATTCGTTCGGCGACGGTGTCGTAACGGGTTATGGTACGATCGGCGGCCGTTTGGTATATGTATTTGCACAGGATTTTACCGTGACGGCTGGTTCGCTGTCGCTGTCGATGGCCGAGAAGATCTGCAAGGTGATGGATATGGCCATGCGTAACGGCGCACCCTGCATCGGTATTAACGATTCGGGTGGCGCACGTATTCAGGAGGGTGTGAATGCTCTGGCCGGTTACGCCAACATTTTCCAGCGTAACGTGATGTCGTCGGGTGTCATCCCCCAGATTTCGGCCATCTTCGGTCCTTGTGCCGGTGGTGCTGTTTACTCGCCTGCCCTGACCGACTTCATCATTATGAAAAAGAATACCTCGAACATGTTCCTTACGGGCCCGAAGGTCGTGAAGACCGTGACGGGTGAGGACGTGACGCAGGAGCAGTTGGGTGGCGCCGTGATGCACTCCACCAAATCGGGTGTGGCTCAGTTTGCCGTGGATACCGAAGAGGAGGGTATCGAGACCATCAAGAAACTCTTGTCGTACATCCCGCAGAACAACATGGAGGATGCCCCCCTGTCGGTTTGCACCGATAAGATCGACCGTCTGGAGGATTCGCTCAACGAGATCATCCCCGACAACGCCAACAAACCTTACGATATGGCCGAGGTCATTCGTGCTATTGTCGATAACGGCGAGTACTTGGAGTCGGCCGCAGGCTACGCCAAGAATATCATCACCTGCTTTGCCCGTTTCAACGGTCAGTCGGTGGGTATTATCGCCAACCAGCCCAAGTTCATGGCCGGTGTACTCGACATCAACGCCAGCCGCAAGGCCGCTCGTTTCGTCCGTTTCTGTGACGCATTCAATATTCCGTTGGTAACTCTGGTCGATGTTCCGGGCTTCCTGCCGGGTACTACGCAGGAGTATGGCGGTATCATCGGTCACGGAGCAAAACTGCTGTTCGCTTACTGCGAGGCTACGGTTCCCAAGATCACGATCACGCTGCGTAAGGCCTACGGCGGTGCTTACATCGTGATGTCGTCGAAGCACATCCGTGGTGACTTCAACTACGCATGGCCGACGGCCGAAATCGCCGTGATGGGTGCAAGCGGTGCTGTCGAGGTGCTTTATGGCAAGGAGTTGAAGGCTCTGGCCGACAAACCCGAGGAGCAGAAGGCATTCATCGCCGAGAAGGAGAAGGAGTATAACGACAAGTTCTCGAACCCGTACAATGCAGCCCGCTACGGCTACATCGACGATGTGATCGAGCCGCGCAATACCCGTTTCCGCATCATCCGCGCCCTGCAATCGCTCGCTACGAAGCGTTTGCAGAACCCGCCCAAGAAACACAACAATATTCCTTTATAACAGGTGCCGATTATGAATATGCTATCATTTACGGACGCTGTTCAGGATGAGGCCCGGCAGGTGGTTGTCGTTATGGAAGAGACCGCCGAGAAAGCCTCGGAGGCGATCGCCGCAACGACTCCGAACACGATGGACTGGTCCTCGATGCTGTGGACGGCATTGATTTGTATCTGTGCGGTATTCTTTGTACTGGTGCTGTTGATCTTCGTGATGAAACTCTTCGGTGTGGTGTTCACGCAACACGAGAAGAAGGAAAAGACGACAACTTCCGGTCAGAAAATCGAATCGGGACAGATTCACGAGGAGGAGATCGCCGCCATCGCTACGGCTCTCCGCATGTTCAACGGCGAGTTGCATGACCGTGAGTCGGAAGTGCTGACCATCCTGAACATCAAACGCGCCTATTCGCCATGGAACTCCAAGATCCACGGCTTAACTCAGTTGCCTGACAGAAAATTTTAAACGACAATGAAAAAAGATTATTCGCTGAAAATCAACGGACATAATTACGATGTCGTGATTGACGACGTCAATGAAACTTCAACCATGGCTCATGTGACGGTCAATGGTACGGCCTATGAGGTCGAGATTGCCGGTGACAAGGCTTCTCATGTAGTCAAACCTCAGGTGGCTGCCGCTGCCAAAGAGGCCAACAGTGCCCAAATTACGCCTTCGACGGCTGCTTCTTCACCGCGCATCGCAACTGCTGCCGCAGCCGGTGCAGGTCGTGCCGTGAAGAGCCCGCTGCCCGGTACGATACTCGGTGTCAAGGTACAGGTCGGTGACAAGGTTGCTCCCGGTCAGACTCTCGTGATCCTTGAGGCCATGAAGATGGAGAACAACATTGATGCAGATTGCGCCGGTGTTGTTAAACAGATTCTCGTGCAGCAGGGTGCCACCGTTATGGAGGGCGATCAGTTAATCGTGCTTGAATAATAGATTGGCTTATGTTTACTTTACAAACCTCATTACTAACCTCCCAAACCAACTCCGTTGGGGAAAGTCTTTTGGATTTCGCCAATGAAAGTGGCATAGGTCTTTTGTTCGAGGGCGGAAACTTCTTCTCTCTGACCGGAGGACTGGGTTCGCTGATTATGATCGGTATCGCCTTCTTCCTGCTTTATCTGGCGATTCATCATAAGTTCGAACCGTTGCTGTTGTTTACCATCGCATTCGGTATGTTGCTCTCCAACCTGCCCGGTGCGAACCTCTATCACGCCGAATTGTTTGCAGGCGGCCATGTGCACTGGGATATTTTTGTGGCGCAGGCCGGTCTGTTGGACTACCTCTATTTAGGTGTCAAACTCGGTATCTATCCCTGCTTGATCTTTGTCGGTGTGGGTGCCATGACCGATTTCGGCCCGCTGATCGCCAACCCGAAGAGTTTCCTGTTGGGTGCTGCCGCCCAGATCGGTATCTTCATCACGTTCCTCGGTGCTTATGCACTCGGATTTACCCCCGAACAGGCCGGTTCGATCGGTATCATCGGTGGAGCCGACGGACCTACGTCGATCTATCTGACTTCGTTGCTCGCTCCCGAATTGCTGGGCCCGATCGCCGTGGCCGCTTACTCGTATATGGCACTTGTTCCCGTGATCCAGCCGCCCATCATGCGTCTCTTGACCACCAAGAAGGAGCGTATGATCAAGATGAGCACGCTGCGTCCCGTATCGAAGACCGAGCGTATCCTGTTCCCCATCGTACTGACTTCGATCATTGCGTTCCTGCTGCCGAGTGCGGCTCCGCTGATCGGTTGCTTGATGTTGGGTAATCTGATGAAGGAGTGTGGTGTTGTAGATCGTCTGAGCAAGACCGTTCAGAACGAGTTGATGAATATCGTTGTGATTTTCCTCGGCATCACCGTCGGTGCAACCGCTACGGCCGAGGCATTCCTGAATTTGAGAACGCTGGGTATCCTTGTGCTGGGTGTCGTGGCATTCGGTCTGGGTACGGCTGGCGGTGTCCTTCTGGCCAAGTTCATGAACCTGTTTGCCAAGGAGGGTCAAAAGATCAACCCGTTGATCGGTTCGGCCGGTGTGTCGGCAGTGCCGATGGCCGCCCGTGTATCGCAGACCGAAGGTCAGAGGGAGAATCCTTCGAACTTCCTTCTGATGCACGCCATGGGTCCGAACGTGGCCGGTGTGATCGGTTCGGCAGTTGCCGCCGGTTTGCTTCTGGCTTTCCTGCAATAGGAATTGGCTGATAATCTGATAAAAAGGATCGGAACATGGAGCGTTCCGATCCTTTTTTTGTGCCTGTGCGAGATGCTTCTTATTTATTATAGGTAAGAAATATACTTTAAGGAATGAAATTGCGCGCTGTTTCTTAAAAATTTTATAGGAATGTTTGTAATCTGAAAATCATTTCGTATCTTTGCGAACCCATAAAGTTATGGGAACGATTACAACAAGTTAAATTAAACGTAAAACACAGTGGATTCATTAAGCTACAAAACCATCTCGGCCAACGCATCGACCGCAACCAAAGAGTGGGTTGTCATCGACGCTAACGGCGAGGTGTTGGGACGCCTTGCATCGCAGGTTGCGAAAATCCTCCGAGGCAAGAACAAGCCCAGCTACACTCCCCATGTGGATTGTGGTGACAACGTCATCGTAATCAATGCGGACAAAGTGAAGCTCACGGGCAAGAAAATGACCGATAAGGTCTATACAAGACACTCGGGTTACCCCGGCGGCCGTCGTTACACGACCCCCGAAGAGTACCTCCAGAAGAAGCCGACATTCTTGGTAGAGAATGCAGTTAAGGGTATGTTGCCCCGCACTCGCCTCGGTGCCGTTCTTTTGAAAAACCTTAAGGTTTATGCAGGTGAGGAGCATCCTCATACCGCACAGAACCCCAAGACTATTAAATTAAACGAGATTAAGTAAGAGTTATGGAAGTTGTAAACACCGTTGGTCGTCGTAAGGCCGCTGTGGCTCGCGTATATGTGAAGCCGGGTAAGGGTACGATTACAATCAACCGCAAAGATCTTGCAGTCTATTTCCCGCTGGAGATTCTTCAGTTCGAGGTAAAACAGCCCCTGCTGGTTACCAACACTCTGGAGAACTACGATATCAACATCAATCTTGATGGTGGCGGTATCACCGGTCAGGCAGAGGCTGCACGCATGGGTATTGCACGTGCATTGTGCGAAATCGACGCAGAGTTGCGTCCCGCTTTGAAAAAGGCAGGTTTCCTGACGCGTGACCCCCGTGAAGTTGAGCGTAAGAAGCCCGGTCAGCCCGGTGCACGTCGCAAGTTCCAATTCAGCAAGCGTTAGTACGATCGGAATTTCGGCAAAGTACGACGTGGGTTCAAATCGGAACGACTGCAATCTTCGGATTACATTACCTTTCGGTTGCCCCGTTGCGGAAAACTTCACAGGATCGGCCTTTTGACCGCTACCCGTGAGGTTGAAGTAAAGAGAATTAAAATTACCAAACAAGAATTAAAATGTCACGTACAGATTTTAATACATTATTGGAAGCCGGTGCGCATTTCGGTCACCTGAAGCGCAAATGGAACCCTAAAATGGCTCCTTATATCTTCATGGAGAAGAACGGCATCCACATCATCGACCTGCACAAGACCGTGCTGAAAATCGATGAGGCTGCCGCAGCCATCAAGCAGATCGCCAAGAGCGGTCGTCGCGTGCTGTTCGTAGCAACCAAAAAACAAGCAAAGGAAATTGTTGCCGAAAAGGTGGCAGCAGTAGGCATGCCTTACGTAACTGAGCGTTGGGCAGGCGGTATGCTGACAAACTTCCCCACAATACGTAAAGCCGTCAAGAAAATGGCCACCATCGACAAGATGACCAACGACGGTACTTTTGATAACTTCTCGAAGCGTGAGAAACTCCAGATTTCGCGTCAGCGCGCCAAATTGGAGAAGAACCTTGGTTCGATTGCCGACCTGACTCGTCTTCCCGCCGCTCTGTTCGTTGTTGATGTTCAGAAGGAGGCTAACGCCGTAAAAGAGGCTAAGAGATTGAGCATCCCCGTATTTGCAATGGTAGATACTTGTTGTGATCCCACTGATATCGATTATGTGATCCCTGCAAATGACGATGCTGCAAAATCAATTTCCTGCATTATCGACGTAATGTGCGCCGCTATCGCCGAGGGTTCGGAGGAGCGTCGTCTGGAAAAGGAGAAAGAGGCTCAGGAGCAGGCCGCTCAAGAGGCTCACAAAGAGGGCAAACCCCGTATCAAGAAGGCCGTAAAGGCTAATTTCGATGCTGAGGAGGAAACCTTGAAAGAGGTTGTTGCTTCGGTAGAGACTCCTTTCGAGGAGCCCAAAGAGGCTTAATTCGCCAAACACAGAGAAGTTATTAACGTTAAAAAACCAAAAACTATGGAAATCAAAGCAGCTGATGTGATGAAGCTTCGCAAAATGACCGGTGCCGGTATGATGGACTGTAAAAAGGCCCTCGTAGAGGCAGAAGGTGATTATGAGCGTGCTCAGGACATTATCCGCGAGAAGGGTAAATTGGTTGTTGCCAAGCGTGCAGACCGCAGCGCATCGGAAGGTGTCGTTGTAACGAAGATCGTAGGTCAGAAGGCCTATATCCTCTGCCTTGCTTGCGAGACCGACTTTGTAGCCCAGAATGCAGAATATACTGCATCGGCCGAGGCTATGTTGGAGGTTGCCGTTGCAGCTGATGCTGCCGACCGCGACTCGCTGTTGGCAACCAAGAACGCCGAGGGTCATACCGTCGAGGAGATGGTAACCGAGAAATCGGGTCAGACCGGTGAGAAGATCGAGTTGGCATACTATGCCCGCATCGAGGCTCCCTATTGCGTTGCTTACGTTCACTTCAACAAGAAACTTGGTACCATCCTCGGTTTCAACAAGGAGGTTCCCGAAGAGGTAGCTCACAACGTGGCTATGCAGGCAACTGCAATGGCTCCCGTTTCGATCGACGCCAACGACTGCCCCGCAGAGATCGTGGAGCACGAGCGCAAGATCGCTGTTGAGGCCATGAAGCAGGATCCCAAAAACGCCAACAAACCTGAGGCTATCCTCGAAAAGATCGCTGAAGGTAAGATGCGCAAGTTCTTCGAGGAGAACACGCTTCTGAACCAGATGATCGTTGGTGGAGAGAAAGAGACTGTTGCCGAGTACATCCACAAGGCTTCGAAGGACGCTACGGTTATTTCCTTCAAGCGTTGCGCATTGGGTGAGTAATATTTCCCGATAACAAATAAAAAACAAGGTGATTGTTTCCAATCACCTTGTTTTTTTATGCCTTGCGAATGAAAGGGCAGATGAAAGGGTGGATGAAGGGACGGATGAAGAAGCGGTGAAAAGAGCAGGGACGGAGCGGAATAAGCGGGAAACCTTTGAACGGAAGCGGGGTTGTTTCGGCTGTCGTGTGCGATTGCCACGCGGATTGATTTGGATGAGCGAGGAAAGCGGATTGACTTGGAAACGTGCGGATTGGAGGTTGATTGACTTGGAAAGAGGTATCTTGGACACAGGAAGATACGGCTCTGCTCGATTGAGTTCAATTTCGTTTTATGGGATTAGGAGGTGCTTTGGTGCAAAACATCGGTTTCGATGTGGGGCGGTGTGTCGAGCTTTGCACAGGAAGACTTGGCTTGGCATGATACATTTGTCGGGTGCGGACGGTGGACTTGTTCGATTGGGCAATTGATGTCCCAACCTATGATGTCTGTCTTTTTATATGATTCGAGGTCGAAATGATTTCACTTTCTCATAAAAAAATTCCGCACGAAATAATTGCTGCGACCGATTCCTCTAAAATGCTTCCAATCCTTTCGGAAAGCACCCGCTTCAGGGTATTTTTTGCTCCGATTCTTTTGAAAAAACCGCTCTTTTTCGCGTAAAAATGAACAATTTTGAAGATAATTCGTATTTCTAAAAAAATTGAATTATCTTTACAATTCATTTATTTATTTTTCAAAAAAATTTATGCAAGTCGCTTCATTCAGACCAAAACTTTTGGCAACATTGAAGGACTACGACAAAAACACGTTCTCGGCGGATCTTATGGCCGGTGTGATCGTGGGTATTGTCGCACTTCCTCTTGCCATCGCATTCGCCATTGCATCGGGGGTATCACCCGAAAAAGGTATTATTACGGCTATTATTGCCGGTTTCGTGATTTCGCTGCTCGGTGGTAGCAAAGTGCAGATCGGCGGCCCTACGGGAGCCTTTATCGTCATTATTTACGGCATTGTCCAGCAGTATGGCGAGGCAGGTCTGATTGTGGCCACGATGATGGCGGGTGTGCTGCTGGTGCTGATGGGTGTCTTTAAACTCGGTACCATCATCAAATTCATTCCTTATCCCATCGTTGTCGGTTTTACGAGCGGTATCGCACTGACGATCTTCACGACCCAGATCGCCGACCTGTTCGGTATGTCGTTCGCTCCGGGTACGAAGATGCCCGGTGATTTCATCGGCCGTTGGATCCTTTATTTCCACAATTTCGGCTCGGTGGATTGGCGTGAAGCCGTTGTGGGCGTGGGTAGTGTCGTGCTGATTGCCGTTACGCCCAAATTCTCGCGCCGTATCCCCGGATCGCTTGTTGCCATTGTGGTGATGACTGCCGGTGTGTGGGCGTTGAACCGCTATTTCAATGTCTATGGAATTGATACGATCGGAGACCGTTTCTCGATCAAATCGCAGTTGCCCGATGCCGCCATGCCGACCTTGAACTGGGAAGCCGTCCGCGACCTGTTCCCCGTGGCTGTGACCATCGCCGTGCTGGGTGCCATCGAGTCGCTGTTGTCGGCTACCGTGGCTGACGGTGTGATCGAAGACCGCCATGATTCCAATACGGAGTTGATCGCACAGGGTGCTGCCAACTTCCTCTCGCCGATGTTCGGCGGTATCCCCGCAACGGGTGCCATCGCACGTACGATGACCAACATCAACAACGGCGGCCGTACCCCCGTGGCAGGTATTATCCACGCGGTGGTGCTGTTGCTGATCCTTTTGCTGCTGATGCCTCTGGCCAAGTTTATCCCGATGGCGTGTCTGGCAGGTGTGCTGGTCGTTGTTTCCTATAACATGAGCGGTTGGCGTACGGTTCGCGCCATGATGGATAATCCCCGTTCGGATCTGTGGGTGCTGATCGTGACTTTCATTCTCACCGTCGTATTCGATCTGACGATCGCCATCGAGGCGGGTATGGTGATCGCCTGCATCATGTTCCTGCGCCGTGTGATGGAGACCACGAAGATCTCGATAATTACCGATGAGATTGATCCGGGTGCCGACCTCGATGTCAAGGTACATGAAGAGCCGTTGAAGATTCCCGAAGGTGTGGAGGTGTACGAGATTTTCGGCCCGTATTTCTTCGGTGTGGCTACGAAGTTCGAGGAGATAATGGATCTTTCGGGCAAGCCCTGCAAGATCCGCATCATCCGTATGCGTAAAGTTCCGTTCATCGACTCGACGGGGTTGCATAACTTGGAGGCTCTGTGCGATATGTCGAAGAAGAACGGCGTGACGATCGTGCTTTCGGGTGTGCGTAAGGAGGTTCGCGAGACCCTGCGCAAGGCCGGATTCCACAATATTCTGGGTGGCAGCAACATCTGTCCAGACATCAACATCGCCCTCCACCGAGCCGAGGAATTGCTCGAAAAAGAGGAGAAGCACACGACCAAATAAAACCGTGCGGCGGGTCTTGGTAACTTCGCCCATCTTGCCGTAGAAGTACTCGATGGCTCCTGTTCCGTCCTCACGAAGCATCAGGCGGCCGATGCGGTTCTGTGAGGCGTTGCGTCCGCCGTAATAATACTTCACGTTGTTCTCCGGATGGTCGGGATAATTGATGCCCGTCAGCCGGTGATAATCGTAGTCGTAGGTGATGGACTTGCCTTCCTTGGCAAGGTTGGCTGTCTGCTTGGTCAGCACATTGCCGAGTGCATCATAGGTAAAGGTGGTGATGCCGCTTGCAGGATGGTTCACCTCGGTGCGACGGAGCTTGCGCTCTCCGACACTATTATCCCTATGTCTGTCAGTCACAATCCGGTACATTCATCAATGATTATTTCTTTTTATTAATTTACGAAAAAGAGATTTTGCGATTCCAAACAATAATATTATGATATGGAGAGAAGTTAACAATAATAAATAAAACCACCATGTAAAACCCGCTCCACCGGAACCTTTATAAAACATTAGGTAGTATAGAAATATTGAATAAATAATAAAAACTATAGCGTTTATCTTTCCTTTTTTACGGTTAAAAGACATCCACTCTATCAATATGACAATCAGACACATTGATGAAAGTATGTATGTGATAACATTATCATTCATATTCTTATAATCTATTGGATTATAGAAGGGTATTAACATCTGTACGGAGCCAATACCCTCCACTAAAAATTATTCAACTGTGGACTTTATCTGTATTGGATGCTTTTGATTCCACTGCTGATAGAGATTAATCAGCTGTTTTTTTATATCAGATTTTGATCCCCCAGTTTCTAATACTGGTAAAACAAATTCAAGTTCTGGTATAAAAGTTGCATTTCCATGTTGTTTAAGTCCATCCATACAAGAATGGATATTAATTACATTACCGGAAGCATCATTGCCAGAAAGAACATCTCCAAAATGGCTGATATTTACGTTCACAGTACCAGATTCCTCATAGGATATATGATTGGATTGATGAGGTCCAATATTTATGGAATACTCTACTATCTTATCACTCCCATATGAAAATAACATATTATCCTTATTGGCTAAATCTCGGATTTCCGCTGATACACTTTGCATATATCCACTTGCAAATGCACTGCCTCTGCTATGGGATATAATTTGTAACTGCTCTGTAATCACACCATCTTTAGCGGAAGATTTCAGTACGGCATATATTGCAGCTGCATCAGCTTTCCCTTGCGCAATACCAGCGTTGAATCGTGAGGAAGGCCAAAAACCTTGATTACCATCAACGTATTTGAACTGACTGTAGTAATATCCTGTTTTTTGTTTTACTACTTCAAGCAATCCCATACTCCAATATGACGCACTACCTCGTTCAGTATCATTAGAAGTCCGACCGTTGATAAAAATTGGGAAATTTCCATTAGGGTCCACCATTATGTTAGGATTATTCTTACAGAATGTATAAGGTGAATATCCAGGAGCTATAATGGCTGATTTATCCGTAGCCATCCAAACACTCAGCCTCGGGTCATAGTACCTCGCACCATAGTAATACAATCCCGTTTCCTCGTCGAATTCTTTCGCGTTGAAGAGATAAGGCGTATTCCAGATGCTGTTCCGCTCTTCAATGAACACTTCGCCGAACGGCACATACTCGATGTGCTGGAC
>RCNI01001355.1_pt1 | contig 13293 bp, 9 predicted proteins | sample 2041151 | NCBI WGS metagenome assembly RCNI01 (sample SAMN09708214, study PRJNA481090) | feces metagenome | isolation source: feces | place: Antarctica: Albino Rookery | reverse complement strand
TATTATTTTCATTAATTTCTTTTTCTAAGTTTTCAATATAAGCATCTAATGATTTATTGAAGTCTGTTTTCTTACTTTCTCATTTAATTTTAGTTTTACCCTCGCTATTATCAATAGCTGAATTTCTAGTATTTGTATTTCACAAATCAAAATTAGAATTACTAATTTGCTTTTCATGATTAGCGGCCATAATTCAATTATCTTCTCATGAAAATAGACTATTATCAATAGCTTCTGAACTATCATTTTTAATGTATTTTTGCATCAATGTTTTTGTTAAATTAAATCAATCATCAAATCTTAAAGTGTCTGATCTATAATCATCATCATCAAATACAAATTCATAGTCTTTTAATAAAATATTTACATTTTTACTTTGATAAAGTATTTAACTTTTCAGCTATATTAGAACAATGGTCTGATATTCTTTCAAAATTTGTTAATAAATCTAAGAATATTATTCCTGAATCTATAGTACAAACTCCTTCTTCTAATCTTCTCAAATGTTTATTTCTATATTGTTTAACTAGCATATTTACATTTTTTTCTGTTTCTTCAATTTCATCAAACATTTCATGATTTTTAGTATTTATATAAGATAATGCATTATCTATATTTTTTAATACCAATGAAGATAAATCCTTTATTTCAGTTTCTGCTGTTTCAGAAAAATCACATTTTGAATCTATAGCCATTTTACCTATTTCTGCTATATTTTCAGCATGGTCTGATATTCTTTCTATATCATTTACTATATGGAATAATAAATCTGCTTTTATTCTTTCATCACTATTCATATTAGTGTTTGATAATTTTAATAAATAGCTTAATATACTTTTATGTAATATATCAACTGTTTTTTCTGAAGAAAATGTCTTTTCTATTGATTTATTATCTTTTTCTAGTAATCCTTTTATAGAATAATTATATGATTTTTTTACTTTTTCTCCCATTCTACTAACTTCTTGAACAGTATTTCCAAGTGCTATTGATGGTGTTTCAAACATTCTTTCATCAAGATATTTTGTAGTATTTGCTGTTGCAAGTTCTATTTCTTCTTCTTCTTTTATTGGAACAATTCTTTCTGCTAATTTAACTATGTATTTAGAGAAAGGTAATAGTAATATAACATTTATAATATTAAATAGTGTATGTGCATTTGCTATTTGTCTTGCAGTATTTGTTGGATCTAAATACTGAACTACAGCAACAATAGGTTTATTAAGAAGTATCATAAATAATAAAGTTCCTATTACATTGAATGATAAATGCATTATAGCAGCTCGTTTTGCGTTTCTACTAGCACCTAAACTTGATATTAAAGATGTAACACAAGTACCAATATTATCACCATAAAGTATTGGTAATGCAGCTGTTATAGGTACTAATCCTTGTGATGCAAGAGCTATAAGCATACCCATCGAAGCTGATGAACTTTGTACTATTCCTGTTATTGCAAATCCTGCAAGTATTCCTAGTACTGGATTTTTACTTAAAAATAATAATGCATTTCTAAAACTTTCTAATTCTGATAATGGCTCAACAGCCTGTTTCATAAATTCCATACCTGTAAATAAAAGACCAAATCCAATAAGTATTTCAGCTACTTGCTTTGTTTTTTCTTTTGAGGTAAACATATAAAATATTATACCTATCCCTAGTGCTATTGGAGCAATATCTTCTAAACTAAATGATACTAACTGTGCTGTTACAGTTGTACCAATATTTGCACCCATTATAACTCCTATTGCTTGTGATAATGTCATTATTCCTGCATTAACAAATCCTACAACCATTACTGTAGTAGCACTTGAGCTTTGTATTATTCCTGTTACTACTGTTCCTACAAGTACGCCCATAACTACATTACTTGTAAGCATCTCTATTATTTTTTTTAGTTTGCTACCTGCTGCTTTTTGAAGTCCTTCTCCCATTACATTCATTCCGTATAAGAACATTCCTAAGCCACCCATTAAAGTTATTGCTGTCTGCATTTTTTCCTCCTATAAAGTAAAGTATTTATTATAAATTTGTTAAATTTTCGTTTTGGTTTTTGTAACCTATCAACAATATTTATAATAACAGAATGTTTTTTATAAAGAATTAAGATATCGTTAAGTTAAAGTAAAAAGTAGATTAAGTTATTAAGAGAATGTTAAATGATGTGGTAAATTATAATCTACTTTAAGCCAAGTTTAATTTCTCTCGACATATCAATTCAATCTTAAAAATCCTATTGAATAACAAATTACTTTACCAAAGGTTAATTTATTTAATCATTTATTAACAACTAGTAAATTGTAAATTAATATTACAAACATTATAATTAAGTTAAAACAAGGTGGTGTTCATATTGAAAATTAATGAAATTATAAGACAAAAACGAATTGAAAAAGGGTTAACTCAAGAACAAGTTGCCAATTATTTGGGTGTATCTGTACCTGCAATCAGCAAATGGGAAAATGCTACAAATTATCCTGATATTATGTTACTTCCAGCAATTGCAAGACTATTAGGTACTGACTTAAATACATTATTATCTTTTAAGGATAACTTAACTAAAAATGAAGTTGCTTTATTTATGAATGAGGTAGCTGAAACAATTGAAAAAGATGGATTTGAAGTTGGATATCAATTAGCTATGGACAAAATTAAAGAGTATCCTAATTGCGATTTATTAATTAGCAATATAGCAATGTTATTAGATGGTGCATTGATATTAACTGGAGAAAAAATGATTGATAAATACCAAGAAGAAATCGAGCAACTACATAGACGTGCTGCTAATAGTAGCGATATAAATATAAGAGAACAATCTCAAGGTATTCTAATTTCTAAATTAATCGAAAATGGTAAATTTGATGAAGCTCAAGATATAATTAATACACTTACTGATAAGAGTTGGACAGATAAAAAGAGGTTACAAGCAGAGTTAAATATAGCTAAAGGAGAATTTTATGAAGCTGCACAAATAACAGAAGAAAAACTATTATCTGCTACTTCTGAGATTCATTCTTGTCTAATGTGTTTAATGGAAATTGCATTAAAAGAAAATCGATTGTCAGATGCAGAATATATTGCAAGTGTAGATAAAAACGCAGCTCAAATATTTGATTTATGGGAATATAATTCTTATGTAGCACACTCGCAATTATATGATGCAACAAAAGAAAGAATAAAATCAATTAAAATTCTAATACCTATGCTTAAATCATTAACTAAAAAATGGGAAATTAATAAATCTCCACTATATCGCCACATTAAAACAAAAGAAGTTGATAAAACATTTGGTCGTAAATTACAAAAATCAATAATTCAATCACTTAATAATGATGAAAAAGAATCATTGAAGAAAAATATTGAATTTAAACAAATTATTCAACAATTAAATGACGATTTATAATCATTAAAATATATTTTATTCTAGGATATTCTATATTTACGCAGATATTAAACTTACATATATATTGTTGATTTACAATTATTTAGAGAAATATATGTTCTGATTTCAAAATAAATTAACAACAGTAGAATCAAATAGCAAAATGATTTAATTCTACTGTTGTTAGTGGTAATAGTATCAATGATATAAAAAAGTAAATTGAATACCTATATTGAAACATGAATACGAATTTGTACTTACTACCCATATTGATAAAGGACATACTCATAACTATATTATCTTCAAAAATATAAATCTAGTTACGAAAAAATGTTATTAATACAACAAAAAAAGGTCTCAAAAAATCAATTATCAAAGTGATATACTATGAAAGAAAATTATTTTATAGTGATTTACGAACACTATGAAATATACAAGAAAAAATACAAAATTAATGGTAAGTTATAATATAAAAATGAACAGTTTATGAAGAACTCTTCTTTGAAAAGTAAGCTTACAATTTGATATTGATAGAACCACTGTTAAAAGCATATTAGAAATATTATTGATATTAATAACAATACAAAAGCAAAATCAAGTAAAGTATATTAATATCGGGATAGTTAACATAATCTTTAAGTAACTTCTAATATAGTAAAAATAAATCAAAATACTTTCTAAATTGGATGATTTTATTAAATCTAGTGTAGATAAAAAGTAAAATTTAGAAAATACAGATATTTCTAATTCATCAATTACAATAGAATAAATTTATATAATAAAAATGACATAAATGACAAATAATTTTATGAAAAATACAAGTCTGAAATAACAAAGTCCCAAAATATACTTTCAGAACTCAAAAAATCTTATTCTAAGCTTCTAGATACTAAGCATGTTTTAAATCAGCTTGGTTTAATAAATTAAAAAAGAATACCCTAATGTAAGAGTATTCTTCTACAAAAGCTGCTATGAATGATATTTATAAAATTAGGAAAATTGAAAGATAATTAATTAAATATCCCAATTCATAAATGCAGCTAATTCTTCAAAATCAAATCTATACTTCTCTTTGTCTATATTTTTAAATAAAAAAGCTTCATCCACATCATATATTTTTCCCTTTTCATCTTTTTGAAAAGCATTTAAGTAATTATTTTTTAAGAAAATAGCTAAATTTCTAGGAAATCCTAAGTTTTGAATTTCTATTATAGTACTATCAGTAGTTCCATACTCAATATAACTAGCCCAATCACTAATTTCTGAATTTGAATCGCTTTTATTTTTTAACAATGCTTGATAATTAGAAACGTAATTTTTAATCTTAAACCTCAAAATTTTTTCTAAATCTCCAACAACATCATTAATCAGTTTATTAATAAGAGTTTCATCTTGTTTATCGAATTTAATTGGTTTTATTCTACCATCTTCTTGTCTTATATACATATCTCGTTCATTACCGTTATTATAATAAAAATCTATAGTTTTTTGTATTATGACTTTTAACGGCCTTGAATTAATCCAAGAGTCCATCAATATTGCATAATACTTTAGTTGGCTCTTTTTCCTTATCATAGGATTTCTTCCGCCTGACTCTGTATTAACCCAATTATATTGCTCATATAGTATATTAAGCACCCTTAAGCAATCCTCGTAAGTTGTTGTTAATGGTAATTGTGGTACATTATTTATTGCAATTCTATTTTGATTGGCTACATTTATTCCAATACTTGTCGCTAATATCTCTGGAGAAACTTTTAAAGATGTTCTAGTTTTTTTTAATAAAGTTATTGAATTCGCATTACTATCTAAATATTTGTCTTTTAAAACAGAATCATTGCTTATCGAATCATGGAACAATAGTATGTTACCGTACATTTCAATAATTTTCTTTTTTTCACTGCTCAAGCTTTTATTTGTATAATCCTTTTCTTGAAAATAATTACTTATATTTTTATATAAATTTTCGTTTTTCTTTGATAATATTTGAGGTTTGACTTTACTAATTTTTTTATTTCTAAGAATACTTATATCTTTCGATTCTTTCCAATAACCGCTTTGGTTATAAAGATTTACACAAAAAATATTACCAGATATATCTTTACTCAATCTTCCAGCACGACCAGCTAAATTCCAAAAATCAATATCAGTCATTTTCCCATTACCGATATTCTCACTAAGTATAAAAATATTCTTGGCAGGTAAGTTGACTCCCTCTAAAAGTGTTGATGTACAAAACAAAAATTTTATAAACCCTTGTCTATATAAACTTTCGATTCTTAATTTGATTTCTTCAGGTATCCCTCCAAAATGATATGCAACTCCTTTTTTAAGACATTTCTTTAAAAAATATTGGTGATGCACTTTCTCATTAATCATTTCAATAAGTTCATTAATCTCATCAAAATTACTTTCACTAATACGCTTGGAAAAACTAATAGCAGTTTGTATAGTTTTGTCTACAGTATTACAGTAAATAATACTTTGTCTATTTTTTGAAAAAGTATTTAAAACTATTTCTAAGTTTCCGATAATATCATTATTAAAATTAAATTTAGGGAAAGAAATATCTGTGCCAAAATCTGAAATCATGAATGATTGATCCGTAACAGTATCAATAAAAAATCTATTCTGCGTTACAGGTGATTCAATAACAGACATGCTTTCTTCTGTACTATTATTTATCATCTCCAAAAAAACATCAGCATTTGGAATATTAGGTGAAGCGAAAAATATGTTCACACTTTTTCTTTTTGCCAATACTAATGAGTGATAAAGTAAAGGAGTTCTAGTGTCTTTTTTACTTAATAATTTATGAGCCTCGTCCACAAATAGATAATCTATTTTTGGGTTACCCTTATCCATGAAATACGGAATAAGCCTTTCAGGTGTAAAAACAAATATATATCTATTTTCTTGATTTAAGAATACTTTTGGAATAACCGGAGTGGTAATGACTTTATATCCAAATTCACTTGTTATTTCCTTAAGTCGATTTCCAACTTGATTTATAAGTGCCTTAGTTGGAACAATAAAAGCAATATTATCCGTTCTATTATGCTCTTTGATTATATACTTAGTAAATGCTTCAAAAATAAACGATTTTCCAAACGATGTACTTCCTGAAAAGCTATAATGATTTCTTCGTTTCATTTCTTCGAACACTTCATATTGTGAATCAGTAAAGGTTTGATCAAGTGGTGAAATCTGAGCTAGCGTTTTTAAAATATAATCATTTCTTATTTCATCAATCATTAAGTATTCTTGATTGTTATTAATTATTGGTAATGATGGAAAATTACCTAATTTAACCAAAGTGTTAGTTGCAATAATTCCAAAATATTCCATATTTCTAATTTCTTCAAGTTCTAACAATAAACTTATTATTTTTAATGAACGATTTCTATGTTGACTATTTCTAGATCTACATAAAATATCTGAAAATCTCAATAGATTATTAATCTCTTTTTCAGTCAAAGTAAGATTAAATGTAGCGTTATATATTCTATTACCATAATTTTCTTCTAATTTATGCAATAATGATCTTAAATACTCATCTGTAAACGCTCTATCTGCCATCTTCTGTATAACTGATATCATCCTAACACCCTCTTTAAAATCTGTTTTCTATTTTTATCAATTTCAGTAAAAGGCATTATAAAAATATAGAATGTATAACCAGTTAGATTATATTTTTTTATTAGTTCATAAATTTGGCTTTTGTACTTATCTATCTGTCTTATAACCTTTTCTTCAATTTTACTTTGAAATTCGTCATTTGTGCATTCCTCTCGTTCTTGTGCAATATCAATTTCGAATCCTATAAATATCGAAAATGCATCATCTAAACCGATATTTGAAGTAGATTTGTTTTCAGGATACAAAAGAATATTTAATATTTCTTCATCATCCTCGTCAAACATTACAGGTTCTATATAACTAGAAATTAATCCTCGCTCAAATGATATTCCACTTTTTTCTTCATCTTTATCATTTTTCTCATTTTTAAATTCATAAATAGATTTAAATGCATTTTTAAAAGCGTCTGACAAATCTGCATATGTTTTTGACTCTCCAAACACTAAATGATATCTTTGATCCGATACTTTTTTTAAATGGACACCATCAGAACCATTAACATATAATTTATTAGATGTTTTCAACTCTAATTTAGACAATATTTTAGGTGCCTCCAAGTGCCCTTCTAAAAAACAGAATAACAACAATTCTCCTAGTTCACCATCATTTGCATCTGCCTTTTTGAATTTATTTCTAGCAGTTTTACTAAGTGTCATAGCTTTATCTTTATATTTTTCTCTTATCTTCCAAGATAAAGCATACTCTGCTACCGATTCAATCAAATTATTTGCTACATGCTCATAATCAAAATTTCTTGCATTTATAGGTAGCAAAAATAAGTCCAAAAAACCATCGTCTATATTCTGAGATATAGATAAATGCTTTATGTGTTTAAATGGCTTTATAGCATCTTTTGAATTTGGGTTTAATTTCATTATTTCACTTCCTCAATTTTAAATTGTAAGTCTGTTGTATTCCATTAAATCAGAATACTTATTAGTTACCAGTACATCCCCATAAAAATAATCTATCTTGTCCACTACAGAAGCAAAATCTAAATAATTAATAGAAGAAAATTCATCAGTTTCTAAACCAGTATTAAGAACATATTTGTAATCATCAAAATCATAAAATTTTTCTTCCGTTGAAGATGTTAAATTAGCATATATCTTAGTAGATTTCGCTATTAAACAAATATATTGAAAATCTTTATCAATATACTGAGTATTGTTATTAGGATGGGCCATAGAAAAATGTTGATTTGGAGTTAACATAATTAGATTCTCCACAAAATCTGCAATGCTAGGATATTCTGATTGTGCAAATATATGATGTGCTTGAGTGGCATTAACGATTTCAGTTGATTGATTTATTTCTGACATTCCACCATAGATTGTATCATTAAATTTACGAACAGCCTTTTTCGCCTTATTAACTGTATATTTAGCTAATGCCTTTGCCTGTAATTGATCATTAGTAAGTTCATGATCTGTTCTTGTAACAGACTTATCTTTGCCACTAAGTTCATCTCTCCAATTGGAACGATTATATTGTAAGTCATTCAATGTGATTATATTCTTAGATATTCTTCCTTTTTCAGTACCTAACTTTCTTAATTTAAAAGCAAGTGGATTTATAACTTTAGTAAATATTCTTCCACATTCAGTTTCGCCATTTATATTTGTATTATTTATAGTAAATTGAATAAATCTATCTCTTACATCTTTATATGCATCTTTATCTTGTACTCTAAAAAAATCTGAAAAAACATTCATTAATCCGCTATCTGATAACACTTTACAAATATATTCGTATAAAAAATTCAATGCATTCATTGGTCTTAAAGCAATCTTATCTAATATTTCTTTATTGTTTATCGAATAATAATACCTATTCTTCTCTTTTCTTACATTCAGGATTTTACTATATCCTAATAATTTTATTGGTTGTCCAAAGTACTTATCATATTCGTTTCCTGCTTTCAATTCAGGATCTGGTTTTGAGAAAATAGCAATTACATTTTCTCTTGCATAATCGCTATGCCAAATATCAGATACAGTAAATTCCTCTGAATTGGTTGTATCAACATATTCATTTATACAGTCCGCAATAATAGATACAACATCATAGGTGCATTTTTGATCTATCCATCTTGCATCACCTATTTTTCGTACATCATAATCATATTGATTTAAAAAGTTTTCATAAGTTTCCATATTATATCTCCTCATTTATACCAAACCAATAACAACTTGTTTTATCTACATTTAATGATCGTGTTTGAAAATTTCTAGCTATTTTATAAAAGTTTCTAAACTCATCACTAGATATATAATTCATTTGTGAACTAGAGATTGTCGTATTTTCATCTTTAGGAATTAATATAGCAATAGAACCATTCACAACATATCCCTTTTCTTTTTTTATTAATCTTGGTTTATAAGTCATATTAGGTGTTAAATAAACATTGTCATCATCTAAATATTTTCTAACAGTTAACTTTGATAAAGTCTCGTTATCTATGTATGAGTCATACCCCTCTATTTTAATTATTTCTCCTGAATCTAGTATATTCCTTGATTTAAGTACTCTAACTGAACACTTATCTGTTTTGTCTAAAAAAGAGTTATTATTAGTTATTTGTCTATCTCTAAACACATCGAATACTCCAAATCTCATTTTTTTTGACACTTTATCAAAAAAATCATCTCTATATATAATCCAATAAGGTAATTCTGAACTAAAAATATAACTACTTTTTTGCAACATTACTCGATTATTAGTTGTTGAAATAATTTTTGTATATGCTGATTTTCTTTTAGAATCAATCATAAGATTAATAGTTTCCACAAGAACACCTTTAAAGCCATTTTCTCCAAAATCTATAATGGTATCTATCTTAAAATCTTTTAACCATTCTCTTGTAGATGAAAATTCAGGGGTGTTTAAAATGTTTTTCGGCATAATCATTGAAACATAATCCGAATTAAGTATTGCCTTTTCTAAGATAAATTCAGCTAAATTTGTGGATTCTTTATTTATATTATTATTTAATAATTTACTCCTATACAATCCATTTACTTTTGAAAAAGGTGGATTTCCTATTATTAAATTAACTCTATCACAGTTGTAATCCATAAAGTCAGCACAAACAAAATTAATTGAAAAATTATTAGGTACATTGTTTGTACCATATAAAATTTTGAGTACTTCAATCGCATTTGGATCTGCATCAATTACAGTCAAATTAACATGTTTTTTGCGTTCATATTTTTTAAAAATAAATGGTAAAAAATTACCTGCACCAACAGATGGTTCAATAATATTTATTTCCTCTTCATCAAAATCAGGTAAATTTTCAAAAATTTCTTGAATAATAAACTTATTCGTAAAATACGCTGAATATTGTTGTCTTTTTGAATTAGCATATTCTATGATCGACGATAACGAAGATAAGCTATATTTTTCTTTATTTTTAAGTAAAAATTCTTTTAAGTTATCAGCATTATTAAGCTTATATTTTTCAATTAATTCTTTTACATCTTTTTTAGTTAATTTATGAAATGAAATGTTTTTTTTTATTTTATTAGCAATTTGCCTAAATATAGAGGTAGGCACAGCCTCACCTATACTTTGTCTAATATTCATTTCTTCTTTTTTTGATATTTTTTGTTTTTCTGTATTTGGTAATTGATTCAAATATTCTAAATCATAATCAATCCACTTAAATGTTTCTGGAATAGTCATCATACGCATTAATTCTCTAATAGAAAAAACTCTATTATCAACTGGATGAACAGTATTTTGACTAGCCATTTGATCGTTTCTTGTATGAATGCATGGTGCTACTTTACTATAAATTTGTCTAGTGTATTTATCTGCATTTTTCGATTTATTTATAACTATTTTCCCATCAATAATCCTATGTGGTTTTAATTCATCGTCTTCGTTATCAAAAGCACTTTGTCCCTGTTTTAAATTTTCTATCCAAGGCAACATATGTTTAGGATAAATTCTAAAGCTATGAAAAAAATCATTAGCATCATACTCTCCCCAACTTAAACTTTTCATATCTCCTATAACTTCATATAGAGTTTTTTCTGAAACATAGTCTGGCATAATTTCAACTGGTGAAATATTATCTGAAAATATCTTATCGACACCAATCACAAGTGTACGAGTTCTAGAAGAGTTTGAACCATAATTTTTAAAGTTAAGAACTTCGTTATGGATTAAGTATCTATCACCTAGTTCGCTTATAATCATATCTCCAATAGCCACTATATTTCCTTGCTTATCTATACAACCTGTTTTCCAAAATGCTGATACATTCTCAAAAACAAAAAATCTTGGATTTATATTCTTTATTAAATCCACACTTTCTTTAATTAAGCTGTTTCTTTCAATTTCTTTCTCTTTTTTCTTGTGATTTGCAACACTCATGCCTTGGCATGGTGGAGTAGCTATAACAACATCAACCCTATCATTTCCAAGTTTATTCCATTTTTTAATTTCTTGATATATAAGTTTTTTTGTAGAGTCCTCCTTTATATCTGCTGCAATATATCCACTTTCAAATTTACATTTTTTATTTATTTTTTGTATGTTTAATCTCTTTTCTAGCAATTCATTCGTAGCTATACATTCAAAGCCTTCTTGTTTAAATCCATAGCAACCTACTCCTGCAGAAGAAAACAACGAAATATATGTAGGTTTATTCTGTATCATTCTTTTTCCTCACTTTCAAAATTTTCATCCACAATATGTTCAACAATATCATAGACATCACAATTTAATTCTTTGCAAATCCTATCTATCAATCGCATACTGACATACTTGTCTTTTCCCATATTGGCTAATGTTGCTGAATTCATACCAGTAACATTTTTTAAGTCTGTTTTAGTCATATTCTTATCGATTAGTAATTTCCATAATCTATTGTAACTAATAGCCATATTATCACCTTTATATTTCTAAATTTTTTATTTACAAAAGTATACCACAAATTAATCTTTTTTTCCAGAAAAAACAATGTATCCCTAAGACCACACATCTTAAATAGCTTTATAATTGCTTCACGTAAGCCTTTAGAATCAAATTGAACTAAATAATCATGAAACATACTTTTTCTACCAAATAAGCCAGCATCTTCTGCATATAGGCAAAATACTAGCCTAACACAAAGTATATTTAAACTTTTTAGTATATCTTCATCATCTGGAGAATTTTCTTTTATACCTATTTTTTTGTATTGTTCTAATATTTTTTCATATAATACACCTACTAAATCTCCAGCTTTAATCGATACCTCCATCTCTTTTTTTAAATGGAGATTCTCATCATCAACTAATATATTTAATCTATAATAATCGGTTTCTAAATCTTTCAAAAATATTTCTTCAGGTTCAGAATTTGGATTTTCCATATCATAAACTAAAAATTCTTCAAAATTGCAAGTTATTATCCAACGAGGTCTTTTTGAATATGGTAAATCTGCTGAATATCTTTTTGCTTGTTGAAATGGAGTTAATTTTGAACCATCTGATTGTAAAATAGGTGCTTTAAAATTTTTCCCTATGCTTTTTTTCTCTATTATTATTTTTTTCGAAGGAATAGTTCCATCTATAAAACTTGTATTATCTAGTTTTACTTTTTCTTCAAAATTTATATATTTATCTGGTTCTTCAATTCCATATACTTTATTCAAAAGAGACAACCAAAATTTCTGACTTTCTCCTTTTTCGTATCCTTTTCCATACCAATCCTCTGAGAACTTTTTAGCTGCTATTTTTTGTTCTTTTTTTATTCAAAACATTTACCCTTTTATCTTTTCTAATTTCTATATAATATATTATATTAGATTTAGATAAAATTGATACTTTCTTAGAAGACAAACTTTATTAGTAAAAAAGAGAGCAATAGAATTATAATTGCTCTCTTCTATTTTTATAGTGCTTCTCTATAAATCTCTATAATTTCTTCTAATGTAGCTCTTCTTGGATTTGTTAGCCCACAAGCATCTTTTAAAGCGTTTGTAGCTAAAATTGTGAAATCTTCTTCTTTAGCCCCTAACTCTTTTATTCCAGCAGGAATAGCAATATCTTTTGATAATTTCATAATGGCTTCAATTGTCAAAATTGCTGCATTTTCATTAGTAATACTATGTGGATTAACTCCCATTAAATAAGCTACTTTTTTAAGCTTTTCTTCACAAACTTTTGAGTTGTATCTAATAACGTGAGGTAATAAAATTGCATTACATACTCCATGAGGTAAGTCATAAAATCCACCTAATTGATGAGCCATAGCGTGGACATAACCTAGTGATGCAT
>RCNI01001353.1_pt1 | contig 13312 bp, 16 predicted proteins | sample 2041151 | NCBI WGS metagenome assembly RCNI01 (sample SAMN09708214, study PRJNA481090) | feces metagenome | isolation source: feces | place: Antarctica: Albino Rookery | reverse complement strand
GTGCTTTTTTTGCGTATCAGGTGCCGGAGACGGTGTCATAAGGCCAGTCATGGATGCCGCCGAATTCCACCAGATTGGTATAGCCCAGCTTGGCCAGTTTGCCGGCGGCCTGCTTGCTGCGGTTGCCGCTGCGGCAGTAAATGAGGATCAGTTGGTCCTTGGATGGCAGCTGATCGATGGGCTGCGTGCCGATGGTCTCGTTGGGGATACAGATCGCCCCGGGGATATGCGCCTGGGCAAATTCTTCCGGGGTGCGTACATCCAGAAGAATATAATCTTTCCGGGTATCCATCAGCTCTTTGGCTTCTTCTGCGTTGCTGCGCTGAAAGCCTGCCGAAGTGCTGGCACAGCCGGTCAGAGCCAAGAGGGCTGCTGTCAGCAGGGCGATGATTTTCTTCATAAGGGAATCCCTCCGTTCAACTTTATGGAATTAGTATACCACGAGCGACGGATATCCTCTGTGAGTTCATCACAAAAAAAGAGACATCCCACAGGATGTCTCTTTTTGATTACATTAAACTTGCAGAACCAGGGATGCCTGTGAATGAAGTTTATTCTTCAAGAAGGCGGGCAGGAAGAACAGGGCGGGGATGAAGATGTACAGCGCATAGAGCAGGACCGTCACCTGTACGTCGGTGGCACCGGGCAGGAGACCTGCCAGCAGATCCAGCCGACCCCGGAAGAACATATAGTCCGCACCGATGGAATAGTTGATGATGTTGGCGGGGATGGACACCAGCAAGGTGGGCAGGCAGGGATAGAAGAGATCCTTCCAGTCGGCGGCGTTGTAGCTGTGATAGTGGGTTAGGACCATCACCAGATACACGAAGAGCATGGTGCCGTGATAGAAGAAGGTGTGGAAACCGCAGAAGGAGATGCAGGAGTATTCACTCAGCCGCAGTACCGGATAGAAGAAGTTGACTGCGGCACCCAGCAGACCCAGCGTGTAGATATAGCCGCAGGCCATTTTTCGCCAGATGCCGTGGCCCCAGATGGCAAAGGGCATGACGAACATGAAAATGCTGCAAGGATACAGCGAGAGATTGGTTTTGAAATCAAATCCGGGGGTGGCGGCGGTCACACTTTCCCATGTGACGATCACGACCTCCAGCACCACCAGTGTAATCCACAGACCGATAAAGACGGGGCGGACCTTATCCCGGCGGCGGGAAAGGCGAACGGCCAGAAAGATCAGCAGAGCAAGCACCGTGGCGGAAAAGGCGAAGTGCAGCGGGGTAAACAAGGTTCCCGGCATTTGCTCGGCGGGCACCAAAAAATCTTTATTGGTAAAAAAATTCTGGAGCAGATAGGAGAAATCCTTCATCGTGCACCCTCCTTCTTATAAAAATGGCAGGCAGGGCCTGCGGGAAATAAGGAATGTATTAAAATTTAACTGTATCTAAACATACCATGAAATGGTTCCGATGTCTACTGCTTTTCATGAAAAAAAGGTGACAAAATTGACATAATTAAGGACAGCCCGTAGCTTTACAGCGTGTTTTGCGAAGAAAAACATATGGCATTTCAGTAACAAAGAAAAGTGGCTATGCGACATATAAAAAAACCTCAGAACTTAGTTCTGAGGTTTTTATGGCGGAGTAGGAGGGATTTGAACCCTCGTGCCGCTTTTGGCGACAACACGATTTCCAATCGTGCTCGTTATGACCACTTCGATACTACTCCGTATTTACTTGTTGCACACAGCATGGATTATTATAGCATGGTTCGGAATTTTGTCAATAGGTTTTTGAAAAAAACTTGGAAAATCTTGTGGGCGGGAACAGAAAGCCCCGTTCCCGCCCACAGCGATACCCGCTTGGTTTGTTTACTCCATCATACCGGCGACATTTTCCAGGGCCGAATCCACAGCGCTGCCGACGCGCTGCATGGTCTTTTCTACCGTGTGCTTACCGGGTTTGGTTTGGGGATTGGTCAGGACATACGCCACTGCACCGACCCCAAGGCCGATACTCAGACCGCACACAAAGGCACAGGTACGACACATATTTCATCACTCCTTTGCGTCCTGGGCATAGTATGACCGCAATTTGAGAAAAAAACCACAGAATTGATTGCCAAAAACAAGGGAAGATATTATAATAGTAAGAATAGACAATTTTAGTAAAGGAGCGTCCTTATGTCCATCCAACGTTTACAGCAGCTGATTCGAAAAACAAAGACCCCGGTGGCACTGGGACTGCGCCCGGAGACCGACCGCCTGCCCCAGGCGGTGCTGCACCAGTTCCGCAGTATGTATGGTGAGGGAATGATGGCCGTCACGGAGACCATGCGCTATCAGGGCTGCCAGCTCATCAATGCAGCGGCAGGCAAGCTGCCGGCTGTGTATCTCCATGCCGAGAGTTATCTGCGCTGCGGAGCGATGGGCTTTGAAGTACTGAGCAATCTGGTCACTGCCGCCCATCACCAGGGACTTTATGTGATCGTCGATTGCCGTGCTGCCGATCCCAGCGCATGGCTGGAGGGATTGCCCGGTGCGGATGGTGTGACAGTGATGCCCTATATGGGGCCGGACTGCTGTGATGTGGGGGAGGACCACGCGGCCTTTGCCGTGGTGCGTACCGCCAACCGCCGCAGCGTAGAGGCACAGAAGATGGTGGCCGGGGATCGGCGGCTGTATGAGGCCATGGGCGCCCAGATGTCCCGTCATGGTGCAGCGCTGGTGGTGGAAACTGGTCGGTCCGGCGATGTCAAGGAACTGGCACGCCGTTTGGACCATCCGTTTATGGTTGTGCTGGATGCCGCCTATGAAAATGCCAGCTATGCTTTTGATGATTTTGGACACGGCGGTCTGATCGTGGATGACCATGTCCAGTATGCGGAGGACCCTGCCAAGGCTATCGATCAGGCGGTGCAGGTCATGAAGCAGTGGGTCACCGTATTATAAGGAGAGAGACAACATGACAAAAATCTATCTGGTACGCCATGCGGAGGCCGAAGGAAATCTGTACCGGATTGCCCACGGGCACTACAACGGGCTGATTACCGACCGGGGCTATGAGCAGATTGCGGCCTTGCAGAAGCGGTTTGAAGAGATTCCCGTGGATGCTGTGTACAGCAGTGATCTGTTTCGTGCCCGGACCACGGCCAAGGCGATCTATGCGCCCAAGGGTCTGCCCCTGATCACGCGGCAGGAACTGCGTGAGGTGGATATGGGCAGCTGGGAAGGGCGTACCTGGCAGGATCTGACCACCCATGATCCGGAGCAGATGTATAATTTTAACCGGAATCTGGCTGCGTGGAAGATTGAAGGCGGCGAGAGTGCCGCCCATGTCCGGGACCGCATGATTGCCCAGCTGCAGCGTATTGCAGCGGAGAACGAGGGGAAAACGGTGGCTGTGGTCAGCCACGGTGCTGCCCTGCGTATTACGCTGGGGTCTTTACAGGGCTTGACGCTGGAGGAGCTGGGGCAGACGCCCCACGGCGACAATACGGCAGTGTCTCTGCTGGAGGCGGAGAATGGGCAGCTGCGCGTGGTGTTCCGGGATGACAATACCCATCTGATGGAAGCAGGCCTGTCCACCTTCCACAAACAGACCTGGTGGAAAACGCCGAAGATGTTTGAAAACGGTGAGGATTACGGCCCTCTGGACGAGGAAGCCGCCGCGGCGCTGCAAAAGCAGGGCATGACGGTCGCTCCCGGTACGGCCGGCGTGGCGGTGTCTCTGAATGGTCAGGTGATGGGCGTTGTGGAATTTCTGCCGGAGCGGGAAGCGGAGCAGGGCATTGGCTGGATCGGCCAATATTGGATTGCCCCCGATTTCCGGGGTCGGCGGCTGGGCATCCCTCCGCTGGGACAGGCAGTGCAGTTCTACCGTGCCCAGGGGCGGGATCGGCTGCGTCTGCGCTGCGGAGATACATCGTATCGCGGCTTTTTTGAAAAATTCGGATTTCATCCTGTGGAGGGTGATCTTCTGGAAAAATCTATTGGTTATGAGGAAAGAATATGAGAGGTTTTGAATTTCTGCCGGTGAGCCGGGAGGAAATGATCGAGCGAGGCTGGTACTATTATGATTTTCTGTTGGTATCGGCGGACGCATACATTGACCACCCCAGCTTCGGTGCCACGCTGATTGCCCGCACGCTGGAGGCGGACGGCTACCGTGTGGCGATTCTGGCCCAGCCGGACTGGCATGACAGCAAGGCCTTTGCAGCCATGGGCAAGCCTCGCTATGGCGTGCTCATCAGCGGTGGTAATCTGGATTCCATGGTGGCTCACTATACGGTGGCCAAGAAGCGCCGCTCCAAGGATCTGTACAGCCCCGGCGGCAAGCTGGGCTACCGTCCGGACCGCCCCACCATCGTTTACGCCAACCGGGCCCGGGAAGCGTTCCCGGATACGCCCATTGTCATCGGCGGTATGGAGGCTTCCCTGCGTCGCTTTGCCCATTATGACTACTGGGATGATAAGGTGCGCCGCAGCATCCTCTTTGATGCCCCGGCGGATTTGCTGACATACGGCATGGGCGAGCGGGCCACCCGGGAGATTTGCCGCCGTTTGTCCCGTAAAGTGAAACCGGCGGACATTACCGATGTGCCCGGTTCTGCCTATATTACCCACGACCCGTCGGTGTGTTCGTTCCCCCATGTGGACTGCCCCTCTTATGAGCAGGTCTGTGCGGACAAGCGGGATTATGCCCGGGCCACCAAGATCGAGTATGACGAGCACGATCCCATCCGGGGCCGTGCCATCCTCCAGCCCTGCGAGGGACGGGTGCTGGTAGTCAATCCCCCGGCCAGACCGCTGGAGCGGCAGGAGCTGGACAAGCTCTATGATCTGCCGTATGTGCGGGAAGTCCACCCCATGTATACCGAAGAAGTGCCCGCCATCGAGGAGGTGCGCTTCTCTATCACCCATAACCGCGGCTGCTTCGGCGGCTGCAACTTCTGTGCCCTGGCTTTCCATCAGGGCCGCATGGTGACATCCCGCAGCATTGAATCCTGTATGCGGGAGGCACGCATCATTGTGGAGGATCCGCAGTTCAAGGGCTATATCCACGATGTGGGCGGCCCCAGCGCCAACTTCCGCCATACCTCCTGCGCCCAGCAGAAGAAAAACGGTATGTGCAAGGGCAAGAGCTGTCTGGCCCCCACGCCCTGCAAGAATCTGGACCCCGACCACAGCGAGTACACCAAGCTGCTGCAGGAACTGCGGACCATTCCCGGCATCAAGAAGGTCTTCGTCCGCAGCGGCGTACGCTATGACTATATGCTGGAGGACAAGAATCAAGATTTCTTCCGGGAGCTGGTAAACCACCATATCAGCGGACAGCTGAAGGTGGCGCCGGAGCACTGTGTCTCCACGGTGCTGGACTACATGGGTAAGCCCCATTTTGACGTCTTTGAAAAGTTCTGGAGCCAGTACATCCGTCTCAATCAAAAGGGCGGCAAGGAGCAGTATCTGGTGCCTTATCTGATGTCCTCGCATCCCGGCTGCACCTTGCAGCACGCGGTACAGCTGGCGGAGTTCCTCAAGAGCATCAACCGCCAGCCGGAGCAGGTGCAGGACTTCTATCCCACGCCCGGTACTCTTTCCACCTGTATGTATTATACCGGCATTGATCCCCGGGATATGAGCGAGGTCTATGTGGCCCGTGATCCCCACGAGAAGGCACTGCAGCGTGCCCTGTTGCAGTGGGGCAAGCCCCAGATGCGTCCGCTGGTCTTTGAAGCGCTGCAAAAAGCCGGCCGCACCGATCTGATCGGCTACGGCAAGGAATGCCTGGTGCGCCCGGAGTGGGGGCGCCGTTACGGGAAAAAGGAGGACCAGCCCCACGGACACGGCAAGCCGGAGCATGGCAAGAACCATGACGGCCGCAAGGGGGAGCGCAGGAAGGACGAGCGCCGCAGTGACCGCGGCGGTAAGAGCGTGGAGCGCCGTGATGAGCGCAGAAATCCCCGATTTGAGGGCAAGGACCCGCGTCGGGAGGAGCGGCAGCACACGCATACCGGCGGCAATCGCGGCCGCAAGAATGCGCCCGGACAGAAGCCGCCCATGTCCGCCAAGAAAAAAGCCGCCTTCGCGAAAAAGCGGGCGGGAAAATAAGTGAGCATAAAAAGAGAGCACTGTCCCGGAAAGGGGAACAGTGCTCTTTTTATAATTTAGTGGAACAGCGGTTCAAGCATCCGTTTTGTCGGAGGACGATGAGTCGTCCTCATCCTTCGGGCGTTCCCGGATGTCGTTCACACTGCACAGGGCTAGGATGAATGCAATCACAAGCACCGATAAATCCGTTGCCGCAACGCTGTCCATCAGATAATCCACCAGCAGCATGAAGAAAACAGTGACGGTCGTATCCAAAAGAACAAAGACGACACGCGCGGCGTTTTTTGAAATTGTCCCCGTGCGCCATAGTGCCATGGGCAGGGCTTTAGCCAGAATTTCGCAGGGAAGACCCACCAAACCTGCAATGACAAAGAACAAAATAAGACTGCCGGTGGATTGATAGGTGAAGCCGAACAGGTGCATGATTGCACCGCCGAACAGTGCCACAAGGGAAAACACGCCGAAAATCAGCAGTGCCAGGATGCCGGATCCGAAAAGTTTCCCCAGCCAGGTGCGGAATTTTTTCATAGAAAGACCTCGTGCCCGGAGGCTTATTCTGTCCGTAGCGACTTGAGAAGGGCAATCTCCTCAGCGTAGCCGGGCAGCTCGTTGGGTGTCTCCAGCACAAAGGGCAGCTGGCGCAGAGCAGGGTGATTGATGAGTCGGGCAAAGGCCTCCGTGCCCAGATAGCCCGCCCCAATGCGGGCGTGGCGGTCTTTGTGGGCCCCCACAGGATTCAGGGAGTCATTGGTATGGATGGCCTTCAGACGGTCCAGCCCGATGACCCGGTCAAATTCCGTCAGTACGCCGTCCAGATTTCCGGCGATGTCATAGCCACCGTCGGAGACATGGCAGGTATCCAGACAGACGCCCATTTTGTCCTTCAGTTCCACCCGGTCGATGATCTCCCGCAGCTCCTCGAAACGGCTGCCAACTTCCGTGCCCTTACCTGCCATGGTTTCCAGCAGCACCGTGGTATGGAAGTCCGGGCGAAGGATGGCGTTGAGGGTGTCGGCGATTTCTGTGATGCCCTTTTCCAGCCCCTGCCCGGTATGACTGCCGGGATGGAAGTTGTAGAGCTGCCCGGGGAGAAATTCCATCCGCTCCAGATCATCGGCTAAGGTCATGCGGGCAAACTCACGGGTGTGCTCATCCTTAGAGCAGGGGTTGATGGTATAGGGGGCATGGGCCACCAGCGGGCCGAAATGGTGTTCTTCCAGAAGTGCCATCAATGCCGCGGCGTCGGCGGGATCAATGGCCTTGGCCTTGCTGCCCCGAGGGTTCCGGGTGAAGAACTGAAAGGTATTGGCCCCGATGGACAGGGCCGCCTTGCCCATGGCCAGAAAGCCGCCGGACGAGGACAGATGGGAACCGATATAAAACATAGAAAATCTCCTTTTTGCAGCTGTGTGTTACAGACGATAGACGGCACAGTCGACCTTGTCCTGTTCAATGGTCAGGATGCCGTAGGAACGGGGATAGCGGCCCACCGAGCCGGGATTCATAGCGAAGAAAGAGCCATTGCGGCTGACCCGGGAAACATGGGTGTGACCATAGAGCAGAATCTCCGCCCCGGCTTCCTGGGCGGCATAGCCGGCATCCAGCAGACCCTCCTTGACCCGGCGGGTGTGTCCGTGCATCATCAAAATGCGGTGTCCGCCCAGTTCAATCAGACGCTCCCGGGGACCGACGGCACCAAAGTCACAGTTGCCTGCCACCGTTTCCATGGGAAGATCCGGGAAAAGACGGTGTACCTCCTCTACGTCACGGAGCCCGTCGCCCAAAAAGAGAAGATAGGCGGGCTGGACCATCTCCACGCAGGTACACATACTGCTGACATCTCCGTGAGAATCGGACAGAACAAGAATTTTCATAAGGTGCCTCCTGTTATTTTGCATAGGGGGATTATAGCAGAAAATGGTTGTAACTTCAAACCCATTCCAGTACAATAGGGGCCAAGGAAAGGAGGCGGTGGGATGAATGCCGGAGTGATGGAGCTGGACCTCCACGGAAAGAACCGCTATCAGGCGAAGGTCATGCTGGACGCCGCTTTGCGCCGGGCCTCGCAGTCCACATACCGCATCCGCTGTATCCACGGCTACCATGGCGGCACCGCCCTGCGGGAGCTGGTGCGGCAGGAATATGCCGGACATCCCCGCGTTCTGCGGATCGAAACGGGATTGGACCCGGGTATGACGGATTTAGTGCTGCGGGAGTTTTAAGAATACGGCGGCTGGCAGTACCTGTGGGTACGAGAGAGGATGACAATGACTTTGGGCAGGAAGAAGGTCCTGCAATCTATACAGAAAAGAGGAAACAGCAATGTTGTTTGTATGCTATGAAAAGTGCTCCACTTGCCGCAAGGCGCAGAAGTGGCTGGAGGAGAAAGGTGTGTGCGCCACTGTCCGTGACATCAAGGGACAGAACCCTACGCAGGAGGAACTGCGCCGCTGGTGGGAGATGTCCGGTCTGCCGCTGAAGAAGTTTTTCAACACCAGCGGGATGCTCTACAAGGAACTGCATCTGAAAGACAAGCTGCCCACCATGACGGAGGAAGAACAGCTGGCACTGCTGGCCAGTGACGGAATGCTGGTTAAGCGGCCTCTTCTGGTAGGCGATGACTTTGTGCTGGTCGGTTTTCGTGAGAAAGAATGGGAGGCACAGGTATGAAGATTGCACAGATCCAGATGGCGGTAACAGCAGACAAGCAGGCCAACATCCATCATGCCTGCACCCTGATCCGCCGTGCGGCCGAGCAGGGGATTGATATGGCGATGTTGCCGGAAATGTTCTGCTGCCCCTATGACAACGGGTGCTTTCGTGCCTATGGAGAAGCAGAGGGCGGCGAGGCCCAGCAGGCGCTGAGTGCGCTGGCCAAAGAGCTGGGCATCTGGATCGTAGGCGGCAGCGTACCGGAGCTGGTGGAGGAGAAAATCTATAATACGGCCTATGTCTTTGATGACACCGGCGCGTGTGTGGCCCGCCACCGCAAGACCCATCTGTTCGATATTGATGTGGATGGCGGTCAGCGCTTTTGTGAATCCGATGTGCTGACGGCCGGCCGGGATGTGACGGTGTTTGACACGCCCTGGGGAAAGATGGGCCTGTGTATCTGCTTTGACTTCCGCTTTGAAGAACTGGCCCGGCTGATGACGCTGCGGGGGGCGCAGGTACTGCTGGTGCCGGCGGCGTTCAACGGAACCACCGGTCCGGCCCATTGGGAGCTGTTGTTCCGCCAGCGTGCCGTGGATAATCAGCTCTTTACGGTGGGGACCTCTCCGGCGCGGGATGAACAGGCCTCCTATGTGGCCTGGGGACATTCCCTGGTGTGCAGCCCCTGGGGGCGTGTGCTCCACAGCTGCGCTGCGGCGGAGGAAGTGGCTGTGACAGAGCTGGATCTGTCGGAAGTGACGGCTGTACGGCGGCAGCTGCCCATTCTGTCTGCCCGCAGGGAGGATCTCTACGAATTGCGTGAAAAAGAATTGTGCTAAGCGAAGATTTGGATTATAATGGGCAAGAAACTATGATAAAGCAATCCCAAGGAGGACAAGACGCAAGATGAAATATACAGAAATGACACTGGCGCAGCGTCAGCAGGAGTATGCGCTGGTCAAGGAGAAATTTGAAGGGCTGAAGGCACTGGGCCTGCAGCTGAATATGGCCCGCGGCAAGCCCAGCCATCAGCAGCTGGATATGGTGATGGACATGATGCAGCAGCTGACGAAGCCGGAGGAATTCAAAAGCGACGGCATCGAGGTACGTAACTATGGCGAGCTGGCCGGTCTTCCTGCTGCCCGCAAGCTGTTTGCAGAGATCCTGGGCTGCAAGAGCACCGAGTGCTTTGTGGGTGGCAACTCCAGCCTGCATTTGATGTACAGCACCGTGGCACTGGCCATTACCAACGGCCTGCTGCACAGTGAGAAGCCCTGGCGTCAGGAAAAGACCATCAAGTGGCTGTGTCCGGCTCCCGGTTATGACCGTCATTTCAAGGTCACCGAGTCTTTGGGTTTTGAGCTGATCACCGTGCCCATGACGGCAGACGGCCCCGATATGGACAAGGTGGAAGAGCTGATCCAGGACCCCACGGTGAAGGGTATCTGGAATGTGCCCAAGTATTCCAATCCCGATGGCATCATCTATTCCGATGAAACCATCCGCCGTCTGGCTGCGATGAAGCCTGCGGCACCGGATTTCATGCTCATGTGGGACAATGCTTACTGCATCCATGAGTTTGAGGGCGAGTTTGTGCCTTTCCAGGATATCATTTCCCTGTGCGCCCAGTACGGCAATGCCGATATGGTATATGAGTTTGCTTCGACCTCCAAGGTCACCTTCCCCGGTGCCGGTGTGGCTGTGATGGCTGCCAGTGAGGCCAATATTCAGTATTTGAGTAAGATGCTGGGCATCCAGCTGATCGGCTTTGATAAGATCAATCAGCTGCGCCATGTGAACTATCTGCAGAATAAGGAGCACACGCTGGCCCTGATGCAGCGCCATGCTGAGATCCTGCGTCCCAAGTTCCACGCCGTACTGCAAGCGCTGGACGAAGAGATCGCCCCGTTGGAGATTGCACAGTATGAGCGTCCCCGTGGCGGCTATTTCGTCTCCCTCAACGCCATGCCCGGTACCGCTAAGCGGACGCTGGAGCTGTGCCGTGAGGCCGGTGTGGTGATGACCGGCGCCGGTGCCACCTTCCCCTATGGGGTGGACCCCGCGGATTCCAACATCCGTATTGCCCCCACGCTGCCTCCGGTGGAAGAACTGGAGCAGGCCGTTGAGGTATTCTGCTGCTGCTTGAAGCTGGCAGCGCTGGAAAAGCTGGGTATCTAAGAACCTATCTAAAGTGACAAAAAAGAGCCGTGAAATTCTACGATTTCACGGCTCTTTCTGTATAAAACAGAGGAAAAGTGCCGTTGCGTTTGCTTTCTTTGTATGCTAAAATTAAAGAATCTTATTCCGTCCTTTGTTGTGTCACTCCACTTTATGGCGCGCGAAGGCAATTTTAAGGAGGAACAAGGCCGCTCCGACTGGCGGTGCAGCAGTGTGGAGACCTGTTGTAATGCGGTATGCAGCCCAGCGCTGCCCGCGAGGTCGTTGCTTGCGGAGGCACAACGATTACAGTCAAAGAATTATGGCAGAAGTAAAGCTGAAAAACCTGAAGAAGATCTATCCCCACTCCGAGCCCAAGAAGAAAAAGGGCAAGAAGAACGATGTCCCCCAGAAGAAGACCAACCTGCAGATCACCGATCAGGGCGTTGTCGCCGTGCAGGAGTTCAGCCTGGACATCAAGGATAAGGAATTTATCGTTCTGGTCGGTCCTTCCGGCTGCGGTAAATCCACCACCCTGCGTATGATCGCTGGTCTGGAAGAGATCTCTGACGGTGAGCTGTGGATCGGCGACCAGAAGATGAACGATGTGGAGCCCAAGGACCGTAACATCGCCATGGTTTTCCAGAACTATGCACTGTATCCTCATATGTCCGTGTATGAGAACATGGCCTTCTCTCTGAAGCTGAAGAAAACCCCTGCTGACGAAATTAAGCGCCGTGTGACCGAGGCCGCGGAGATCCTGGACATCACCCAGTATCTGGACCGCAAGCCCAAGGAGCTGTCCGGTGGTCAGCGCCAGCGTGTGGCCATTGGTCGTGCCATCGTTCGTGACCCCCAGGTCATGCTGATGGACGAGCCTCTGAGTAACCTGGACGCCAAGCTGCGTAACCAGATGCGCGCAGAGATCATCAAGCTGCGTAAGCGCATTGATACCACCTTTATTTACGTGACCCATGACCAGACCGAGGCAATGACGCTGGGCGACCGTATCGTCATCATGAAGGACGGCTTCATCCAGCAGATCGGTACGCCTCAGGAGGTCTTTGACCATCCCGCCAACCTGTTCGTGGCTGGCTTCATCGGTACGCCTCAGATGAATATGTTCGACGCCAAGCTCCTGAAGAAGGACGGCAAGTACTGCGTGCAGGTCGCCGGCGTGTGCGTGGAGCTGAGCGAGGAGAAGCAGGCTCGTCTGAGCGCTAAGAACGTGGCCGAGCAGGATGTCCTGCTGGGCGTGCGTCCTGACCATCTGACCCTGTGCGACAACGGCATCAAGGGCAAGGTGGACGTTTCTGAAATGATGGGCTCCTCTGTCCATGTCCATGTGACGGCAGACGGCAAGGATATCATCATCATCGTTCCCACCAATGGCGTGGAGACCGCTTTCCCCATGGGCAGCGAAGTCAACATGACCTTCGGCGGCAACGTGGCTCACGTCTTCAGCAAGGAGACGGAGAAGAACCTGGAGTGGTAAAGAAAGATCATAGATGAGAGGGCCGGAGAGCGAGAGCTGTCCGGCCCTCTCGTTTTCTGCGGAGAAAAGCGTGGCGCAGCGTGGAAAATCGTGGTATGATGGGAACAGAAAATTTCAGGAGGACAAGGACTATGAAATGGATGGTGGCATCGGACCTGCACGGCAGCGGTTACTGGTGTGAAAAACTGGTGGAGGCATTCCACCGCGAAAAGGCAGACCGTCTGCTGCTGTTGGGGGATCTGCTCTATCACGGCCCCCGGAATCCCCTGCCGCAGGGCCACGACCCCAAGCGGTGTGTGGAGCTGTTGAGCCAGCTGAAAGATGTGACAGTATCGGTGCGGGGCAACTGCGATGCCTCGGTGGATCAGATGGTGCTGCCCTTCCCGGTGCTGGCAGACTACCTGCTGTTGGATCTGGGGTCCCGCCTGGTGTTTGCCACCCACGGCGACGTGTGGACGGAGGACAATCCCCCGGCGATGGCCAAGGGCGGCGTGCTGCTGACGGGCCACACCCATGTTTCCGCCTGCTGCGAACATGAGGATTTCCTGTATGTGAATCCCGGCTCCACTTCGCTGCCCAAGGATGAAGGCCATCAGGGGTATTTGCTGCTGGATGCGGCGGGTATTGTCTTTAAAGAGATGGATGGTACGGAGTATCGACACTATATGTTTTAAGGAAACGAAGGGGGTCTTTGTATGAAACGGTGGATCGGCGGTATGGGGATGCTTTTTGGCATCCTGACCATGGCATTGGAGATATATGGACTGAAAGTGCTTCAGGCGTTGGAGAGAACTTCCGGTACATGGCGGATCAATGCCTGGGGCTATGCCACAGAGGCACCATGTGCCGTGGCGCTGACGGTGACTGTTCTGGTGATCGTGGTGTCAGCGGTGCTGTTCTTTGGAGGAGAGGAGAAGTAACTTCGGTCCTTTCGACGAGGGACT
>RCNI01001352.1_pt1 | contig 13315 bp, 10 predicted proteins | sample 2041151 | NCBI WGS metagenome assembly RCNI01 (sample SAMN09708214, study PRJNA481090) | feces metagenome | isolation source: feces | place: Antarctica: Albino Rookery | reverse complement strand
AGTACACTTTCGCTAAAAAAACTACAAAAGTGTATAATATTGGTATGTATTTAACCAGAAAAATAGAATCTCAAATAATAAAATGAATTAAAAAGCAAGAAAAGAAGCCTCTTGTTATTTGTGGTAGTAGACAATGCGGTAAAACAACCACAGTGCAAGAATTAACCAATAGATATTATAAAAATGTATATTACATTAATCTAGCTGCATCAGCTAATGCTAAATATGTTAGAGTATTAGAACAAGAACCATCTATAGAACAATTATTAAATATTGTTGGTGAAATTTATCACAATCCTAAATTTGATAAGGACTCAGTGCTTGTTATTGATGAAATTCAAGAAGTAATGGCATTATATTCAGAATTAAAAACATTTAATGAGACAAGAAAAGATATTAACCTAATTGTTATGGGAAGTTATTTAGGTATGAAAGTATTTACAGATGATCTATTCATCCCAGTAGGACAAACCACACAATTAGAAATGTTCTCTATGAGTTTTGATGAATATCTATTAAACATCAATGAATCTTTATACAAGAGCCTAATGGAGCAATACCAAAACAAACACATTAAGCCAAGCACTCACAATATGGTGTTAGAACACTTCTACAATTATTTAATTACCGGAGGATTCCCTGAGGTAGTTAAATCTTTTGTTACTAATGGTATGAAATTTAATGATGATGTCTATGAATTAAGAGCATCTCTATTAAATAGCTATGAAAATGATATCTATCGTTATCTAGATGATAGCAATAAAGTTAGAGCTACAAATATCTTTAACCATGCATTAAAAACAATGGGATTAGAAAATAATAATTTTGTTATTAGTGTAATGAATAAATGTGCAAGATTTAAAGAATATGAATTCGTTATCTCATTATTAGAAAAAGCTCATATCTGCTTTAAGGTTGATAATTCAGAGAATATGAAATACCCCTTAAGCCCAAAAGATAGAGTAAATAAATTCAAATTATATTTTAATGACATCTCCCTTATTACTTCATTTCAAAACTTAAGAAGAGAACATATTGATAGTAAAGACTATGATTCAATCAAAGGTAACCTAATCGAAAACTTTGTATTATTAGAATTACTAAGAAATGGAATCAAACCCTATTTCCATACATTTAAATATAATAACAACCAATATGAAATTAATGGATTATATGAACAAGATCTTGGCATCAAAATATTAGAAATTAAAAGTGGTAAGAATAAAAAAAGTCCTAGCTTCAACTTATTACAAAAATTAAATCCCAATATTAAATACCTTAAATTTACTATGGACAATAAAATAGATGATCAATTATTGCCCTTATATTTATCATTTACATTAACCAAATAAAAAATTTGTTATTTAATTAGGTTTGCAATTGGTTGAATGTTGCTTTATATATTGAGTTGCATTTATTCAATTGCATGAAATTTTTGATTATTTTCATATATCTTTTGCCTATTCTATATTAATGCATTAGATAATTTAGACAAAAAAATGAGCTAAATATCAAAAAAAAATTTAAATTGTAAATTTAGACTATATAACTAAATTGTAAAATCAGTGACAATAAAAAACCGAAAGAGGAGATATGGAAATCAAAAAAATTGTTAATGATGTTCGTGAGGCGCAGAAAAAATATGCTAATTTCACTCAAGAACAAGTAGATAAAATATTTAAGGCTGTTGCAACAGCTTGTAATGAAAATAGAATTCCTTTAGCACAAATGGCTGTTGAAGAATCTAGAATGGGGAACTGAGAAGACAAAATAACTAAAAATCATTTTGCTTCTGAAAACATATATAACAAATATAAGGATTTAAAAACTTGTGGTGTTTTTGAAGAAGACCTAGGAATTGGGATTGAAAAGATTTACGAACCTATGGGTGTAGTAGCTGCTATCATTCCTACTACTAATCCAACTTCAACCACAATTTTTAAATGTTTACTAGCATTAAAAACAAGAAATGGTATTGTAATATCAGCTCACCCAAGAGCATGAAACTCAACTATTGCAGCTGCAAGAATAATTTTAGAAACAGCTGTAAAGCATGGTGCACCTGAAGGAATCGTGTCATGATTACCTCAAGGAGTTCCATTAAATGCTACTAATGAATTAATGGCAGAATGTGATGTAATTCTTGCTACTGGTGGATCTGGAATGGTTAAGGCAGCTTATTCATCTGGAACTCCAGCTATTGGTGTAGGGCCTGGTAACTGTCCTGCTATTATTGATGACACTGCAAATATTAAAATGGCTGCTGCATCTATCATTCAATCTAATATGTTTGACAATGGGGTTGTATGTTCAACTGAAAATGAAGTAATTGTAGTTGATAGTGTATATAACCAATTCTGTAAACAAATAGAAGCATATGGAGCTTATATTGTTAGAGATAAAAAAGATGTTCAAAAAATTAAAAATAAAATGTTTAAGGAAGGAGCTTGAGGTTTTATCAATCCTGATATTGTAGGACAAACTCCACAAAGATTAGGAGAAGTATTTGGTATCAATGTTCCAGCATCAGCAAAAATATTATTAGTTGAAGCAGATTCTCATGATTATGAAAACCCTTTAACTCATGAAAAGCTTTGTACAATGGCTTCACTTTATAAAGCAAAAAACTTTGATGAAGCTTTAGACATGCAATATCATATGCTTCAACTTGGTGCAGGTCATACTTCATCAGTTTGATTGGATGAATTTAAGGCTAAAGATAAATTAGACAAATTTAAACTAAGAGCTAACTCAGGACGTATGCTTGTAAACACGCCTTCATCGGTGGGTTCAATTGGTGATTTATATAATTTCGGTTTAAACCCAACACTTACAATTGGTTGTGGTTCATGAGGAGGGAATATGTTCAGTGAAAATGTTACACCAAAAAACTTACTAAATATTAAAACTGTTGCTAAGCGTCGTGAAAACATGATGTCATATAATATTCCATCAAAAGTATTCTATAAATTCGGGGCAACAAGAGATGCTTTAAAAGTTTTAAAAGAAGACAATGATGTTAAAAAAGCATTTGTAGTTACTGATGATGTAATTTGAGGACTACATGGAAAAACTATTAGAGAAATCTTAGATAACTTAGATATCAAATATCAAGTATTCTCTGAAGTAGAACCTAACCCTTCACTAGCAACTTGTAGAAGAGGGGCACAAGTTTGTGAAACATTTGAACCAGATGCAATTATAGCATTTGGTGGTGGTAGTGCTATGGATGCTGCAAAAATGATGTGAGTATTCTATGAAAAACCAGATGCAAACTTCCATGATATCTCAATGAGATTCTTAGATATTTGAAAAAGAATTAATAGATTCCCAGCTATGGGTAAAAAAGCTAAATTATGTTGTATCCCTACAACAGCTGGTACAGGATCAGAAGTAACTCCATTTGCAGTTATTACTGATGAAAAAACTCATATTAAATATCCTTTAGCTGACTTTGCTTTAACACCTAATATGGCAATTGTGGATGCACAATTCATGTTAGGACTACCAAAAGGAATGACTGCCGCAACTGGGTTAGATGCATTAACTCATGACATCGAAGCAATTGCATCATTATTAGCTGCTGACTTTACAGATCCAATTGCATTAAAGTCAATTAAGCTATTATGAGATAACTTACCAGAAGTTGTAAAAGATGGACAAAATGCTGAAGCTAGACAAAATGTAGCTAATGCAGCAACAATGGCTGGGGTTGCATTCTCAAACGCTTTCCTAGGAATTGTTCACTCACTATCACATAAGATTGGTGGACACCTTGGTGTAATCCATGGTTTAGCTAATGCTATTTACTTACCACACGTAATCTACTACAACTCTCAAACTGGTGTAAGAGAAAAACAAGGATACTTTAGTCAATACCAATATCCTCAATCAATTGAAAGATATGCAATGATTGCTGACACAATTGGTTTAGGTGGCAAAACTAATGAAGAAAAGACAGATAGATTAATTGTAGCCATCCAAAAATTAACAAAACAATTAGGCTGTCCAATCTCAACTTCTGAATATGGAGTTAAAGATGAGGACTTCTATAAAGTTCTAGATCAAATGTCAGTAGAAGCATATGATGACCAATGTACAGGTGCTAACCCAAGAATTCCTCTTATTAAACATTTAAAGGGATTATATATTAATGCTCACCATGGTGTTAAGATTCCTTCATTAGCAAATCCTGATAAAAAAGAATATGCAGAATACAACAAAGAAGTAACAATTAATACTAAAGAACCTCAAGTAGCAGAAAAACAAGTTCCTTCTAAACCTGCAACTACTAAAAAACCAACTGCTAAAAAAACTACTAAGAAATAAATCAACCACATACAACTCATATGAATAAAAATCCCATCTTGGGATTCTTATTTTACTTCAACATTTTTAGTGATTTGATTATTAATAAGTAGTGTAAAATAAGAAACATATGAAACATAAGTACCATACTCAAGCGCATGACCCTGTTTTCAGTGAAGATAATTGAAATAATATCTATTATCCTTTAATTGAAGAAAAGATTAATAAGCGCTTCGCAGAAGTGCCACAATCATTAATAGAATCTATAGAAGCAATTGGGGATATTAAAATAAACAAAAAGTGATTTCTGCTTTTTAATTTTGCCAAACAAAAACAAACTAAATCTAATGAAGAATTAATAAGATCATTAAAACTAAGAGCTCAAGTAATTGAAGCCATTAATGCTCCTCAATTAGTCAATGATATTATTAGCAATGACTTCAAATATTATGAATGTGGTCCAATCACTCAGGAATTACTTGAAGCATACCCTACTTTAAAACAGTTTGATTGAAAATGTGATTTATCACAAAACAACTATACATCCTCTTGAGGTATATTTAGAAACCATATCATTATTAATAATGCAAAACAGTTTTTAATACAAATGTCTGAAGGTCGTTCTGTTGTTTATAAAATCATAACTCAACGTGACCCTATATTATTCACCAACGTTCTTCCTGAACTTAATTTCTACATGAAAAACCTAAAAGGTCAAACAAAGAAAAAAATATTTGAAAACCAAACATTCTTGGAAAAATATAATTGGGTTTGAAATAATGATACTTGAATTATGATGTATTTTACTCCTTGATTCCAAGAACAATTTATTCAAGTTAACAATAAATCTATTTGTGAAGAATACAACATCAGAAAACAAGGCAATTTCATTTCATCTATATATAAACAAATCTATGCAACTTCAACCTTCAATACAAAGGAAGTTGATCACCAATATCTAAGCATTAATGATGTAAATACCAACGAATATTTCAAACTATTAAAAAAAGCAATTATTGAATTTTTACATGATAAGTATAAAGCATTAGCTTTTGCTACTATTATTCCCATTATTGATTCTGAATATGAATCAAACTTCATAGACAATTTTATTAAGAAAGGTAAAGTAATTAAAGCTAGTGATAATGCTAATAATATTGTTAACTATCTTATTCATGAACACAGACTTTGTGACATTAATCCTTTCACTGTTATTGATAACTATGATATGTACACATCAAGCCAAGCTGTAATTTATACCACTCCTGATAAAAATAACTTCTTCATTACTCCAGTTGATAGAATTCGATGTTATTGCCAATTCAATATGTCTGAATCTGGGGAATTTGAAAATAAATACGGTCAAGAATTATTATTAAATGCAAAACAAAATATTAAAGTAAATAACTCTCTAACTAAAGCTATGAGTCCGATGGGACATTTGATATATGCACAAGTTGGTCAAAGTATCAAATATACTAACTCTAATTTCTATCACTTCTCAAATCTTGATGAAGTAAATACATTTAAATTAAATTTAGTCATTGATGAATTAAAACATGAATACCAATGTAGTCAAGTAGTGATCAACCATGGCTTTATTAGTTTTATCATTAATCAACCTTATTTTGATGAAACATATATAGATAGAATCCAATCTATATTAAAACAAGCTAAGGAGGTGCAATAATGGTTCAACAAGGAAAAAGAATAAAAAAGTATTCATATTTATTACTAATTTCTTTATTTTCAATTGGATTAGATGTAGCTCTTTATTTCCTCTATGAGAAATTTAAATTTACCTCATGAATCAATCTAAGAACTGTCGCTATCATCCTAATGATTTACAGAATTGTTTTAACTTCAACATTAACAAAATTTATTCTTAATTCGTTGAATAAGGCGTTAATTGAGAAATATAAAATCTACCATATCCTACTAGGTATATTTATTTTGCCTGAGATATTTATTTGAGTATTCAGGTTTTATTATAGTATGGCTGTATTTGAAGCTGAGAGTAGTCCCAACTATGTTAATTCAATCAAACCATTATCAATGAAAAAGAATGCATTAAAAACTGATGTTACCCCACCCACTTCTTATCAATTCAATAGTCAAGAAGAAAAACTAGCTAAATTAGAAGAATTAAAAAGCAAGGGCTTAATTAAAGAAAAGGAATATCAAGAGTTAAAAGACTATATTATGCAACCAAGCGAACTAAATAATAGTAATAGTTAGTTGTCTTTCTTTATATTTTTAGCTCTCAATTGACCACAAGCACCATTAATGTTAGTGCCCTTTTCTTGTCTTACAGTTGTGATGATTCCATAGGTTCTCATTCTTTCATAGAACTTTCTTACATTATCGCTTCTTTTAAAGTCAGTATTATCGACTGAGTTATAAGGGATTAAATTGATTGAGATTAATTCTTTTTTGAAACAGGACAATAAATCAGCTAATTGATCTGCATTTTCAATTGAGTCATTAATCCCTTTTAGCATAATGTATTCAAAGGTAAGACGTCTATTAGTCTCTTCTGTATATTGTTTTGCTTTAGCTATTAATGTATGGATATCATATGCTTGATTAATGGGCATAATTTGGTTTCTAATTTCATTGGTAGGAGCATGCAATGATATAGCTAACCCAACTTGTCCAAAGTCTCTGATAAAGTCATCAAATCGGTTAACAAGACCACAAGTAGATAAAGTTATTTTTCTTGAGCCAATAGCATAAGCATTATCATTTCTCACTATATTAATGAAGTCCCTTACATTATCATAGTTATCTAATGGTTCACCTATGCCCATGATAACAATATTACGAATGGTATCTCTATTATGAGTTAGCAAATATTTGTTAGCTTCCATTACTTGGTTTACAATTTCACCAGCTTCAAGGTTTCTTACTTTCTTTAATTGACCTGAAGCGCAAAACTTACAACCCATGTTGCACCCTACTTGTGTAGTCACACAAATAGAATTACCATAGTCAAACTTCATAACAACAGTTTCAATGATATTACCATCCGCCAGTTTAAATAAAAACTTAGTTGTTAAGTCAGTATCTTCAAGGCATTTTACTATTTCATATTTTGGGAGATAGAATGTTTGCTTTAGCAAAGCAATGGTTTCTCTCTTAACATTGCTCATTTGATCAAAGTCATTAATCATTTGTTTGTAAAGTCAATTAAAGATTTGTTTGGCAACAAAACTTTTTAGTTTATTAGCTTCGCAAAACCTTACCATTTCATCATATGTGATATTTAATATATTAATTTTGCTTTTGTCCACTTTTGATTATTTTCTTAATTTCTTCTACACATTGATTAACATTATCATTAATAACATTGTAATCATAGTATTCTTGGTATCTTAATTCATTCTTAGCTTCTTTTAATCTTTGAAAAATAACATCATCAGATTCAGTTCCACGTTTTATTAATCTCGCTTCTAATTCTTCTAAACTAGGAGGTAGGATGAAAACACTAATTGCATCTGGTGCTAATTCCATAACATTCAGTGCACCTTTGACTTCGATTTCAAGGATAACATTTTTACCAGACTTTAATTTTTCATCAACAAATTTCTTTGGTGTGCCATATAAGTTACCGCAAAATTCTGCATATTCTAATAGATCACCATTATCAATTGCTTTTTGGAATTCTTCTTTAGTAACAAAGTAGTAGTTCATTCCATTAACTTCATCAAATCTCATTCTTCTAGTAGTCATTGATACTGAATAAGCTAAATGAAGTGTTTCATCTTTAAATAATTCTTTCAAGATAGTATTTTTACCAACTCCAGATACACCACTTATAATAAATAACTTACCTTTACTTTTATGAAAATGGTCATGAATCTTGTCATGTTTTTCTTTAATCTTTTCTAATATTTCACTCATATTTTATCCTTTGAAATAATTTGATTCTTCGATAAAGTAAGCTTGTGGATGTTTACAAACTGGGCATAATACAGGAGGTGTTTTCCCTTTGTGAACGTGTCCACAATTAGAACAAATTCAAAAGATAGGTTCATCTGATTTAAAGATTTCTTCTTTTTCTAATTTGTTTAATAAAGATTGATAACGATCTGAGTGATGTTCTTCAATATTACCTACCATTGTAAATAACATTGCAATATCATCAAAACCTTCTGCTTTAGCAGTTGTAGCAAATTCTTTATACATTTCCTTGTATTCATAATTTTCGCCATTGATAGCATCTAATAAATTTTGTTTTGTCACAGGAATATCATCACCGTGAAGTAATTTAAATCATAGTTTTGCATGTTCTTTTTCATTCTTAGATGTTTCTTCAAAAACTTTGGAAATAACATTGTATCCCTCTTTTTTAGCTTTTGAAGCATAATATTGATATTTTGTATGTGCTTGAGATTCTCCAGCAAATGCTTTTTGTAAGTTTTCTCAAGTTTTTGTTCCTTCTAATTTTTTCATATATAGAAACCCCTAATCCTTACTTTAATATATAATATTATAGCACTTTTGCCCTTTAGTCATGGTTTCTGTCTTAAAAATTTTTATTAATTTATTAATAGGTTTTCTAGGACTTGAAACTCTAAATTTTTTTTGAAATAATTAATTATATAAGGAGCAGAAATGAGCAAATTAACTAACTGAATTGATGAAACTGATTCACTAGATATCCAAGGTATTGTTGATAAATATGAAGCAGATTTATTAAAGAAAGAAAATAAAACTCAGTCTATTAAAAAAGAAACCGTTGTGTTAGATGGACAAGAAATTTGATCTGGTTCATTAGAAGATTTTGCTCATCAAACAAAGGCTGCTCCAGCTGAAATTGAAAAACCAAAAGTTGAAGAAGCAAAACATAAAGAAGTAATTATTGAAACTAAACCTGAAAATAACAAGACTTCCTTATTTAATATAGATGTAGATAAAACAAGTGAAACAAAACATACAGTTGATCCTAAAAGACCTGAAGTACCTAAGTTCGAAATTCCAAACATTAAACCTTCTATTCCTAATGAAGTAATTAAAACTTTGGAAGAAAAAATAGAAGCTAAATTACCAGTAGAAGAAAAACAAGCACCAAAAACTGTGGAATTTAAAATCCCAGATCTATTTGATAAGAACACAAGAACTTTAGAAGAACCTAAAGCTAATATTGAAGAAAGTAAGGAATCTTCTAAAACAGTAAGTTTATTTGATACTATTAAAGTTCCAGAAGAACCAAAACAAGCTGAACCAGTTCACTCATATAAAGATGAAATGGTAAAGAAACAATTAAACGAATTAGCTAAAGCAAAGGCAGAACTAGAAGCAGCTAATGAATTAGTTAAAAAGCAATTAGCTGAAATGGCAAAAGCTAGGGAAGAATTTGAAGCATCTAAAAAACAAGAAGCTCCAGCTCCTTCATTTATGGATAACAAAACTATTTCTTTTGACAATGTGCAAAAAGAATCTAAAGACGAAATCAGACTAGAAAATCCTGATACTAAAATATTAGATGAAGAACCAGTTAAGGTTTCAAAGGGAAAAACAATAAAATTTGTTGACCAAGATGAAACAAAAGAATCAGAAACAAAAAATGAAGCCCTAAATAAATTTGGAATTAAATCAGATTATTACAAAGCTTTTGAAGCAAATGATTGCAAAACAGTTAGATTCCAACCAACTACTTCTCAATTATCAAAGGAAGAAGCTTCTACTGAAAAAGAAGAACCTGTAAATAAATTCACAAAGAGATTAACCAAAATCTTCTTTAATGAAACTCAAAAGGCTGATGATTTAGATTTAACAAAAGAATTAGATCACTCTAAAGGAATTAGTGTTGAAGAAACTCAACATTCAAATACAAAAAAGAAAAAAGGTTTCTTCCACCTATTTAGTAAAAAAAAAGTAAACAACTAGACAAATCTAAAATTCCTAGTTTCTTAAAAACAGAATTATCTTTTGCAGTTATCTCAAGATTTATTGCAACCATTTTCTTTATAATTGGTTTAGCTTCAATCATATTTACTTGCTATGAAGTTTTTAAAAATAACCAATCTTATTATTACTTTATCCCAGCTGGTGTATTTTTCCTAGTTACCTCACTAATATTTGCTGAAAGATGTTATGTATTGCATCGCTTAAGAAAAGAAATAATAATAAACAACTACATCCTTGAAACGGATAAACCATTAATGTCTTTAAAAAGGATTTATAAAAGATTATCCTTAGCAAACTTCAACTTAAATTGATTCAGTGGAATCGTTTATTTATGAAGTGTATTTGGAGTGGCAGGAACTTATTTAGTTACTTACTTTATTAACTTCTTCCAATATGGTGTAAATGACTTTGGTTTATTAGAAGTAGCTGGTAATACTGCACCAAATATTGTTATGTGATCATTTGCTGCAGCTTCGTTTATTATCTTGCCTTTCCAAATTGTTTTAAACATTGTCAATAGAGTAAGAAAAAACAATATTGATAACTTCTATGGCAAGGAAATTATTTCAGACGAAATGATTTTGAAGTATAAAAAAACAGCTAAATGAAAATGAATTGTGATTCTAGTATTATCTTTAATAATACTGACACTTCCTGTGGTAATTGCATATTTTGTCCTTAAGAGAAAACATAAAAAAGTGATATAATATATATATGGAAAAGAATAGAGTTTCAAGTAAAAATTATTCTGATGGTAAGCAAAGAATAGTGCTTATTCATGCAGAAGGCGAAAAAGTTGTAATCAATAATGCATATGATAGAACATTAAATGCACAAGTTAAAGTTAACAAAGATTACAAAGAAGATAAAAAAGCAAAAAGATACTACAAATAAGAAAAGGATGCTGCACCTTTGTGCAGCATTTTTATTCCTAATAGTTAGTTTTATTTTGATTTATTTAAAAATCCTATTATAATTTATGTATTGCTTTTAAATGGTTCTGTTAAAGGAGCCATGTATGTCACAAGAATTTATTATATTAATATCCATTATTTGTTTACTATTTGTTCTTATTTTAGTTGGGTTTATTTTTATTTGATTGAAGTTCAAAAAAAATGCATCACCCACTGAAATATTTTCTAACCGTACTCTTAGATCAAAAGAAAGACAAGTAGAAAAAAGAATTAAAGAATTAGATGATTCTATTGAAGCTTATAAGCAATCGAAAGAAGTGTATGAAACTAAACTTCAAGCACTTTATAATAAACCTGAGAATGAATTAAAAGAAGAAGTCTTTTCATTAATTAAAAATAAAGAAAAAAAGAATATTGAGGCATCTCTAATTGAACTAAAAGAAAATGCTAATTTAGAGGCAGCCAATATTTTAGTACATTGCATGGAATCTATTGCAGAACCATTAATCCAAGAAAGAGCTACTACTAGTATATCAATTCAAGAAGATCAATTAAAAGGAAGAATTATTGGGAAAGAAGGAAGAAACAAAAGGGCTTTCGAGATTGTAACTGGGACAGATTTAATTGTAGAAAAAGATAGTGATTTCATTACAATCTCTAGCCACAATCCAATTCGAAGGGAAATTGCAAAACTACTATTAGAAGAATTAATTAAAACTAAAACTATTGATCCAACAAAAATTGAAACTACTTATGGGGAAGTAAATAAGAAGTTTGAAGAACATTTAGCTGAAGTTGGTAAAGAATTGGTAGAAGGTAAATTGGAGATATTTGATTTAAATCCGCAAATTTATCCTTACTTAGGAAGATTAAAATTTAGAACAAGTTATGGGCAAAATGCTTTAAATCACTCATATGAATGTGCTTGCTTAGCTGGAAGCATGGCAGAACAATTAAAAATTGATAAAAAATTGGCTATTGAATGTGCCCTTTTACATGATATCGGTAAGTCTATGGACCAAGAAGTTAACACCAACCATATTGATGTTGGTAAGAAAATAGCTCTAGAATTAAATCTGGGCAGCGAAATCGTCAATGCCATAGAATCACACCACGGTAACGTTTTATGTTCGTCTATCTATGCGGAAATAGCAAAATTAGCTGATACTATCTCTGCGGCTAGACCAGGAGCACGGATTAATTCCTTTGAAGAATACTTTACAAGAGTCCAAGAACTAGAAAATATTGTGAACCAATTCCCAGAAGTAAAAAACTCTTGTGTGGTTAAATCAGGTAGACATCTAAGAGTAATGATTAACCCATATTTAGTGAGTGATAATGATTTATATGAAATAGGTTCAAAGATTAAAGATAAAATTGAGACTAATAATATTGTAAAAGGCTATAACATCAAAGTGACTTTAATCAAAGAATTTAAATATGAATTTGAAACTGAAAGTCAGCTAGACGTAGTGCAAGACTAAAATAGAAACAAATTAAAATACCCCAACAACATTGCAAGGGTATTTTAATTATATTTAATTAGCTTAACTTAATGCATAGGCTAGTAACTCTTGATAGAAACAGGTGTCACTAGTAACGATTTCATTTAAATATGGTCTCACAAAATCAAATAATGGTCTAATATCTTTGTCCTTTGGAAGATGTAGGATTCTTCTGAATTCAATTTCAATTAAATCCATCATTCTTAAACTCTTCTTTAATTGTGGTTTAAGTTCTTTTTTAATAATTCAATTAATATTTTTTAGTTCTTGATTTAGTGAGGGTAATCTCTTTGAGAATTGTTGGTCATCAGCCTTAATGAAGAATGGGTTTCTTCAATAAAGGAATTGTCTTTTAGTTGCATCAACCTTTCCTTGATCAACAATCTTAGTACTAAGTTCTTTTTCAAGTAGTTTTAATTTATCTATCCCTTGAACTTTAAAGCTTGTATCAAACTCAGAGATTTCAATTTCTTGTTTAATCTTTTTAGCTTCAGCATATTTATCATCAAGTTCTTGAATTAAAGGAATATACTTTTGTGGAATTACTCCTTTACTCTTGATGAATCTTTCAAGTTGTAACTTAGTGAGAATCATCTTGTCTAATTTTTCAATATTAGATAATCACAAATCATAGTTTAGTACAAATTGAACTAATCTTTTTCATTCTTCATATTC
>RCNI01001351.1_pt1 | contig 13320 bp, 13 predicted proteins | sample 2041151 | NCBI WGS metagenome assembly RCNI01 (sample SAMN09708214, study PRJNA481090) | feces metagenome | isolation source: feces | place: Antarctica: Albino Rookery | reverse complement strand
TAGCCCTTAGCCAGCTTCAGGGTGCTGTTTCTTCTCTTGCGCGTCATCATTGCGCCTTTAACTCTTGCCATTTCTGTATCCTCCTATTCGCCTTATTTGTACGGAATCATCTTCTTGATTGCATCCACATTGGTTACGTCAGCGTAAGTGGTGGTGCGCAGATGACGGGTACGCTTGGTGGTCTTCTTGGTGAGGATGTGGCTCTTAAAAGCGTGTGCTCTCTTAACCTTACCGGTCTTGGTCAGGTTGAATCTCTTCTTTGCACCGCTATGGGTTTTCAGCTTGGGCATAGGTGGTTCTCCTTCCGTATCAATCGTATATTACTTACCGTTCTTCGGTGTCAGGAACATCGCCATGAAGCGACCTTCCAATTTTGGGTTCTTTTCCATGCTGGCGATCTCAGCGCACTTGTCTGCGAAGTCCATGAGCAGCTTTTCACCCAGATCGGTGTGTGCCATCTCACGGCCGCGGAACCGGACACTGACCTTCACACGGTTTCCGTCGTTCAGGAATTTCTGAGCAGCTTTTACCTTGGTGTTGAAGTCATTGGTATCGATGCTGGGGCTCATGCGGATCTCTTTGATTTCCACAACCCGCTGATTCTTCTTGGCTTCCTTCTCACGCTTCTTCTGATCGAAGCAGAACTTGGAATAGTCCATGATTTTACAAACGGGAGGAACTGCATTGGGAGAAATCTTGACAAGGTCAAGGCCCTGCTCTTCTGCCATGGCATTTGCCTCTGCAGCGGACAGGATACCCAGCTGGGCACCGTCGGAACCAATAACCCGAAGTTCTTTATCCCGGATTTCCTCATTGAGCTGATGATCTAACTTAGCGATGGTAAGCACCTCCAAAATTTACAACAAAAAAGCGGATGCTCAGCATCCGCACAATCCGCACCAAAGCCCAAAAAGAGCTGTGTAACAGGGACTATGGACCTCTTTGCCAATGCTTGAGGTGAGGCGGATGTTCAGCCTTCTTTATTACCTGCCCATTTTACCACAGCCTTTTCCGTTTGTCAAGGCCATTTTCATAAATCTTTTTGGATTTTCCGGTCTGTTTTCCGGCATAAGCCCAGATGGAACCGGGAATAATTTTTCTTTGCAGCCGGAAAAAATCAGGGAACGAAGATCGTTCCCTGATGCGCATATAATTTCTGTTACAGGCCGGCAAGCACTTCTGCCTTGATGATGCTCGGAGCACTGCGCAGCTTCTCCATCAGATCCTCCAGCGAGCCGATCATACCGGAAGTTTCCGCCGTGATGGTCACGATGGCGCAGCCGTTGGTTGGGGTGATGGAGTTGATGGTCAGCAGGTTTGCACCATAGTCGGCGAAGGTGATCAGGGAGTTGGACAGTGCGCCGGGTTCATCGTGCATCATGAACTGAAACGTGATGACCCGTCCTGCACTCAGGTTCTGAAACGGGAGAATGGAATCCCGATATTTGTAAAAAGCACTGCGGCTGATATTGGTCAAACGCGTAGCCTCATTTACCGTCGATACTTCTCCGGTAGAGAGCAGACGTCTGGCCTCCGCTACCTTCAGAAACACCTCAGGGAGCGCAGACGCTTCCACGATGTAGTACTGTGGATGATTTGCCATGTGGGCAGCCTCCTAAAATTCTATTTTCTATTTATATTGTGATATTGACCATAAATAGCTCTTTTTTCACTTCGTTCATTGTAACATATTTTTTTAAAAAAGCAAGTACCCCATTTTATTTTCCACAGAAAGGAGCATCTGCCGTGCAGAAACCGGTTTTTCGAAAAATTTTTATGATCTTGGGGGTGTTTTTCTGTCTCTGGCTGACATTTCGATATTTGTTGGTTTTGTTCCTTCCGTTTCTGCTGGGTGGATTATTGTCCGTTTCCGCAGAACCTATCGTAAACTTTTTTCACCGCCGGCTGAAAATCCCCAGAATCGCAGGGGCTTTTCTCGGCATCACCATGGCGCTTTCCATGGTCGCGCTGGTGTTTCTGATTCTGGGAGCACTGGCACTGCGGCAGCTGCGCAGCCTTGCGTTCATCCTGCCCGATCTGACTGAAATGCTGCAAACAGGACTCAGCGCCGCCGAAAACCAGCTGCTTTCTCTGGCCATGCAGGCACCTGCCGGTGCCTCCGCGTTTCTGCAGGAATCGGTGTCCCGGCTGTTTTCTGACGGCAGCGCACTCATCAGCTCCGGCATGGAAAAAGTGCTGCGTCTGGCCACCGGTGTTCTGGGCAGGATTCCCGGCGGCGCCATCGGTCTGGGGACCGGAATTCTTTCCGCATTTATGATCTCTGCCCGGCTGCCCCGGATCAAAGCCAGAATCCGCCAGCTGATTCCCAGATCCCGGCTGGAAAAATTCCTCCCGGCACTGCAGGAAATCCGCAGCACTGTATCCGCCTGGGCCAAAACCCAGCTGAAGCTGGCGGTAATTACCTTTTCCATCGTCTGCAGCGGGTGCTATCTGCTGCGCATCCGCTACGCCCCGGCGGTGGCAGCCATTGTGGCGCTGGTGGACGCGGTGCCCATGCTGGGCACCGGCACCGTCATGGTCCCCTGGGCAGTTGTGGAGCTGATTCTGGGAAACCGTGCCATGGCGCTGGGACTGCTGGGTACCTACGCCTGCGCATCCCTGACAAGATCCATTCTGGAGCCGCGGATGCTGGGACAGCATCTGGGACTGGACCCGCTGATGACCCTGCTGGCGCTCTATCTGGGTTTTCGTCTCTGGGGCGTAGCCGGGATGATTTTGTCCCCCATGGCCGCCGTGGTAGCCATCCGTCTGGCCGAGCTGTATCCCGGCCGGAAAAACATTCCCTCCTCCTGAGCACCGCTTCTGCCAAAAAGTCCTAGAGTTTCTAGTCAAATTCGGTTTTTCCTATTGTACATCCATCCTTTGTTTGCTATAATATTTAGAAAAGTAATTATTTGGATGTGTGTGAATTTTGAAATACGGAATCTGGAATCTGTCCTCGCCGGAGATGGAGTCTGTCAATGCGCTGGTCGGCGGCGGATACCCGCCCCTGACTGCCATGATTCTCTCCGCCCGAGGCATCAAAGGGCCGCAGGAAGCGCACCGATATCTGGACTGCAGCGCACCGCTGTGCGATCCGTTTCTGATGAAAGACATGGACCTGGCCGCCGGCCGGGTAGGACTTGCCATGACCCGCGGCGAAAAGGTTGCCATCTTTGGCGACTACGATGTGGACGGCGTTACCGCCACCTGCCTGCTCACGGATTTTCTCCGGAGTCAGGGAACCGACTGCATCAGCTATATCCCCGGCCGTCTGGAGGAAGGCTACGGCCTGAACCCAATGGCCATTCATTATCTTCACGAGCAGGGCGTCAGCCTGATCGTCACCGTGGACTGCGGCATCACCGCCGTGGAGGAAGCCCGGCTCTGTCAGGAACTGGGCATTGATCTGGTCATCACCGATCACCATGAGTGCAAAGACCAGCTGCCCGGTGCCGTGGCTGTGGTAGATCCCCACCGCCCGGACGACACCTACCCCCATCAGACCCTATCCGGCGTAGGCGTGGCCTTCAAGCTGGCTGCCGCACTGACCGGAAATCAGGAGGCGATTCTGGACGAATACGCCGACTTTGTCTGTCTGGGTACCGTGGCCGATGTAATGCTCCTGCAGGGCGAAAACCGCACCTTCGTCTCCCGGGGACTGGAATCCCTGCGGCATACCCGCCGCTGCGGAATTGCCGCCCTGATGGAGGCCTGCAGCTGCTCGCCCGACTCCGTCAACGCCGGAACTATCGGCTTCATGCTGGCTCCCAGAATCAATGCTGCCGGCCGCATGGGCAAAATCGAGCTGGCCGTGGAGCTGTTCCTCACCGAAGACCCGGAACGAGCCAAAGAGCTTGCCGAGCAGCTTTGCGGACTGAATCATCAGCGTCAGGTCATCGAATCGGATATTTTTGACACCGCCGTAGCCATGCTGCCACCCGACCATGCGCCGGAGGCCATCGTTCTGGCCAGCGAAAACTGGCATCAGGGCGTTGTGGGCATCGTCGCCAGCCGGATGTCCGAAGAATACTGCTGTCCCGCCTTCCTGATCTGTCTGGACGGCGAACACGGAAAGGCCAGCTCCCGCAGCTTCGGCGGATTTAACCTTTTCGCCTCTCTGACAACCCTGTCCCCTCTGCTGGAAAGCTACGGCGGACATGAGCTGGCGGCCGGTTTTACCATCAGCCGTGCAAATATTGACGAATTCCGCCGGCGTATCTGCGCCATGGCGAAGGAATATTATGCCTCCTCCGGAGGACCCCGCACCCAGCTGGACGCAGACTGCATCGTTACCCCCGAGCTGCTAACCATCCCGAACATCGATTCTCTGTCCGTTCTGGAGCCCTGTGGCAGCGGCTGTCCCAAGCCGGTGCTGGTGGTGGAAAAAATGCAGATCGAGCGGATTTTTCAGGTGGGCGGCGGCCGCCACATGCGTCTGAAGCTGCGGCAGGGACGGCACGTGCTCAATGCCATCTATTTTTCCGCCACCCCCGCCTCTGCCTCCATTCAGCCGGGAGACGTGGTGGATGTGGCCTTCAATCCTCAAATCAACGAATACAGAGGCGAGCGCTCCGTGCAGCTGAATGTTCTGGACATCCGTCCCGCCTGTGCTGCCCCCTGCCTGCCGGAAACGGCCCACTATGCCGGCCTGCTGGCAGGAAAGCTGACCCCTGCCGATGCCGAGATTCTGCTGCCCAGCCGGGCCACTCTCGGAAAGGTATGGCGTTACCTCTCCACCGCTCCCGGACAGGAGCTGCAGGAATCTCCCATGTGTCTGTGCCGGAAAATCGTCCGCTGGTCCGGCATTCCGCTGAGCCTGGAGCAGATGATGACCTGTCTGGACATTTTTCAGGACGTTCAGCTGCTGCAGCTGGAACGCCTTCACAAATATCTGCACATACGCTTGACTCCCGGCTCCACCAAGGCCGACCTGAGTCAGAGCAATACCATGCAGCTTCTGCTGCATGCGAAAGAGAGTTGATTCTTCCATGGAAACCTTTGCTGATCATTATTCTTCCCTGATTTCCACCATCCAGAGCAGAATGCCCGGTGCCGACCTGACACTGATCGATAAAGCGGTCAACTACGCTCAGGAAAAACACAAGGACCAGAAGCGCAAGGACGGTTCTCCCTACATCATCCATCCCCTGGCCGTGGCCGAAATCGTTGTGGAAATGGGTCTGGACACCGACGCCGTTCTGGGCGCTCTGCTGCACGACTGCATCGAAGACACCGATGCCTCCCACGACGAAATTGCCAAGATCTTCGGTACCACCGTCGCCGAACTTGTCGAAGGCGTCACCAAGCTGACCCGGGCCAATTTCTCCTCCACCGAGCAGGCGCAGATGGAAAACCTGAGAAAGATGTTCATGGCAATGTCCAAGGACATCCGGGTAGTGCTCATCAAGATTGCCGACCGGCTGCACAACATGCGCACCATGCAGTACCAGACTCCGGAAAAACAGTACCTCAAATGCCGGGAAACCATGGATATCTACGCGCCTCTGGCACACCGCCTCGGCATGCAGAAAATCAAATGGGAGCTGGAGGATACCTCCATCCGCTATCTGGAGCCTGCCGGATATGAGTCCATCATGGCCTACCTCAATGCCCACAAGGAGCAGGATGAGGCGTTCATGAAGACCATCCAGAACAAAATCACCGAACGGCTTGCCTCCGTGGGCATCCGCAATACCACCTACGGACGGATCAAGCACGTCTACTCCATCTACCGGAAAATGCAGGCCCAGGGCAAAACCATGGACGAGCTGTACGACCTGTATGCGTTCCGGGTCATTGTGGACACCATTCCCGACTGCTACAACGTCCTCGGACACGTCCACGACCTGTTCAATCTGGTACCCGGACGGTTCAAGGATTACATCTCCACTCCCAAGCCCAACATGTACCAGTCCCTGCACACCACCGTCATCGGCTCCCAGGGCATTCCCTTTGAAGTGCAGATCCGCACCTGGGACATGCACGAAACCGCCGAATACGGCATCGCCGCCCACTGGAAATACAAGCAGGGCGGCAGCGGCAACGAAAAGGACTTTGAATGGGTCCGCCGTCTGCTGGAAAGCCAGCAGGACACCGACGCGGAAGACTACGTCAAGTCCCTGAAAATCGACATGTTCAACGACGAAGTATTCGTCTTTACCCCCAAGGGCCGCATTACCTCCCTGCCCGCCGGCTCCACCCCCATCGACTTTGCGTACGCCATTCACTCCGGCGTGGGCAACTCCATGGTCGGTGCCAAGGTCAACAACCGGATCGTCGGCATCGATACCCCCCTGAAAAACGGCGATATTGTGGAGATCCTTACCTCCAAATCCGCCCGCGGCCCCAGCCGGGACTGGCTGCTGATCTGCAAGAGCAATCAGGCCCGAACCAAGATCAAGCAGTGGTTCAAGAAGGAAAAGCGGGAGGAAAACGTGGTCCATGGCAAGGCTTCCTTCGATTCGGAAATGAAGCGGCTTGGCCTGCCTCTGTCTGCTCTGCAGGATCCAGAGCTTGGGCCCCAGCTGCTGAAGAAGCTCAGCTTCGACGAGTGGGACGATATGTATGCTGCCATCGGCTACGGCGGACTGACTGCCGTCAAGGCTGTGGGCCGGGTTCGGGACGACATCAACAAGGCCATCCGAGTCCAGACCGCCCTGACCGCCGCTCCGACTCCCGGAATCAAAACCGAATCCGACAACACCAAGCAGAATCGCCATGCCGTCAACGGTGTCATCGTTGAGGACATCGATTCGTGTATGATCAAATTCGCAAAATGCTGCGCTCCCGTCCCCGGGGATCCCATTGTGGGCTTCATCACCAAGGGCTTCGGCGTTTCCATCCACCGGGCCGACTGCCCCAACGCCGCCCACCGGGACGATCCCCGTCAGGCAGGCCGCTGGGTCCGGGTCCGCTGGGCCAATTCCGACGGCCAGCCCTTTGACACCACCCTGGAGCTGGAGTGCATTACAAGAGACGGGCTGCTGCTGGATGTGGCAAACGCCCTGACCGCCGCCCGCGTCCGGGTCAAGGAGCTGTCCGGCAAGGATCTGCCCGGCGGTCGGAGTGTGTTCACCGTCAAATTCGAGGTCAAGAGCGTATCCGACGTGGACGGAATCCGCAGCAAGCTGCTGAGCATTCCCGATGTCGTCGGCTCCCGCAGAGGCCAGAACTGATTCTGAAAGGAGAACCTGCTATGCGTGCAGTTTTAACACGGGTCAGATCCGCTTCCGTCACCATTGACGGTCAGACCGTCGGTCAGATTGGAAAAGGCTTCCTGATCCTTTTGGGCGTAGGCCCTGACGACACGGAAAAAGAATGCCGTTATCTGGCAGAAAAAGCCCTGGGGCTTCGGATTTTCGAGGACGAAAACGGAAAAATGAACCTGGGTCTGGATGCTGTGGACGGACAGGTGCTGGTGGTCAGCCAGTTCACCCTCTACGGCAACTGCCGTAAGGGCCGCCGCCCCAGCTTTACGGAAGCGGCCAACCCGGAACTGGGCAACACCCTGTATGAAAAATTCCTGTCCGACTGCGCCGATCTTGGCTATCCTCCGCAGCACGGCCGGTTTGGCGCTGATATGAAGGTGGAATCCATCAACGATGGTCCTGTGACCCTGATTCTGGACACCGACACCCTGATGGACACCCCCAGAAGATAAGGAGACACCATGCTGAAAATTCACACCCTGACGCTGGGCGAGTATCAGGTCAACTGCTACATTGTTCATGAGGAGGGCTGCCGGGAGTGTCTGGTCATCGACCCCGGATACCAGCCCGATACCATTCTCGGCTTTCTGGAGGAAAATCAGCTTCACCCCCAGGCCATTCTGCTGACCCACGGTCATTTTGACCACGTGGGTGCCGTGGCCGATGTGGCTGCCGAAACCGACTGCCGGATTTTCCTGTGCCCGGAGGATCTGGCCATGCCGCCCTATATGACCGCCGGAAAGCTGGTCTATACCGATACCTACGGCGACGGCGATGTGCTGGAGCTGGCGGGAATGACCATTTCCGTCATGCACACCCCGGGACATACCCCCGGGTCCGTGTGTCTTCGGATTGGAGACGTGATCTTCTCCGGAGATACCCTCTTTCAGGGCAGCTGCGGACGCACCGACCTGCCCTGCGGCAATGCCCGCCAGATCACCGATTCCCTGAAAAAACTGGCCGTCATCCCCGAAAACTGCATGGTTTTCCCCGGACACGGCCCCCGCACCTCCCTCGATCAGGAGCGGCGCATCAATCCCTTTATGCGATAATTCCACATTCTGTGAGGCAATAGTATGAATCTTACCCTCGTCGGTCATGAAGACCGTTACCCCGTTGAGCAGCTGATGCTGTCCATGCTGCCCAAGGGCTGCGGCGGAGAAGCCGTCTCCCGGCTCAGCCGAAGCGGCACCTGGCTCACCGCCACCACCAAAATCACCCTTGACGGCAAAACCTGCCGGGGCTGCGCAAGACTGCGTGCCGAAAACGAAACCGTCCGGCTCCGCCGGCAAATCCTGCAGCAGAGCTTTTACCGGGCAGCCGTATCTCTGCTTCCGGAGCCGCCGGCCTGGGGCGCTCTGGCCGGTGTCCGTCCCACCAAGATCAGCACCCGCAGCATGCTCGCAGGACGTTCCGGCGAACAGGCCGCCAAAGAACTGCAGGACGTGTATTTCGTCTCTCCCGACAGAGCCCGGCTGGCTGCCGACTGCTCTGCTTCCACTGTCCGGGCGGTCTCCCTGCTGGAGCCGACGGATCTTTCGCTCTATGTGGGCATTCCCTTCTGCCCCACCCGCTGCAGCTACTGCAGCTTCGTCAGCCGCACCATCGGAAAGCGGACCGAGCTGCTGGAGCCCTATCTGCAGGCACTTCTGAAAGAAATAGAGATTACCGGCCATCTGCTGGAAGATTCCGGAAGAAAGCTGCGTACAATCTATATCGGCGGAGGTACGCCCTCCACCCTGTCCGCTGCCCAGCTGGCTGTACTGCTGGATGCCATCCGGACGCATTTTGACCTGAGCCGCTGCATTGAATTCACCGTAGAGGGCGGACGGCCCGACACCCTGAATGCGGAAAAGCTGCGCACCATCCGCCAGCATGGAGCCGAGCGCATGAGCATCAATCCCCAGACTATGTGCGATCCCGTGCTGCGGGCCTGTGCCCGTCCCCACAAAGCCACTGATGTGCTGCGGGCCTACGGCGAAGCGGTGGATGCCGGATTCGATGCCATCAACATGGACCTGATTGCCGGTCTTCCGAAGGACGATTTTGACGGCTTCCGGTACTCTCTGGATGCGGTTGCCGCCCTGAATCCGGCAAACATCACCGTCCACACTCTGGCGCTGAAAAAGGGTGCCGATCTGTTTGAGCATCAGGAAAATCTGCCCTCTGCCGGAGAAGTTACCCGGATGGTGGATTACGCCAATGAAACCCTGCGCGCGCTGGGCTACAGGCCCTACTACCTCTACCGCCAGAAATACATGTCCGGCTCCTTTGAAAATGTAGGCTGGAGCCGGGACGGTCTGGACTGCCTGTACAACATCTACATGATGGAGGAAATCCACACCATTCTCTCCCTGGGCGGCGGTGGTATGAACAAGGTCAATCTGCCGAATGGCAAGGTTACCCGGTTCCACAACCCGAAATTTCCGGAACAGTACATTCAGATGCTGGATTCCGTCCTGCAGCAGAAGCAGGAAATGTTTGAACTGATGAAAGGATGCGATTGATTGGATACGCTGATTTCCAATGTCACTGTCGTGACCATGAACGAACATATGGACGTTCTGTTTGACGCCTACCTGGGCGTGGAAGGTACAAAAATCACCTACATCTCTAAGGAGCCTCCCAAGGAAGCCCCCAAAACCATTATCGAAGGTGCCGGCATGGTGGTCATGCCCGGCCTGATCAACTGCCACACCCAGCTGGCTACCACGCTGCTGCGCAGCTTCTGCGACGACCTGACCGGTCGGGAAGCGCTGGAACAGCAGCTGATGAAGGAAGACAAGATGAATTCCCGCTGCGCAAAGGCTTCCGCCCTGCTGGGCATTGCCGAATGCCTGCGCTTCGGTATCACCTCCGTTTCAGACCTGTACTACTACCCCGAAGCCACCGCCCAGGCCATGGACGAAGCAGGCATCAAGGGCAATGTGGCCCTGTCCGCCTACCGCTTCATCGATGCCTGCGAGGATTTTGATTTCGACACCGATGAGCAGTGTCAGGAGCTGCGGCGGCTGACAGAAAAATGGAACGGACATGATGACGGCCGCATCCGGGTGGATGCCGGTATTTATGCCGAATACACCAGCAACTACAAGCTCTGGGAAGGTCTGGTGGGCTACGCTGCCGAGCAGAAGCTGGGCATGCAGCTGCACCTTGCGGAAACCCGGGAAGAAGTGGACTCCTGCCTGGACCGCACCGGCATGGGCCCCGGAGAGCTGCTCAACTGCCACGGCATGTTCAATGTTCCCGCCACCGCTTCGGACTGCGCCTGTCTTTCCGAAGAAGAGCGGAAGATTCTGGGCAAGAAGAAAGCCTCTGCGGTGGCAATTCCTCTGGGTGCTGCCAAGTGCGGCCGTTCCTCCACCCCTGTTCTGGACAGCGTCAAGGCCGGCATGAACGTGGCCCTCGGCACCGGCGGTGCCATCACCTGCGGTAATCTGGATCTGTTTGAAGTTATGCGGGGTGTTTCCTTTGCCGAGCGCACCGCTGCCGGCGATGCCGCTGCACTTCCTGCACAGGCCGTGCTGATGATGGCAACGGTCTGCGGTGCCCGCGCACAGGGCCGTGCCGCAGAATGCGGCATGCTCAAAATCGGTATGGATGCCGATCTGGTTCTGATTGACTTCACTGCGCCCCACCTGATGCCCTGCCACAATGTGCTCACCGGTCTGGTGTTCAGCGCAAAGGGCGGCGACGTGGCCATGACCATGGTTCGCGGCAAAGTCCTTTACCGCAGCGGCAAATTCCCCACCATCGACCTCAACGCCGTGGTCAAGGAACTGGGCGAATATGCAATTCCTCATCTGTTCAATGAAGCCGAATAAGGAGGCAGACATGTCCGAACCTTCCAACAACACAAACAACAAGCAGACCTTCCTGCACGGTGCCGCCCTGCTGGCCATGGCCACCGCCGTGGTCAAGATCATCGGTGCACTGTATAAGATTCCCCTCAACGCCATTATCGGCGAGCAGGGCTTCAGCTACTTCTACACCGCTTACGAAATCTATTCCGTCCTGCTGCTGATTTCCACCGCAGGTCTTCCTGTTGCCGTCAGCCGGATGATCAGCCAGGCCAACAGTTTGGGCCACTACCGTCAGGTACGGCGGGTATTCAAAGCCGCCGAGGGAATTTTCCTGGCCCTGGGCATCGTCAGCAGCCTGCTGATGACCGTGTTCTGCCGGCAGCTGGCTAATTTCCAGGAGCAGCCCAACGCCTGGTTCGCCATCGGCTGTCTGGGACCCAGCGCTCTGCTGATCTGCATCATGTCCGCCTACCGGGGCTTCTTCCAGGGACAGGGCAACATGAAGCCCACCTCCGTCAGTGAGGTTCTGGAAGCGCTGTGCAAGCTGATCGTAGGCATTGCCGCCGCACTGGTGCTGCTGCATATGACCAACGACAAGGCCATGGCCGCCGGCGGTGCCATTCTGGGCGTTACCTTCAGCTGCCTGATTTCCGCAATCTATCTGTTCGTCAAATTCCGCAAGGCCTACTGCGCGCTGCCGGAAACCGGCGAGAATGTGTCCTCCTGGGGCCGGACCATGCGGGACCTGCTGGTCATCGCCGTTCCCATCACCATCGGCTCTGCCGGACTGCAGTTTCTGAGCGTGATTGAAGCAAAGCTGTACATGGGCCAGCTTCTGAGTCAGGGCATCAGCCAGAACCAGGCCGATACCATGAAGGGTATCTACAACATGACCCAGACCATTTTCAACATGCCCAACGCCTTTATCCCCGCAATTACCATCAGCATCATCCCGGCCATCACTGCTCAGCTGACCCTGTGCCACCACGATGCCGCCAGAGCCACTGAGGAATCCTCCGCCAGAATTACGGGCCTGATCGCCCTGCCCTGCGCCGTAGGCCTGTTCCTGATGGCTGAGCCTGTCACCGCAATCATCGGCGCCTATCAGGGAGAAAAGCTGGCGCTGGCTACCCGTCTGATGTCCACACTGGGAATCGGTATTTTCTTCTACGCCGGTGTGCAGCTCACCACCGCCGTCATGCAGGCTCACGGCCACGCAACGGTCCCCGTAGTAAACATGATCGTATCCGGCATGCTGCGGCTGGGTGTTGTCTATGTTCTCGTTGGAAACCCCCAGATTGCTATTTTGGGTGCTCCCATCGGTTCCGTTCTGTGCTTCGGCTGCATCTGTCTGCTGAATCTGCTGTGGATGCGCAAGGTCGTGCCTCAGAAGCCCGCCCTGCTGAAAAATCTGCTCCGTCCCCTGCCCTCCGCTGCAATCATGGGTGCAGCCGTGTGGGTGACTCACTGGGGTCTGGGCCGGGTCTTCTCTTTGGAGAGCACCGTCGGAAAGCTGATTCTCTGTGCCGTTCCCATTCTGGTGGGTGCAGCAGTTTACTGCATCGCTGCCGCTAAGCTCCGGGCCATTACCCGGGAAGACTGCCTGCTGCTGCCCAAGGGCGAAAAAATCGCCGATCTTCTGCACCTGTAATTTTTCCCGTTCTGGAACGGATACACCATAGAAAAGAGGAAACATTATGAACAAAACGGATCTGATCTGCGCAGCCTCCCAAAGTGCGGGGCTTTCCAAAAAGGATACGGAAAAGGTGCTCAACGCCATGCTTGAGCACATCATTGAATCCCTTGTTGCCGGAGACAAGGTACAGCTTTCCGGCTTCGGAAGCTTTGAAGTAAAGCCCCGGGAAGCCCGCGTGGGCCGCAACCCCCACACTAAGGAAGCCATTGAAATCCCCGCAACCAAAGTTCCCGTGTTCAAGCCCAGCAAATCTCTGCGGGACACCATTGCTGAATAAGGAGCAAACCCTATGCGTCTGGACAAATATCTGAAAGTTTCCCGTCTGATCAAGCGCCGCACCGTCGCCAACGAAGCCTGTGATGCAGGCCGCATCAGTGTCAATGGCCGTGTGGTCAAGGCCAGCTATGAGGTCAAGGAGGGCGACAAAATCGAAATTGCCCTCGGAACCCGCACCCTGGCCGTGGAGGTCCTGCAGGTAGCAGAAACCGTCCGCAAGGACGACGCCTCCGCTATGTATAAGGAAGTCAAAACCTCCGGCTAAGCCGGAGGCTTGATTAAGCCCTAGAAGGGCTTTATACAGACCTCACCCCTAAAGGGGCCCCGAAGATTT